>ENA-OOXJ01001319-OOXJ01001319.1-human-gut-metagenome-genome-assembly--contig:-NODE-1319-length-16197-cov-3.150291_pt1 | contig 16197 bp, 17 predicted proteins | sample MGYA00241587_ERZ501343 | MGnify/ENA primary metagenome ERZ501343 (study PRJEB25962, sample SAMEA2042918) | human gut metagenome | biome: human gut; feature: human-associated habitat; material: faeces... | reverse complement strand
ACCCACAACCAGGATGATATCGCCCAGCAGCAGAGGCTCATCCGCCAGCGAACCTTCCAGCGCCACGCCATTGCGCTTTAGCCCCACCACATTCAGTCCGTAGCGGGTACGAAAACCAATTTCGCGCACCGATTTACCAATCAGTTCTGACTCAGGAATTAATGAAATCTCTGCCATGCCCACATCAAGGGCCTGGTCAGAAAAATACTCGCCGCGCAGTACCATCGGCTCCAGCAATTGCTCACTACAAAATTGCCGGAGATCGACATCAGCCGCAGACATATCAATAAGCAAAACGTCACGCGCGCGAAATTCAGAAACCCCATTAACGTTCACGATAACGCGACGAAAACGCCGCCAGCGTTCAACACCGATGACGTTAGCGCCATAACGCTCACGTAATTTGAGATCATCCAGCCGTTGACCAATCATTGGCGATCCGGGGCGAATAGCCAGACGTCGCGCACGCCCGGTCAGTCGATATTCACGGATAAGATCGCGAAAGGTTCGACGCGTCCAGCCTTCGCGCTGCGGGGTCTGGGTATCCCCTTTCAGCATGAAACGCATCACTAACATATACAAAATACCCAGCACCAGCACGACCAGGCCAATAGGTGTTACGCTAAAGAAACTGAAGCCGTGATAGCCTTCACGCAGCAATTCACTGTTGACTACCAGGTTCGGCGGCGTCGCCACCAGCGTCATCATGCCGCTAATCAGCCCGGCAAAACTTAACGGCATTCCAATTACGCCGCTTATTGTTTGCAGGAACGCATGGCACAGAACAGCGACAACGTATACAACCTGCTCAACCAGTTGCTCGAAGCCTATACTCCCACCGCCCGTCGGGAATATGCTGAAGTAGAAGCATTGGCACGCGAAGAACAAGGAAATGATTTCGTACTGATGCCATGGGATTGGGGTTACTACTCACAAAAGCTCAAAGATCGTAAATACAGTATCAATGACGAGATGCTGCGCCCTTACTTCGAGCTCAGCAAAGTAAAGGAAGGTGTTTTCGGACTGGCCAACCGCCTGTATGGCGTCACGTTCAAGAAAAACGATGCCATCCCCGTCTATCACAAAGACGTCGACGCCTACGAAGTATTTGACCGCGACGGCAAGTTTCTGGCCGTGTTCTACGCCGACTTCCACCCGCGTGCCGGCAAGCGCTCGGGTGCCTGGATGACCAGCTACAAAGAACAATGGACCGATGAAACCACGGGGGAGAACAGCCGTCCGCACGTATCGGTGGTAATGAACTTCACCAAGCCCACTCAGGATAAGCCGGCATTGCTCACCTTCGGCGAGGTAGAGACTTTCCTGCACGAATTCGGCCATAGCCTGCACGGTATGTTTGCCAATACGGTCTACCAGAGTTTAAGCGGTACCAATGTATATTGGGACTTTGTGGAACTTCCTTCGCAAATAATGGAAAACTTTGCCATTGAAAAAGAATTCCTGCATACCTTTGCACGGCATTACAAGACAGGCGAACTCATCCCGGATGAACTGGTGCAACGCATTGTCGACTCGGCCAACTTCAACGTGGCTTACGCCTGCCTGCGTCAGGTTAGTTTCGGATTGCTTGATATGGCATGGTACACCCGCACCGAACCTTTTGAAGGAGATGTAGAAGCCTATGAAAAACAAGCCTGGGCCAAAGCACAGTTATTGCCACAAGTTCCGGGCACCTGCATGAGTACCCAGTTCTCACACATTTTTGCCGGAGGATATTCGGCAGGCTATTATAGCTACAAATGGGCCGAAGTGTTGGATGCGGATGCCTTCTCTCTATTCAAGCAGAACGGCATTTTCGACCAGGCCACCGCGCAAAGTTTCCGCGAGAATATTCTTTCAAAAGGAGGAACCGAACATCCGATGACATTGTACAAACGATTCAGAGGACAAGAACCAAGTATTGACGCATTATTAAAAAGAAACGGAATAAAGATATGAAAAGAAAGATGATACATATGCTGCACCTGTTAGTGTTAGCCATCATAGCTACAACTTTCGGAGGTTGCAACAATGAAGACGATGTGATAGAAATCTTTACCGGAAAAACCTGGAAAATGACCTTCATTGCCGCCGAAGGAAGCAACAAACAGTTTGACTTTTGGGGAGGCAACGAAACCCAACGCGAAAATAGCATGAACGCCTTGGCACAATCAGGAAACTTTACCTTGGAATTCGTAGGAACCGACCTGAACACTACTACCGGTGGAACCTTTAACGGACACGGCGTACTTTCTGCCGTAAGCGGTAGCTGGACCGCCAACGGCGCTTCAAACGACCTTGCACTCAGCAATGTTAAAGTCAGCCGCAATGAAACCGATGCATTGGCCAAAGCTTTTGTTACAGGCCTGCAAAACGCATACCGGTACACAGGCGACAACCAGAATCTGTACATTTATTACAAAGAGAACGGTAATGTAAAATTCATGGCATTCCGTCCTGCAAATTAATAGAGACACATGGACAAAGAATCATTAAAATCCAAACAGGAAGCGCTGGACAAACGCTACATCCGTATGGCCAACATCTGGGCAGAAAATTCGTACTGCAAACGACGCCAGGTAGGCGCCCTGATTGTTAAAGACAAAATGATTATATCCGATGGCTACAACGGAACACCTTCGGGCTTCGAAAACATTTGCGAAGATGAAAACAATGTAACGAAACCCTATGTGTTGCATGCCGAAGCCAACGCCATTACCAAAATAGCCCGTTCAAACAACAGCAGTGACGGCGCTACCATGTATGTCACCGCCTCACCATGCATCGAATGCTCCAAGCTTATTATCCAGGCTGGTATCAAACGGGTGGTTTACTCCGAAAAGTACCGTCTGGAAGACGGTATCGAGCTATTGAAACGCGCCGGCATTGAAGTGACTTTCATGGACATCACAGAATAAAATTGCACATACTACATCGAATGATTGATAACTAATAATATAATATGACTAGCAAAAACACCTCCCGCTTTACACCGCTCATCATTGCCGTCAGCATTGTAGCGGGAATAATTATCGGAACTTTTTATGCCAAGCATTATAGCGGAACCAAACTGGGAATCATCAATGGTTCGTCAAACAAGCTGAATGCCCTGTTGCGTGTCATCGACGACCAGTATGTAGATACCGTAAACATGACAGACCTGGTAGAAAAAGCCATGCCTCAAATATTGGCCGAACTGGATCCCCACTCTACCTATATTCCGGCACAAAATCTGGAGGAAGTAAATTCGGAACTGGAAGGAAGTTTCAGTGGGGTTGGTATCCAATTTACAATTCAAGAAGACACAATTCATGTGAATGATGTTGTAGCCGGAGGACCGGCTGAAAAAGTAGGTGTGATGGCCGGTGACCGCATTGTCACGGTAGACGATAGCCTGTTTGTTGGCAAAGGACTCACCAACGAGAAAGCGATGCGTAGCCTCAAAGGTCCTAAAGGCAGTGAGGTGAAATTGGGCATCAAACGCGCCACCGAAAAAGAATTGCTCAGCTTTACCATTGTACGTGGTGATATTCCGCAAAACACCATTGATGCAGCCTATATGATTGACGACAATTTCGGCTATATCCTTATCAGTAAGTTTGGACGCACTACCCACGTAGAATTGCTGAATGCCATCGCACAACTCAATCACCAAAAGTGCAAGGGTCTGATTATTGACCTGCGTGACAACACTGGAGGATACATGGAAGCCGCAACCCGTATGGTCAATGAATTCCTACCCGAAGGAAAGCTTATTGTCTATACACAGGGACGCAAATATCCCCGTCTGGAAGAATATGCCAACGGTACGGGCAGCTGCCAACAAACGCCATTGGTGGTGCTGGTGAACGAAGGTTCGGCATCGGCCAGTGAAATCTTCGCCGGAGCCATACAGGACAACGACCGGGGTACCATTGTAGGGCGCCGTTCATTTGGCAAAGGCTTGGTACAACAACCCATTGACTTCAGTGATGGATCGGCCATACGCCTTACCATTGCACGTTATTATACTCCTTCTGGACGTTGCATCCAGCGTCCGTACGAGAATGGAAAGGACAGCAAATACGAGATGGACTGGATTACCCGCTACGAGCACGGCGAGTTCTTCTCGAAAGACAGTATCAAGCTGGACGAAAACCTGCGCTACGCCACTAGCCTTGGACGACCAGTATACGGTGGTGGAGGTATCATGCCCGACGTCTTTGTTCCGCAAGATACCACAGGCATCTCTTCTTATCTCATCGAAGTAAGCAACAAGGGGGTTATCCTACAATTCAGCTTCCAATATACCGATCGCAACCGGGCAAAGTTGAAAGAGTTTGAAAACGAGGAAAGTTTGTTAAAGTACTTGAGTCGTCAAGGCATCGTAGAACAGTTTATACGGTTTGCCGACTCCAAAGGCATCAAACGCCGTAATCTGCTCATCCATAAATCGCGCAAAGTATTGGAACGGAATCTGTATGGAAGCATCATCTACAACATGCTGGGACGTGAGGAATATGTTCGATACATTAACCAAAGCGATGCAACCGTACAAAAGGCACTTGAAATTCTGAAAGACGGTAAAGCCTTTCCACAAGCACCTGAAACCGAAAATATGGAGACCGTAGAAAATGAAGGAAAAGAAAAAAGAACTGCGCAAGCGGATGAACACCTTGAAAGACCAGATTTGTTCTTCCGATATGCGTCAGCCTCTGTCTGCTAAAATACTTGCCGCCCTCGAAGCCCACCCGGCTTTTAGGGCGGCAAATACCATACTGCTCTACCATTCATTGAAAGACGAAGTAGATACACACGGCTTTATTGAAAAGTGGAGTAATCAGAAACACATCCTATTGCCCGTCGTCATAGGAGAAGAACTGGAACTACGCACTTATACCGGTCCGCACGACCTGCGTATTGGCGCCTATGGTATAGAAGAACCGGTCGGGACACCATTCACCGACTATGCAGCCATTGATCTGGCTGTGATTCCTGGCGTTGCGTTCGATTCCCGTGGAAACCGTTTGGGCCGTGGCAAAGGTTACTACGACCGTCTGCTTCCCCACATGCCGACAACCTACAAAATAGGAATCTGCTTCCCATTCCAACTAGTTAAAGAAGTTCCAGCGGAAGCCTTTGACATCCGCATGGATGAAATTATAGCACAATGAAAACAAACTATCACACCCACACAGCCTGGTGCATGCACGCCACCGGGACCGACGAAGAATACGTGCTCAGCGCCATCAAAGGCGGTTATGAACTACTTGGATTCTCTGACCATACACCGTGGAAATACCGCACCAGCTATGTGGCCGATATGAGAATGTTACCCGATGAACTCCCCGAGTATGTAGAAAGCCTGAGAACCTTACGCGAAAAATACAAAGACCGCATACAGGTAAAGATTGGATTGGAATGCGAATACTTTCCCGAATACATGTATTGGTTAAAGGAACAAATTAAAAAGTACCAGCTGGATTACATCATTTTCGGAAACCACCATTACCATACCGACGAGAAATTTCCCTACTTCGGACACCACACCGACAACCGCGACATGCTCGACCTTTATGAAGAAAGCGCCATCGAAGGCATGGAAACGGGCTTATACAGTTGTCTGGCACACCCCGACCTCTTTATGCGTTCTTATCCGGAATGGGACCGTCATTGTACCTTAGCGGCACGACACATCTGCCGGGCTGCAGCACGCCTCAACATTCCTTTGGAATATAACATTGCTTTTGTTGCCTACAACGAGGCACATGGCACAAGTTCCTATCCCTGTCCCGAATTCTGGCATATTGCCGCCAACGAAGGATGTACAGCCATCATTGGAGTCGACGCACACAACAACAAAGATTTGGAAACTCCCGTCTACTACGACCGTGCCGTAAAAGAATTGGATACATTGAAAATCAAAAGAACTACACAACTGAAAATGCTTAATAAATAGCCCTCTCCCCTGCCATAACACCTTCTGGAGATGGGTTACTTGTAACCTGTTGCGAGCATGCTTCCGACAGGTTACAAGCGTACTTCCAACCTGTCACCACCGTGCTTCTGACCTGTTACGACCAAACGCCCAACTTAACAGCCAACCGGATAAGTAAAAACTTATTGTATTATATTACCGGAAAACAATGTTTGAAATGACTTGCGCCCCGACATGACGGTTCAAATTACGGACCAGCAACTCACGCCCCATCATCAGTTCTTGCCGAAGAGCAGCCGAAGTGAGATGCACATAAAGCACCTGGTTCTTGATATAAAGCCCATTAGTATATGAAGCGATAACAGGACCCAACACTTCGGGCCACGCATTAATGAGGCGCTGCTCGTTGAGCGGTGATTCGAGGCTTTCCTGACGCAGGAAGTTGCGTATCAACGTGCCAATCTGTTCTGCATCATTACGCTTCATGGCTATCCTCCTTCACATCTGCAACCGCACCGTTTTCTACCCGAAACATACGATAATCGCCTCCCAGCTTATGCAAGATACGGTCTAGGTGGTCACGATTGGTATCGGTAATGAAAATTTGCCCGAATCTTTCACCTGCTACCAGTTTGATAATCTGCTCCACCCGCGAAGCATCCAGCTTATCAAAAATATCATCCAACAACAGCAACGGCACGGTGTTTCCCATTCGTTTCAAAAAATCGAACTGAGCCAATTTCAAAGCAATCAGATAAGTTTTATTCTGCCCCTGTGAACCTTCACGTTTGATTGGGAAATCGCCCAACAACATGTTCAGTTCATCTTTGTGCACACCACGCAGCGAATACCCCATAATTTGGTCGCGCGTACGGCTTTCCCTCAACACCTCCAACAAAGAAGTACCGCGGGCGTGCGACTCATAACTGAGCCCCACACACTCTTTATCCTGTGAAATAAACGAATAAAACGATTGGAAAATGGGAATAAACTCGCTAATAAACGCCTCACGTTTGCGAAAGACCGTTTCGCCGGTCTGCGCCATCATCTCTTCCCAAATGCCGAAAAGTTCCTCTTCAACAGGTTGCTCACTCTTCAGCAGCATATTACGTTGCGCCAACGCCTTGTTGTAGCGTATCAGTGCATCCAGGTACTCTTTATCGTACTGAGAAATAACCACGTCCATAAAACGGCGGCGTTCTTCACTTCCACCGGCAATAAGATATGAGTCGGCCGGCGAAACCAACACCAGCGGCAAAAAACCGATGTGATCGGACAATCGTGTGTATTCCTTCTTATTACGTTTAAACTGTTTCTTCTGCCTACGCTTCATGCCACAATAAATTTCCTCAGGCGTACCGTCAGGAGCCTCATAAAATCCTTGTATGACAAAGAAGTCGGCATCATGCCTGATATTCTGAGAATCAATCGGATTACCTGCACTCTTACAGAAAGAAAGGAAATAAATGGCATCCAGCAGATTGGTCTTTCCCATGCCGTTCTGCCCCAAAAAACAGTTCAATTTGGGCGAGAAAGACAGCTCCACCTGTTCCAGGTTCTTATAGTTAAGAATAGATATACGCTTCAGTATCATGCTTACAGTGCTGAGTTTGGTGCAAAATTAGGAAGAAAATCGGGGTTTTGTGGAAGTAAGCACAAAAAAGATGCGCCTAAATTTCGTTAGAAGCCATAAAAAACTTACTTTTGCGGGTCGAAATAGCAGTAAGAATAATAACAAAAAAGAATACATAACAATGGCAGAACAAAAAAAGACGAATGAAGCCTTGAATGTGGAAGATGCATTGACACAATCAGAGGCATTTCTCATCAAAAACAAAAAGACAATTTTCGGCGTTATCGCAGCCATCATCATCGTCATTGCAGGCGTAATGATGTACAAACACTTGTATGCCGACCCACGCGAAGAAAAAGCACAAGCCGCCCTGTTCAAAGGCCAGGAATACTTTGAAGCCGACGCTTACGAAGAAGCATTGAACGGAGACAGCATCGGATATACCGGTTTCATTAAAGTAGCCGACGAATTCAGTGGTACCAAAGCCGCTAATCTGGCCAAGGCATATATGGGTATCTGCTATGCCAAACTTGGTAAATACGAAGAAGCCGTAAAAGCACTAGACAGCTTTGATGGAGACGACCAGATGGTAGCTCCTGCCATCATCGGTGCTACCGGTAACTGTTATGCAGAATTGGGACAATTGGACAAAGCAGCTTCCCTGTTGCTGAAAGCAGCTGATGCCGCCGATAACAATACCCTCAGCCCCATCTTCCTGATGCAAGCCGGTAAGATTCTAGTTAAGCAAGGCAAATACGATGATGCCATCAAAGCCTATACGACAATAAAAGACAAATATTTCCGTTCTTATCAGGCTATGGAAGCCGACAAATACATTGAGCAAGCTAAATTACTGAAGAAGTAATCTTATATAAGAACTGACTTGCAGGCACGGATTATACGGAACACGGGAGAAAGAACCGTGAGATTCGTGTAATCCGTGCTTTTTTATGCTATATCTATATTTCAGACATCTAAAAACAACCAAGATCATGGCAACAGCTTATCACAACCTTTCTGAATATGACTTCAACTCGGTGCCCAATGCCGAGAATATGAAATTCGGTATCGTGGTATCCGAATGGAATTACAACATAACAGGCGCCTTGCTCCAGGGAGCACTGACAACCTTGAAAAAACACGGTGCCAAAGATGAAAATATTCTGGTAGAAACGGTTCCCGGCAGTTTTGAACTGACTTATGGTGCCAGCCAGTTTATTAAAAGCGGTAAAGTAGATGCAGTAATTGCCATCGGTTGTGTAGTAAGAGGTGATACACCTCACTTTGATTACGTTTGTATGGGAGCGACCCAAGGCATTGCCCAACTGAACGCAACAACCGACACACCAGTGATTTATGGTCTGATAACCACCAATACTATGGAACAAGCCGAAGAACGTGCCGGTGGTAAACTGGGTAACAAAGGAGACGAATGTGCAATTACTGCAATAAAAATGATAGATTTTGCTTGCAGATTAAAAAAATAGTTGTACCTTTGCATCGCAATTGAGAAACGAAGGTGTTTCACTCGAGTTAATCAAACGCGGAAGGGCAAATACCAGAGTGGCCAAATGGGGCAGACTGTAAATCTGCTGGCTTACGCCTTCGGTGGTTCGAATCCATCTTTGCCCACTAAATTTGCGGAAGTAGCTCAGTTGATAGAGCATTAGCCTTCCAAGCTGAGGGTCGCGGGTTTGAGTCCCGTCTTCCGCTCTTAAGAGAATCAGATAGTTATCGAAAGATTTCTATCTGATTTTTGTTTTCAAGGGGTGCTAATTCTGCACGGAACTATGCGGTTGAAGTCAACCAAAAATTTTATGGGACCATATCAGCTCCTTTTTATCGACAAAAACAACCGGCCCAACTTAATTATTGGTTGTCCAAGATAAGTAGATGTGATATAACCGTTTTCTCTAGCCCAACCTACAGCTTTATTGCGTATTTCATCCGGATAATAAATTGAAATGATTTTCTTGTTTAACAAGTCCCTCCACATGTTTTGATGAATGTTAACATTGTGAATATCCTCAACACGACTAATGCCTAAAGCTATACACACTGGACTATTGCAGAGATCCCCCCTATTTTCAGTGATATTCATATCAAAATGCTGTTTGATACCGTCAACTAACTTTTTAATCTCCAATAAATCTTTGCATAGGTCAAGCTCAATGATTTCTTTCAATTCTGCATCTGCATACTTATGAAATGTATGCTCTGCATCTATCCGTTTTAATCCAAACGATGTAAGAAACTCAAGAGACTGGATTGCTCTTTTTCTTGCGAGTACCTCTTTCCTATGAAGGTCTTTTTTCTTTGTTGCCATAATGTTGTATATACTAATGATTATTTGTTTCTGAATGCAAAATAACACCTTCAATATGCAATAACGCTGCATATCTCACGCTATTATTAAAATCATATGCACATATGCAGTGTTATTACATATAATATATGTACTTTTATAGCATAAATAAAAGGTATTGTATAAATTACAAATGTTACAGATAATACTTGAAGAATAAATAATAACACAATTCGTATGATTAGTAAAACCTTCAATCGATATATCTGGTTGTTGAATACTTTACTTCAGCATAGACGATTAACCTTTGAAGAAATTAACAACCGATGGCAAAACAGTTGTCTCGGTGATGGCAAGCCCCTTGCTCTAAGAACTTTTCATGTTCATAGAAATGCAATAGCTGAACTGTTCGGAGTGGAAGTGGCATGTGATGCTTCTACCTATGAATATTACGTATCATCTCCTGAAACCTTGCGAAATGACAGGACTCGTCAGTGGTTACTCAACTCATTCACTCTCTCAAACATGATCGAGGCCGGGCATAATATGAAGGACAGAATTATATTTGAAGATATTCCCAAGGGAGCTGAATATATTCAAACGGTGGTTGAAGCTATGCAGCAGAATAAGGAACTGATGATAGACTATCAATCATTCAATGGACGTAGAGCTACGTTTAACATTCAGCCTTATGCGATGAAGGTATACCATCAGCGTTGGTATATTGTGGGATATCTGAAAGAACAGGAAGAAATCCGCAATATAGCTTTGGACAGAACATTGAATATGGAAATTACTACAGAGACATTCCGATGTCCCAGTAATTTCGATGCGAAGGAATACTATTCCAATACTGTTGGAATCTTTGTAAATGACAAATTAAAGCCTCAAAAAGTCATAGTCAGAGCATACGGTATTCATGTGGAATACATGCGTTCTCTTCCTCTTCACCATACCCAAGAGGAAATAGAATGTAAGCATCAGCAATACAGTGACTTTCAATACCACTTATGTCTTACACCGGAACTTACAAGTCAACTGCTTGCAATGGGTGAAAAAATAAAGGTTCTAGAGCCTGTAGAACTAAGAGAAGAAATCAAGAGCAGATTATTAAACTCATTAAGCCATTATAATTATGAATAGGGATAAATATCCTAAAGGAAGCAAAGGGATGATTCAGTGCCTTGTAAAAGAGCACAAATCTCTATTGGACGAAAAACTTGGTGTGAATCTTAGTTGGATTTCCCCTATTGAAGAAAATCAATTCAAAGAATATCAATTGAATGGAGACTTTATATCTACTAAGATAGGACTCCCCCCAAATGCATTCGACAATTTTTGGCCTTCAAGACAGCCTCAATGGGACGGACTGGCAATGGATGATGAGCATACTCTATATCTAATAGAAGCAAAATCTCATCTTTCAGAAATTAAATCAGGCAATTATAAGCCTAATAACACCAATAAAAAAAAGGATGCCAATTACAACCTTAAAAAGAATGCCCTTATAAATATTAAAAGATATTACGCCCCTGATGCTGACGATAAGCTATGGCTACATCACTACTATCAGATTACAAACCGGTTGGCTTTCCTGCGAAAGATGAAAGAATTAAGTTCTGTTGCCAAATATAAAGATGCCAAATTAATCTTTCTGAATTTTGAGAATGACAGTTCTTGGGAAACAGAAAACAAATCCGTTCCCAAGGATGGATGGAAGAATAAATATAAAAGAATCTTACAGGAATTACGCATATCCAAGGGACAATTGCAAAATGAAGGAGTACTGATTATTGATATTGACGGCTCGAAATTCTAATAAGAGTCATGCCATACAGTATTCAGCCTACAAATATTAGATGTAACGCATATGAACAAAAGAAGTATTTCTGATAGTTTTCTTAAGCAGTTAAAGAGCGGTGATTTAAAAGCTGTCACAGAGTATGTAAGAATAGACCCTTATCTTGATCTGGAACTGAGAGGAAATTGTATCATGGTTTATTATAGAGGTGGAAAGATTCTTACAGTAGACCCAAAAGGAACTTTTATAGGACTGGCAGATCAATACTATCTACCAACTCATACAAACAAAATCTTACCTACTGTTGAATATATTCACGACTATTTTGCTCATGCAAAACATATAGTGGATATTCATGAAGCCTCCAAAAGATACAGAAATCTTGGTGAAAAAGAAATGCAACAAAGGGTTGTATATGAAAATAATTTGTCTGTCAATGCCTGTAATACCGACTATTTCATTGCTGATATAGAATGGGAAGACAACAAAGTTTTGGGTGGTCGTGCAGACATCATTGCCTTCCGTTGGAATCATATGGAGCACCGTAACCATATCGTACAACTAACTTTGATAGAAGTAAAACAAGGAGAAACGGCTATAAAAACAGATAAAAATAAAAAAAACTCACCAGGATTAAAGAAACATTACGAGGACTTTCTCGCGTTTAAATCAAATCAGGAATATGTCAACAGTGTAGCTAAGGATATGCTTCTTGTTCTAAAGCAGAAGAAAGAGTTAGGTCTTATTGAAGGTTTGGATAAGCTATTTGAGAAAGGTATTATTAAAAAAAGATGCCTTAGGCAATGAAGTGAAACAATATATAGAAATAGATCCGGAAATAGAAGCCGAACCGGATTTTCTGTTCTTGCTTTGTAACTATCATCACTACAGTACAAATCTTGAAGTTGAATGCAAAACCCTGCCGGATGAATGCAAATTTATCAATGCATCGTACTGTGGATATGGATTATATAAGGATATGATAAAGACAAACAAAGATTTGAACCCAAATTTCAAATATTAAAGATGAACATTAAAATACATAGAGGCCTTGAGCAGATTGGTGGATGTATCACAGAGATTTCTACTGATACATCCAGAATTTTCATAGACTTTGGACAGAATCTTCCTGGATGTGGAAAGCCTTCTACACCGGAAGAAGACGAGAAATTGGTTAAGACCATATTATCTTATAACAATAAAAAACACGAAGCTATATTCTATTCACACGGTCATGAAGACCACGTGGGCCTATTTGAATATATTCCTAATACAATTCCTCAATATATGAGCGCAGGAACCAAAGAACTTCTTTCCATTAAATATGGTCTATTATCAGAAGGAGCATCACTTAAAGTGGACGAACTACAGAAGAATAATTGTTCTTCGGAAGAATATAGTACCGCTGTCAATCTTTGCACACAAGCAGAAAACAAATGTAAGCTTCTTAAACAGATGAGAATCTGGCACAGGGCTGCTCCACAAAAAAAGCCTGAAAGCATTATGATTGGTGACATAAAAGTAACACCATTTTTTAACTGTCATTCCATTTATGACTCACACATGTTCCTCATTGAGGCTGACGACAAACGGATTTGGCATACCGGTGACTATCGTGAGCACGGATATATGGGCAAAGGGCTTATTCCTACTTTGAAGAAGTATGCAACAAACATTGATACTCTTATTACAGAAGGAACCATGTTGAACCGGGATGACAAATGCATTTATGAACGTGAAGTTTCTGCGAAGATGACGAACATGATGTGTGCTTTCAAATATGTATTTGTACTTGCTTCTGCAACAGATATAGAGCGACTTGCGGCAATTAAGGAAGCTGCAAACAAGTCAGACAAAGCCATATACGTATGTTCAAAGTTTATGAAACAAACAATGGCTTTCTTTACCGAACAGGAAAAGGAACTCTCCCGTGGACTGTTTTCATTCCATCCTAAATTCTACAGCCAACGTCTATTGAGAAGTATAAAACGAAATGGCATGGTCATGATTACAGGTTCATCACAAAAGAACCATATCAAAGAAATTATCAAAGAATTACCTCAAGAAGAAACACTGCTTATTTACTCATTATGGGACGGTTACTACAAAAACTTAGAACAGATTAAGGAAAACCCTGTATATAAGGAGTTTCGTGAAATGTTTTATAATGTGGTTGATATACACACATCAGGGCATGCGGACCGTAAAACAATAGAAAAAGTTATCAGAACAATTAACCCCCAAAAGACTATCTGCATTCATAAGGAAGCTGATGCCGAATTATAAATTCCAAATAATTTATTTTACAATCAGTCAATGAAAATATTACAAATATCAGATACCCACAACAAACATCATTTACTGGTTAATCTTCCGGAAGCTGATGTTATTGTTCATTGTGGCGATTTTACCGATAATGGCACAGAAAAGGAAGTTCTTGATTTCCTTAATTGGTTCATTATGCTTCCTTATAAACACAAGATATTCGTTACAGGGAATCATGATACATGCCTTTGGAATGCAGAAGCCATTGAAGACTTACCGAAAAACGTTCACTTCCTTCAGGATAGTGAATGTAAAATAGAAGGCATAACATTCTTTGGACTGGCATACAATCATTCCGAACAAGTCATTCCTCCTGATGCAGATGTATTGGTCAGTCACGAACCTCCATTTATGATTCTAGATAAGGATAATAATATCCATTGGGGAAATGCCGATTTGAAAAAAAAGATATTGGAGGTCAAACCTCGCTATCACTTTTTTGGCCATATCCATGGAGCTTACGGTACAGAGAAACACCATGGAATCGTCTTCTCAAATGCCGCATTATTTTATGAATCTTTTCAAATGGAAGGTAATTTCCATCTATTGAAATATAAACCAAAAATATTTGTTTTGTAAATTGATATATTGTAGTAGAGAAAATACATAACACAATTTTATTCTCCTGCATCTCTCGGTTACCTGTTGTATTTCTGCCCACTTTTTCTTATCTTTGGAACAGTTAGAAGCCAATCGTACAAACCATGGAAAATTCCGATTACTCTGTAGTACCCCGTGGATTCGGCCATTGCATAGCCAGCTGCCCGCAGGCTGCGACCTGCCTGCGCCACATCGCTTACGAACACCTGCCCGCTGACAAGGCTTTCGTCCGAATGCTGGTGCCACACATGACCGAACAGGCGCAGGGAAAATGCAAATACTATTGTTCCAACGCCAAGGTACGCTATGCCAAAGGATTTGCCCGAATCATCGACGAGCTGTCGGTGAAGCAGGCGGCTGCTTTCCGCGAACGGATGATAGGAAAGATGGGAAGAAAGAACTATTACGCCTCGCGCAAGGGAGACCGGCTGCTCCCGCCCGCCGAACAGAAGCAGGTACGTTCCGTACTCCGCTCGCTGGGAGCACCGGACGAGAACTGTTTCGACGGCTACACTGACTGTTTTGTCTGGGAATAAACGACGGCCCCCCTGCCCTCACAGCATGTTTCCGCGTGTTTCCGCAGGGGGAACTCCGTTTCCCCTATAAAGAAACAGTCGTTACCATTGAAGGGAACGACCGTTACCATTGAAGGGAACGACCGTTACCATTGAAGGGAACGACCGTTACCATTAAAAGGGAACGTCTGTTTCCTTTAAAGGGAACGGGCGTTTCCTTGTAGGGGAAACGGGGAAAGGTTGTAGTATTCCCAGTTTCCCAGCAGATGTTGGATGATTATCTGTCTATCCGCACAGTCACCGGCTGGCCGCTATACATTCCTTGCGGCAGGGTTATCCGTATGTCGCGGCCGTTCCACTTCAGAGCTATCTCCTTCAGGGAAACGTCCATGCAGGCATCGGCCACGGTGACGAAACAGCCCTCCTCCGTCTCGCGGAGCATAAGGGCACAGGGGGCAGACACCTCCAGCTTCAGCCCCTTGGCCTCCAAAGCCGGCGCTTCGGGATAGAACACGGCACCGATGACTTTGCGGTCGGCGGAACGGACTGCCTGTACCAGCGTATCGTTGCGCAGCACTTCGAAGGGAAGCTTGCGGGCGGGTTCGCCCTGACCCAGATAGACCGCATAGCCGTAGGTGTCGGCCACAGGCGTACGGCCGTGGTCGGTCCACAGACGCAGGACGGGTACTTCGGCGGGAAGGTCTTTCCGCTGACGGTTCTGCTCGTTCATCCTGGCCCAGTCGGCAGAACGGTTCTCGCAGGCTACGTGCAAGTCCGACTGGTAGTCCGGCAGGGCACGGTAGGCAAACTGGCCTTCCTGAACAATCCAGGCATTCTTCAGCTGGCGGGCGTCGAGCGTCGTCACGCCCATGGGCAGCGGTTTCTTCCGGCCTTTCTCCAGCAGATACACGGGCGACGTTCTTGCCGTCTGGTCCAGTGTCGTTCGGATGTTTCCCTCCTGCTCCGGTTCCAGGTTGGTGACTCCGGCTCCGAGGGCCACCAGGTAGTCGCCCAGAATAAAATACCCCTTATAGGCCTTGAAGCCATACAGCAGCTCGTTTTTCTTCGGATGGCCACCTTTATAGCCAGGATTTTCCTTATCCGGCCCGTACATCTTTTCAAAGATATATCCGCCGGCCGCATAGTCGCCACCGTCGGCTG
>ENA-OOXJ01001318-OOXJ01001318.1-human-gut-metagenome-genome-assembly--contig:-NODE-1318-length-16221-cov-10.991092_pt1 | contig 16221 bp, 11 predicted proteins | sample MGYA00241587_ERZ501343 | MGnify/ENA primary metagenome ERZ501343 (study PRJEB25962, sample SAMEA2042918) | human gut metagenome | biome: human gut; feature: human-associated habitat; material: faeces... | reverse complement strand
CCGACTGTTACGACTTCCATGCTCAATACGCTGAACAGTGACGTGATAGCCCGCCGGAAAATCATGCTGACCGTCACGCATGAACTCCGCACACCGCTGACTGCCATCAACGGTTACGGGGAACTTCTGGCACAGACTGAAAATGAGAACAAAAGAATAGAATATACCCAAAACATAAGGCAGGCGGCAGGTAGAATGACGGATATGCTGAATACCCTGCTGAACTTTTTCCGGCTTGACAGCGGGAAAGAACAGGCAAACGCTGTCCCCTTCCGCCTGAAAAATGTGATTGAAATACTTCAGACAGAATTTGAACCACGGGCTGAAGCCAAAGACCTGACCCTGCGCATTACCGGATGCAGCGACATCATTCTGATGGGTGACCGCAACCGGCTGGTACAGATCGGCAACAATCTGCTGAGCAATGCCATCAAGTTTACGGAAAGCGGTACGGTAGGACTGGACATTCGCCGGCTTTACCAACGTGCCCTACAAGAGAGAGAACGGTAAGTTCGTAACTGACGGTACGACCATTTATTTTGACGACACCGAAACGAAGACCTTCATTCCACATACAGCTGCCCCGGCGCAAGCGTCAAGCCGGAGCTGCCCATAGACAGAATGGTGCGACGGCCGCTTTCGCAGGCGGCAGCACAAAACAAGCGTTCTTTAAAAGATTGTATAGGAAATAGAATGATTATTGCCGGAAAAGGGTTATTTTTGTTAGCGTAATCAAAAGAAAAAGAATACTATGGCAAAGAAATCGACCCTCCAGGTGAAAGGTACCACCATTAGGACCTTGCAGCATAATGGCATTGACTATATCTGCATCACGGACATCGCTCGCCAGAAAAATCCTGCCGAGCCTAAAGACGTGGTGAAGAACTGGATGCGGCTGAAGAACACGCTGGAATACCTCGGACTGTGGGAGCAACTAAACAACCCCGCGTTTAAAGGGGTCGAATTCGACCCCCTTCTGGCAGAAGCGGGCAGCAATGCATTCACCATGAGTCCTTCAAGGTGGGTGGAACTGACCGGAGCGGTTGGCATCCTCTCGAAAAACGGTGCCGGAGGCGGAACGTATGCGCAGCGTGACATCGCTTTCAAGTTTGCCAGTTGGGTTTCCGTAGAATTCGAGCTGTATCTTGTCAAGGAGTTCCAGAGGCTGAAAGAACAGGAACAGGCTTTGCTGGGATGGTCGGCCAAGCGAGAACTCTCTAAAATAAACTACCATATTCACACAGATGCCATCAAGCAAAATCTCATTCCGGCGGAAGTGACGGCACAGCAGGCAAGCCGCATATATGCCAGCGAGGCAGACGTGCTGAACGTCGCCCTCTTCGGCATGACGGCACTTGAATGGCGCGATGCCCATCCAGACTTGAAAGGTAACATCCGTGACTATGCAGGCGTAAACGAATTGATATGCCTGTCAAACATGGAAAGCCTGAATGCCGTGCTCATCAACGAAGGATTGTCACAGCGCGAACGGCTCGTCAAACTGAACCGGATAGCCATACAGCAGATGCGCATTCTGGAGGACACAAACCGGAAGTTGCTGAAATAATCATTTTCTTTCCTTATCATATCATTCTTTTGTTCGGAGCGCTTATCAGTAGTATTGGAAACATAAAACTTAGAAGCGATATGAACTTATTGAAACATTTTACTTACCCGGCTGCAGCCGCACTGCTCCAAGATAGCGGCAGGATATGTGCTGATACTATTCGTCATTTTCGGCATCGTCTATATTTGGCTCAATGAACAGAACAGACAACAGGAATTGGAAGCTACTACCTACAAAATAAGAAGTCTCCGCAAGGATGTACACGAACTCCGCACACCGCTGACTGCCATCAACGGTTACGGGAAGCTTCTGGCGTTTGCATATATAGCGTTATGTATTGCAGGGGAACACCAGAAATACTAAATACCGTCAATCATATTCAGAATAGAATCAGGCTTTTCAACCGCTCTCAGGACAGAATCCGGATCAAAGCCCATATACCCGATATAAGTACGTATAAGGTTATAATGGCTTCTTGCATACGTAGTATCTATGGTACGGGCAGCATTAAAGCATATAGGTTCATGATGGGCGATACGGTTTCTAAATTCACGAATGGCTGTCAGTTCTCTGTAAATATCTGACTGTTTTAGACCGTGTGCCTTATTAGGAAATATTTTGAGCAATGTCTTGCCACCAACACGATAATTTCTCTTAGTGAACAGATAAGTCCAGAAGCCAAAAGTAAAGGAAGCAACCATCTTATCATTGTTATAAACGCCCATAGCTGTATATGAATTCTGTGTCTTCTGAATATCGGCAGCATCTTGTTCAAGCAGGCCACCGGCATGTGCCTGGTTGATTATCCAGTTGGTGTCATGAAAATAACCTTGATAGTGTATATTGATAGCATTACGGAGCATTATTTCAAACATACCTATGACACCATAGAAACGCTGACTCAACTTGATATTATACTGATACAGCCTTAAGGTTTTGGCCTTGTCATTGCCACAGGCTTGTGCATATTTATTTAGTCTGGCAGGTGAAAGTACTTGCAAACATTCATTATATTTCATTAGAAATAAATTAAAAGTAATGTTTTTCTTGCAAAAATATAAATAATTGCCTATATTTGCAAGCGTAAGACCCTGCTGTCCCTGCTCGCAAGAGTAAACTTCAGGGTTATTGTTTTTTATAGAAGTAAACTTAATTAAATAAAAGGGCAGTCTGGTATCAGATTGTCTTTCTTTGGCTATAGTTTAAAATCGCATTGTAAATATCAGAAAAAAGCTTATCTTAGCCATCAGTAATCAAAGAATCAAAAAATGACCGTCGAAGAAATCATAAAAGCAATAGCCGGATTGTCAGAATCGGAGCGCGCTCAGTTGCTCGAGAACATATCTCCGTCACAGGCATCATCATCGTCAGCATCCCCCCGCCTAAGGCAGCTACTGGACAAGCAGGGTCGCTGTCCCCACTGCGGAGGCAGCCGCTATTACCGCTTCGGCCGTGACAAGGGGGCGCAGCGGTTCAGGTGCCATGATTGCGGCCGCACGTTCACCGAGTACACGGGGACCTGGCAGTCCGGCCTTCACCGTCGCGACCTGGCCTCCCGCTATATGTCCCTCATGTCTCAGAACAAGTCCCTGGACAAAATATCCTCGGAGCTGAGGATCAACAAGAAAACCGCGTTTGACTGGCGCCACAAGATACTGGGTACGTTCCGCCAGGACAGGGGCGAGAGCTTCGAGGGCATAGTGGAGAGCGACGAGACGTTCCTTTACGAGTCGGAGAAGGGCAGCCGGCATCTGAAACGTCCTGCCCGCAAACGCGGCGGATCAGGTCAGAAGGGCATAACCGACAAGCTCGTGGCCGTGATCGTGACAGCGGACCGCCGTCACAGCCTGAACATCACGTCCTGCGGCGCAGGCCGCCTGACGAAGGAGATGGTGTCCGGCAGCCTCGTCACGCCTCTTCCGGCCAGCACGACCCTGTGCTCGGACGGGCACACAAGCTACAAGGGATATGCGTCCGACATAAAAATAAGGCACGTGGTGCTGCGCGCCGACATCAGGCAGAGGGTCAGGCAGGGTGTCTACCATATACAGCACGTGAATTCCATGCATGCCAGGCTCAAGAGATGGATCAGGGCCTGCTTCTGCGGCGTCTCCACAAAATACCTCCAGAACTACCTCAACTGGTTCAAAGTCATTGAGACCAACCTGAAGTTCAAAAAGGACGTCAACAAGGCTATGATGGAATTGTCTATGATTGGGGAAAATGTCCTTTTTGCAACGGAAATTTAAACTATAGCCACTGATTTTAGTACAAGCCTGACTTTCGGAGAGATAAAAACAAAACTAATTCAAATTTATAACGCAGCATAATATTATGAAACTAAAAATGAACATACACAAAATAAAGTGCATTAATAATTTGGAAATTGAATTTCCTACGGAAAAGGGTCTATACGCAATTACAGGCCAAAATGGCTCTGGTAAAAGCACAATTGTTGCTTGTGCTTCAAGTGTGTTTTTTAATATGCGTATGAATGATTATTTTGGTAAAACAGATGAAGATGCATATATCACTTTTGAATTGGGAAATTCCAAACGATCGTGGAAAAAAACAGATCACAAATGGATAAAAGCATCCGATGGAGTGATGAATATCAAAGGTTTTTATGAGGGTAGTTTAATTTTTGGCAATCGATTCAGAGATACATCTTATGACAAATTGCGAATGATTGAAGCTATTGATGCAAACAAACTTATACCCGCGAATGATTTTATTAGAAAAAATTTAGGACAAATATTACAAGGTGATTCTAATTTTTATGAAAAGCTATGGTTTGTTTCTTCGAATTATGAAAAATTTGATGGCACTGTGTTTTTCTATGAAAAAAATGGGAAGAGGATAAGTCAATTTCATATGTCAACAGGAGAGAATTTACTCATTAGTATTCTTAACTCTCTATATATAAGAAATAACGATCGAGCAAATTTGAATAAACCATGCCTTATATTCCTTGATGAAATTGAATTAGCTCTTCATCCATCTTCATTAAAAAGATTAGTACATTTCTTACAGGAAATGTCAAACCAATATAATTATGCCATATACTTTTCAACTCATTCCATAGAGTTAATAAGCGGAATATCCCCTGATAATATATTTTTTATTGAAAGACACAGTGACAATTCTATTGAAATTATGAATCCATGTTATCCTGCATATGCGACAAGAATATTATATGACCATTCGGGTTATGATAATGTTATTTTGGTTGAAGATGATTTGGCACGAGAAATTATTAGACGCATTATAAAAAAGGAATGCTTATTAAATAATCGTTTAGTACATGTTTTACCATGTGGTGGGTATTCAAACGTAATTGACTTGGCTGACGATGTTGTTAGAAATAACTTATTAGGCAAAAAAACTTCAATTTGCATTATCTTAGATTTAGACATCAAAACTAACGCAGAAAACTATATAGCTCATAATAACATTGCTAATAACATACCTCTGAATTACTTACCAATAGAAAGCTTGGAAAAATATTTAAGAAATAAATTAGTCAAGAATGTAGATCACACTCTATTTAGGCGTTTAAATGACTACATCTTTCAACAAAAAAGTTTAAATGAGATTATTAATGATTACACTCAGAATGATAATGCTGATAATGATAATAATGGTAAGAGATTTTATAAACTTATTGATACTGAGTTGAGAGAAAGAAGAAAAGATAGAAATGAGTTAATCGAAATGATTGTAGAGTATCTTTTTGAAAAGAATGATAATATGATAAAGAAAACTACCTCATTCTTAACAACGCAATTTAAAAATAATAATTTCTAACCAATATTAGATTTAGTAGTCAATCTCTTTGCCTGCTCAAGGATTTTGACTACTTTTTGCAATTGAGTTATTTGACAGTATAGCACCGCAAAACACAGAAAATCGCACGGTTTCCCAATCGTTACCGCTGTTTCTTAAATACTCAGTTAAATGTTTATTTTTCAAACGGTTGTATCATACCGTTGAAAATCTAAAATAAAGAAGAAGAATGACTCCAGCCATTCTTCAATAATTTTAAGGCGAATCTTAAAATAAATTTGGAATTAACTTAGAATTCACCTGCGGGGAAGGATGTGGGCTGTCGGTCGTAAAGCAGGTAATGATGCTGTAGGCCGTCAGTCTGTGTCGCGCACACAGCGGACATATCCTCTATCTTCGTTATCATCGTTCAATAGCATGAACACATTGTTTTCCGGACTGTACAGAAAACCTAACCTCTTGCCGTCTAAGAAGGTGCTGTAGCGGGAATCCCCATTTAATGAAAACTTTGTGGCACTCATATAGTATGGAGGATGTTCAGTTAAAATTTTAGAATGCTGAGTTATTCCTTCCCATCCTACTTCGGTCCATGTAACATTAGCGGATCTGGTCGGCCATGCTGTAACACGTGTCGACATTATCAGCAGTTCCCGTTGATTGGGTATTCTGTATCCCGGAGGACAAGGGGATGATCCTGTCTGGAAAGAACTCCATGTTCTGACATTAGTCCATCTGATGTCCGTTTTGTCTTCAGACGATCCCCATCCCGGATAGCCACCATCAATGGCCCATATAGTTGGTTGCGGCGATATCGATGAATCCACTTCAAACTTTACATAGGGCAAATTCCATCCTTCTGCATTTCTTTCATTATGATCAGGCAGGGATCCCCCTCTCAAAGGAGATTCGCGAAGGGATTTGGGATTCATTCGGGAGAGGTCCACAATGTAGAAACCTGGCTTCTCCGGGTCCTCGTAGACATTTACAATGTCGTCGATGATAGAAGCATCATATTCTGTATTATCGTCTACCCCCAGATTACGTAAACACCTATAAGAATAATATGCTCCATTCAGATCCAAACTTCCATCATTTCCACTGTATGTGCCTCTGGACGCACCTTCCTCTGCCCAGAGCACCCATGGTTCAGAGCCATTAGCAGAACTGGATGTATAGTGCCAGTAGCTTCCGATCTTTTCATTAGGGAAAAGGCGGGAAGCCTCATTGAGTGCCCACTCTCCGATGTAGATGTCGGTCAGCTGGTCGATGGCTGCAAGGTACCATTTGATTTCTTTCTTCTCTATTATACCGTTGCCGTTCTCATCGCGGTTGCGCATGAGACAGGCATAGGCTGCATTATCGTAGCCAGGCTTTAAAGTATTCGTGCTGAAATCCACATAAGTGTTCCAACTGCCTGTCATCCACTGGAGGCTGTTCGCCCTGCCGTCGCGCAGACTGCTCCCTTGTCGGACATTTCCTGGTAAAAGGCGTTCTGCCGAGGATGTTCCCCAACTGGAATTGCTCTCAAGTCCCCAGGCTGTGCTAAGGACATTGTCATCGGCCTCCTTGTTGTATATTGTGCGGATTGATTTTTGGGTGATGGTATGCCGGGAGGTCACTACACTGGAGTTTAGGTCATTGCTGTACGTATCCCCGTCAGGTGTGAGTATATGCATCTGACGGTCGTCAGTGTCTACGCATTTCTTCCAGAAGAGCTCCGGAGTGGAGCTTTTCACCTTGCCCTCCGGGTCTTCCGTGTATAGGTACTCATCTACGAATGCGGTTATGCAGATAAGATCACTGGTGCCACCAGCTACGAGCGAACTGATCTCTTTTGCAGCGTACTTGGCTTTCAGGTATTTTATAAGCTGGTCGATGTCAAGTAAAGGAGGAGTGTCATCTTCCACCAGCTTATCGATTTCCTCCTTTGTCCTTTCACCTGGCTTATATGGCACATAAGGGAACGGGCCTAAGCCTGGGAAAGAGACATAATATCCATGATCTACATCGAAATGCTTGTTTATTGCGAATTTTATCCACTGATAGTCTTTCAATCCTGCCCCCGGTTCTCCGGAGCCAGAGTAGATTCCGGAACTGAACCGAGTCCTCACACCCCATGTCATGTCTTCAAAAGGTGAATCGATGGAAATGTCCAGAGTACATGTCTCGTAGTGTGCATCCACATTAATTACATTAGAGCTTATCACGACGTTTCCCTCATAGCCCGGACGCTGTTCATTATCATTATTGACCTCCACCTTGATGGACTCTACACCTGTAACAGTGATGTTGTAAGTGTAGCTGCCGTTCTGTCTGGTATCATAATCGTTTACATTGGGTGTCGGGGAACCGTCGGATTTCGCGTAGCCGAGATGGACATAGAAGGTCACTTCCGCGTTGACTACTTTTTTGTCAGTATCTGTATATGAGATATATCCCGTTATCACAAGGTATGTGGAATTGTCATTGGCATATTCGAAAGATCCGTCTGCAGCGCGTTTCTCCCTGAGCGCGTAGTCGGTAACATTCTTTTTTGCAACTTCACGGTTTTCCGGCATATAGAATGAGAAACTTCCTCCTTTGTAGTACAGTGTGTTGTCTTTGTCTTCATAAGTCACATCATCGAATTCCTCAGCCTGAGTGTCAAAGTAGCCTTCACCTGCAGCCGGTGCATCCCACTCGGATGGAGAGCTTGAACCGATCTCTTTCCATGGTCCTGAATAAGTCTCATGCTCAAAAGGCACGAGTCTGGTCTGAAGCGGGACTCTCATCACCCTCCATGTCTTGGGCTGGAACGAGAAATCAGTCCAGCTGGCATTTGAGGGGGCTGATGTCATGATTACATTGATTTTTGCGCCTACCCTGCGGAGTGTGAGAGTGCAGTCCGTGGAGGCATCTGACTCTGTCCCGGAGATAGTCACATTCTCTTCCATGGCAGACATAAGCATGTAATTGCCTCTGATGATACTTTTCATCATCGGGACAACAAGCTGCTTGAAATCATCGATGGTCGAGATATTGTCAAGTGTCGCTTTTTTCAGTGTGTAGACAGTCGTGACACCGTCTTCGGAGATATTTGCGACACTTGCAACAGTTGCCCCTGACATTGAGGCGACATTGAAGCTGACACTTCCGGATACAGGTGTTCCGGGGTTGACAGTCAGACCGCTTCCTTCGCTGAAAAACGCTTTGTCATTGCCTGAATCGTCAGTAGTAGGCACCCTGTTTCCATTACTGTCGAACACCAGTACGTACAGATTGGCGACCCTTGCCTCATTTGCTGAAGGTTCTTCCGTCTCAGCCCTTGTGTACACCTGACCGCCGTCCATTCCGAATTTGAGATTGACGGCCGTGGGTATTCCCTCCTTGATCCTCTTCTGTGAGGTGAGGCTTTCATCGAAAGTACATCCGGCCAGAAACCATCCAGCCGCAAGTATCAGGCAAAATATGTAATGCTTCATGGTCTTTTATTTTTAATCGAATGAAGGAACATCCACAGTCCAGGAATCCCACGGACCTACCTCGAAATCGACATCAAGGCCGGTAGTGGTAATTTCCGCATTGATTCTGACCTGGTGGTTCCTTATGAAATATGACTCCTTTGTAAACACCAGAGGGGGATAGGTCCTCACGTTTGTCTTCAGTCCAAGCGTGTAGGGGCTCACCGTCGTGGAAGACGTATAGGCATGAGTGGGATAGAGATACAGGGACAGTGACTGTGTTGTGCCTTTTGGGGCGATAACATCGATGTTCGCCGCATCGAACTCAAACGGCTCATACCTTATACCTGCAGGTACATCCAGATTGTATTCCCGGAACATGTTGAAACTGTTTCCGAAAAAGTCCCCGAAACTGACTTTCTGCAGTGTAATCGGGCTGCCGGTGCTGTTTGTTACAGTGAGGGACAACTTTACAACGGACCTTTCCAGTTTCACCTCTACAGGACTCATGTCCTTCATAATATCAACATTTACCTTACTTCCTGACATGGGAAGTCCGTACTGCGCTATATTGCGGCCTGTTTTAGGAAAGTGCCAGTCCGTAGGGCTTTCCTCCGGCTCTGTGTAAACGAGCTTTGTGCTTACTTTCAAAGCTTCAAGTATTTTGTCGGTTGTATAGTATTCACTTCCCCACAGGCTTTCCTCGTTGGCTATAACATAAAAGGAGGCTTTGCCGTAAGGTACGTCCGGGATTTCCAACACGACATCAGGCTGGCCGTCCTGAGTATTGACCGTAAATTCGCTTTCTGTTAGAAACTCGTTGTATATTATGGTTTTGGGACCGGTGGAGACAATGACCCTCAAGGAGTGCAGGTCTTTTTCATATTGCGTAGCATCCACATAGTCGCCGGCCTTGGACCATGGACTGTCATCTACCGTCAAGTCTCCATCGGACAGTCCGATACGGAATACTACATCGGTCGTGCCGGTTTCGTCCCCAAAAGGTCTCTCCGAGCATGAGCATAGCTGCATCATGGCTGTAAAACAGGAGAGCAAGAGCAGTATGTTCCGAGTAATGTGTTTCATAAGTCTACCATTTGATATTATTTTCCCCACCGTCTTCCCAATCCGTTATGTCGATATTCAGTGTGACGTCGGCCGACCCGACCGTGAGTGTGTACCGGTAGTGGCGGCCGGGCTCCCAGGCGGGGGTGGAGGGGAGGTTGACGGTCTTGGTTTCGGACTGGCCGTTGAGGGTGTAGGAGACTTTGATGTTGATGGGGTCGTGGCCGTTCGTTTCGTCTCCCGGGGTCTGGGGGATGAGCAGGAGGTCGGACAGGACGTCGACGGGGGTGCCGTCTGAGGGGAGGGGATTCTGCCAATCAGTAAGCTCTGCATGAAATTCCCCGGCCGGAAAACCGGAAAAATCCGGATAGTCTTTCAGAAGGTGCCATTTCTCTGGATTTTCCGCGCTGTTGTATTCGCCGAGTACGCTCATGCCGCTGAAGGTAAGGTCTGTCAGCGATACGTTGCTGCTGCTTGTCTTTACGGAGATGGTGACCCGGGAGAGCAGGTGGTTGAATTTGAGGTCTACGGCGGATGCATCAGGGTCTGTTGCAGTATATTTGCGGGTGTGTTCGGCTGTCATCAGGTCATGGGAGGCTGTGGGACCGTAGTAGTAATTGATGGTAAGGCCCTCCAATACAGCTCCCTCCTCTTTGGGTGCAGTAAATGTCACCATCAGTGCATCTTGTTCATGTACGGGCTTTTCAACATGCAGGGTGGAGGGCAGCGGGTAGAAGGCCTCGAAGTGCCAGTCCCCTTCCTGCCAGTACTTGATGTCGTCGTATGTCCATGTGTCGTCCGTGGCCTTGTACAACACCTTGGTATTGACAAAAGGCTCGGTCATATACCCGTTGTTGTCGTAGTATGCCGCCCATACCGCGAACTCAGTCATGTTGTTTTCACTTTCTACAGGAGCTTTGGTGCTGACAGCGGAATTGAATGCGATGGGGGTGTCCCCGGGCTGCTCTCCGGCAGGGACTTTGTCGCATGACGTGACTGCCGGCAGTCCTGAGGCGAGCAGGAGGGCCGGGAGGAGGATGCGTGCTGACATGGCCTTTTTCTTTATCGTGCGCATAGTATGTTTGCTTTTGCTCCTTGCGGTTGCGGTTCTACAATCTGTGCGGTTGCATTGGGGGCGTGAGTCTGTCGAGTCGGGCTGTCCGGCTGCGCTCTGTGGCACTTTCCGGCTTCCTACTCCTTCCGAAGGAGTGGAGGGGGGATGTGCGTGCATCGGGGATGTGACGCGGGCACACTATACGGGGACGGAGCCTGGGCGGCAGTGGCTGACTCACGCTGTCAATGAACTCGGTTTGGGGACCGAGAGGGGACATTCAACCCCGCCCGGCCAGTTGTTAATAGATATAGGCTTTATACAGTCGGTTCAGCATCATCTAGTAAAATATCAGATCCCGCCACTGTTTCATCTTCCCATTCGTTAGCCATTAATACATCGAAGACAATGGGCTTAAGGTCGAAGTTCTCAGCGCTTATTACCGCGGAGTAAACATAGACATAACCGGGATTCCAGTGATCTTTCGATACGGAAGGGAGATCTACAGTAAATGTTTCTTCTGCTTTATTATAAGGAGCATTTGCGATTGTTCCACTCGGAGTCAGCGTGAATTTAACCTGGAGGAGGGTAGACCCTGTCTGCTGTGGGATAAGAAGTTCGGGATTGGTGTCAAGACTCCGGGCTTGATCAGTAAGTTTTGAGGCGGATGCAAAGTCAAATGAAAATGCCTCTTCTCCGGTCTGATTGTTCCAGCAAGTATAATCATACTGATTTCCCGTAACATCTTTACCTGTAAAATCACCACTGTTTTTAGCAGAGACTATTTCCACATCACTGATGGTGATAGTCGAGCCGTTAAGAGTCTCATTCTTGGAAAAACGGAAAATGATTTTGGACAGAATGTGCCTGAAGTCCATAGTAACAGTACCGCTATTGGTAGCATACTGAATATCACTGGCATATGCATACACGAGGTCTTTAGAGCCATCGGTCGTATAGCCTCTTATTTTGAGGTGGTATTGATGATCTCCTTCATCGGTAACGAATGAGACATTGTCAGCTATCTTGGCGTTCTCATCTGAGTAAGCTGCGAACTGATATGTTGCACCCTCATCCCAATATTGAGCAGGATTGTATTCATATACGCCGGCTGTTTTTGTTACTTCAACACCATCAAAATTAGTGTAGGCAGTAGCAGGCCCTCCGTATACGAAAAATGTCTTCAACGCCTCGGCATTGTCAATAGACTTGACAGCATTAGTCACAAAGTTGTCAAACCCGATGACCCTGCCCTCAGGTACATCCGTGACCTCTGTCTTGGTGCAGCCTGCGAGGATGAGGGCCCCGGCTGCGAGTGCTGTTAGAATAGTTCCTTTCATGTTTTTTCAGTTTAAATTGTTATTAATATGTTTCTTATAATGGTAACTCTATGTTTTCCTCGTTTTCCCAGTCGTCTACGCTGACTTCGAAAAATCCGCCGCCGCCGTTGTCCGTGATTTCTATTCCAGGGATGGCGATGATGCCGCCGCAGGGCTGGAGGCTTATCTGTTCAGTGACGTCGTAGTTGGCGGAGAAGGCTTTGCCGCTTTCCAGCATTATTTCCAGGTTGAGGCCGAAGGTGTGGTCTCCCGGATCGTAGGTATTGCCCCTATTGTGGCCCGGTGCTCCGAATGTGCTGACTACTGCGAGAATGAAGGGGTCATGGATGAACGAGTGGCTTTCGTCGAACAGTACTGTGGCTGTTTCGTCTCCGGTGTGTCCGTCCTGCAGGTAGACTTTGGAGGCCATGCCGGAGAGGGCTCCGCGGGCGGAGCTTATCATCTCAATGCCTTCGGTGACTTCGAATATCACGAGGTATTTGTACACCAGTGGCTCCAGCGTTATGCTGATGCTGTCGGGACGTGCGGAGACAACTCCGTCATATTGGCTTACCCATGCCCGGAAAAGCATGTCGGGGGAGTTGACGGTGGTCTCATCCTCGTGTGTGCTGTTGTAGGATGCTCTGGTCCGGGTACGGGTGGAAGCTGTGGCTTCCACGTAGGAGTTCAGGCCGTCGAATATGATGTATTCGGTGTCGTTGTTGTAGAAGAGGATATCCTGCAGGCCTTCCTGAAGGCGGACGAGTCCGCCGGTGGAGTCGATATGTGTTGTGTTGACGGTGCCGGATTCGTGGTAGGACACGCAGGCGATGCCTTCTCCCGGATGTACCTTCATCCTGTCGAGCATACTTGCCATTCCGCCCTTCTCCCAGATGCTGTATCTTTCCTCCAGGAGTTCGAGGAAGGTGGAGTCACGAAGCCAGGACAGGTCCCATCCTGCCTTGACGAAAAGACTGACATTGAGACCGTGTTTGTCGTGGTCGTAGCAAAGTTCCTTGCGGCAGCCTGTAAGGGACAGCAGCAGGATTACGGATGGCAGCAGGATTGCTGTGACAATGCGTTTTCTCATGCCGCACCTCCTTTTTTACGTTTGTTGTAATCCGCGTCCCAAAGTCTCCATACAAATGCGAATTTTACTTTCAGCGGCCCAAAGTAGTGCATCTGGGAGGTCTGCTGGTATACGTAGTGGGTGCCGCCCATATACGGTACGGGGAGGTATTCCTCGTAGCGGGTGAACATGTAGCCTGCTCCGAGGCCGACCTCAAATGAAAGCGAGCGGCTGATGGGGAACATGTACCCGTAGCTGATTCCGACGAAGCCGGCTTCGCCCTGGTAGCCGCGTCCGCCGTTCTCGAGATCGTACCAGCTGCCGCCGGCGAACAATCCGAGGTAGTGGCCGTGCCAGGGCTCTTTGGTGGAGAACCACCAGCGGGCCTCTGGGTAGATGGTCGCTATCTGGTAGTACTTGTGCGCTGCATCCCGGCTCCACCATGCCACAGCTCCGTGGGCTGCCACCGACCACTGCCTGTTGATGAGGAACTCCGCTTCGAGCGAGGGCATCAGGGCGATGTCGGCCAGCAGGTTGGTCTTCAGCGCCATGCGGTAGACCGGGGGAGTCTGCGGCAGCTCCCGGGCCGGAACGGGGGCCGGGGCCGGGACTTCGGGAGCGGTGCTCAGGAAGGGCACCTGCGCCATGGGCACCGTAGGGCTGTAGCTGATGAGCACATCCACCTTGCGCAGGTTGGGGAAGACCTCGCTCATCAGGGAATTGAACACCCTGCCGCCGTCCATGTCCATCAGGGCCTTCTTGCGGCCTCCGACGAGCCTGCCTCCCCTGAAGACCTGCAGCGGGGTATTGCGCACAATGGACAGGACCCTGCCGCTATGCCGCCAGGAGCTGTCCGCAGCCATCATCGCCTCCAGTCCTGCCCAGTCCGCCCCGCTGCCGCCGATGCTCACGGTGGCGCTGTCGGGGACGAAGCCGGTACGCTCTTCGATGTAGTCCAGGATGACGGCGGCACGTTCGTGGGAGAGGGAGAGGTTGAATGATAAGGTTCCTTCAGGGGAGGCCCATCCCTTGATGTAGACATGGAATCTGGGATTGCGGGAGTAGTTCTGCACTATTCTGACAATACTGTCCAATGCTCTCCGGTTGTCCTTCAGGGCCGGACTAATACGTGACCACCCCTGGTAGAAATATACCTTTACGGTATCGGTTCTACAGGTCTGGGCCTCCATCTCCCTGACGGATACGGACAGAAGCAAAGAGAGCGAGAATATAGCGTATAAAATCCTTTTCATTAGGCCTTAAAAACAACAAAACATGAAACGCAGGTGTATTGGTTACTGAGTGGAAGAAACAGGAAGCTCTGAATGGCCTGGGTTCAGTTCTAAACTTTATAAAAAATTATTATAAACTCGGTATTATGTTTTTAACTAACTATGTAAAATTACGATAAAATTTACAATCTGTAAGCGGTTCTACCGGCGGCACGTGCGATATGGCTTAAATTCACCATTTTGGGTGAAAATGCCTGTGAATGGAATTTTTACCCCTTTGAGTAATAAAATCGGGCGGAAATTCTGGAAAAATCGAGTGATTTCCGGGGAATTTTAAAAATTACCTGAATTCTTTCCAAGATGGAAATTTTTAAAAATTGCCTTAATAAACAGATGATTGACTATAAAAACCTTCGTTTAAAAACATATTTCAAAATTTTTACATTCGTATTACAAGTCATTCTGCACACTGTAATTTGGTAAATTGAAAAAAAATTTTAGCTTTGGTTCACACAGCATACGTTTTAAACGAACGTTTTTTCTTTACATTTCCAGTGTTGCGGAAAAATGGGAGTGTAAAGCAAAGGCTTTATAATCAGTCTATTAAGGTTCGAAGGGGAAAATCTGTAATCCGGATAAGATAATCTTATTCAAACGAAAACGTCCTGCCATACGGTCATGGCAGGACGTTTTGTTGCAGTATCCGGGATACTACCCTGTATATCAGTGGCTTGCTCAGCCGGCGAGGATGGTGCGCATCTGTGCTGCCATTTCTGCGGCAGCGGAGGCGGCGGCGTCTGCAAAGTCTTCTCCGGAGGAGGCGTAGATGATACCTCTCGAGGAGTTGACCAGAAGGCCGCAGCGGGAATTGAGGCCGTGGCGGGCCACTTGGGTCAGGGAGCCTCCCTGTGCACCTACTCCCGGCACGAGGAAGAAATGGTCGGGGCAGTAGCGGCGTATCTCGGACAGTTTCTCGGGACGGGTGGCTCCCACAACGAACATGAGGCGTTCCCGGGAGGAGCCGAATTCGGAGTCCACGTTATTCACGGTGTCGCGGATTACCCGTTCATACAGAGGCATGGGCTGTCCGTCCTGCGGTGTGCCGCAGACGTCGAGAGTCTCCAGCTCCTCGGCTGATTTGTTGGAGGTCATGGCCAGTACTATGCCCCATTTGCCCTGGTGCTTGAGGAACGGCCGGATGGAGTCGCTGCCCATGTACGGCGCGAGGGTGACGGCATCGAAGTCCATGGTCTCGAAGAAGGCTCTGGCGTAACGGTCGGCGGTGTTGCCTATGTCCCCGCGTTTGGCATCGGCGATTATGAATATGTCAGGATATTTTTCGCGTATGTAGCGTACGGTTTCTTCCAGCTGCTGCCAGCCGGATGCTCCCTCAGCCTCGTAGAATGCCGTGTTGGGCTTGTATGCTACGGCGTAAGGTGCGGTGGCGTCGATGATGGCCTTGTTGAATGCCAGCATAGGGGCATCGCTGTGGCTCGTACTGATGCAGGCCGGTATTTTGCCGGGGTCAGTATCCAGACCCACGCAGAGGAAGGAGCCTTTGCGCAGGATATTTCCGTAAAGTTCGGCGCTGTCCATCTCGGGTCTGTTAGAAGTATTTGTAGAACAATGCTATCGATTCCATGCCTTTCTCGAACTGTGAGAGCAGGTAGCTCTCGTTGGGAGAGTGGATCG
>ENA-OOXJ01001317-OOXJ01001317.1-human-gut-metagenome-genome-assembly--contig:-NODE-1317-length-16222-cov-2.651574_pt1 | contig 16222 bp, 16 predicted proteins | sample MGYA00241587_ERZ501343 | MGnify/ENA primary metagenome ERZ501343 (study PRJEB25962, sample SAMEA2042918) | human gut metagenome | biome: human gut; feature: human-associated habitat; material: faeces... | reverse complement strand
CACACTTGGCGGTAATTACCTGTGGTCGGACTATCTCCGACTGAATTAGTGCCATGCTCAGCACAAAAAAAAGGCAGATATGCATAGATGAGCATATTTGCCTTTTTAATCTTCTTTATTCAACAAACTCTATTTCTGTGACAGAAGAATAAAGCCTAGAAATACTTGTTTCAAGCAAGGCAATCACACGACCTGTAAAGATCATAGAAATCACGGTTCCTAGTCCAATACCCAAAATACCACCTGTAAAGACAAAGCCAATAATAAGAGATATTGCAATGGAAACCCCATCAAAGAGATTCTTACCAAAACCAAATCCTTTATGACACTTTTCTCCAATAACACTTGCTAAGCCATCTGCAGGATTAGGTACTATTTTCATACCTACAGTGAGTGATGCCCCAATACCCGTAATTATAATCGCAAGAATAAGCATGGCTGTACGAGCTGGAAAGCTAGAAGCGACAGGAATAACTCCATCAAATATCTGAATAAAGAGGCTTGTGACAAGACTGGCTGGAATCTGTAAGAATTGAAAATAATCAAACTTCTTACCGAGTAAAATCCATTGAATAATGACAAGTAAAACATAATAGATAAAAGTCATTACACCAATAGGAATATGAGTGAGATAGGCGATATTATAGGCTACAGAGATGATGGGTGACACACCTAATTGTGTCTTTGTATTGAGATCAATACCACAGCCTAAAATCAATAATCCAAGAAGATAAATTCCAATTCTTTTGTAATTCAGTTCCTTCATTATTTAACTCCCTTTGAAAAACTATGCATGCTTGTCATCTGCTTCTGTAATTCTAGATCATCTCTTTTGATCCATTCAGCTACTGCATCATCCTTAGATGTATGAACGGATAAAACATGCACAGTATCATGATTTTTTTCATTCTCAATATAATACTTATGGAAAATATTTTCTACAAATTTTTTAATATCTTCTTCTGATTGATAATGAAGATCACGATAATCAAAGGTAGAGTATTCTCTTTTTGTTTGTATACGATAATGTTTGACTTCTGATACAATCCAGTAAATTCCTCTATTTTGAATCTTCTTAGAGATATGACTGATTTCAATAGACATAGGGTCCTGTTTTTCCTTACATTCTAAAACAGATTCATCTAGAGTACGATATAAAACATAAGTGTTCTCATAATCACCTTTAGACGTTTTAAAGCCATCACAAATCATTCCTAAGCTCTTAAAGCCTACTGTATCTAAAACTGTCTTTAATGTTTTTGTGACTGTATTTAATTGCATAATTGCATATCCAGCTTTAAATGCCTGTTCCAAAGAGTCCTTAATCAGACTATCTAGTTCTTTCTTATAGTCAGACTTAATTGCATAAGAACAAGTTGCAATATGCTTACAATGTCCAGTTCCTAAAGATTTAATCAAATAAGCACCTACTAATAGATGATCATCAAGCATCACACCACAATATGATGCTGATTCAATAAAATCATCAAAAACAGGTGTGTCTTCTTCAAGATAAAGTCCTGTTTCAATCACTTCATTAAAAAGAGAAACCACGTCTTTTAAATCATCTTTCTGATATTGTCTTTTAATGATGTTCATCTGTTAAACCTCCTATTAATAAATAAATGAGTGAAGCCATCATTAGTTCCTTTTTACAGAACGTATAATACGACTTCATATCCATTGCTTCCTTGTATTTCATTTGATGTAGAAAGAATCCCACAATTGATTCTCTGTTGAGATGATTTTGTAAGAAAGATAGATTCACCTTTGTCAGACTTAATTCCTGAGGGAAATAATCCTTCTCCATATATTTCTCAAATGCATGACGAATCATATTTTTGTATTCTTCAAACGCATAAACCTTTAAATCATCAAAGCCCATTAATTCTCCAATAAAATCTAAAGTAATATATGTATAATCTTTGAGATTTAAGATCATTTGATGATTGGCTTCTAATAATAAAGATGTCAGCTCCGAAGAATTACTATTAAAAAATCCTCTCATTTCTTTTTCCATCATCAATAATTGTTTATAGTAATCATGAAATACTGTCTGATTTGAAGGAAGAAAAGTATACTGATTGCCTTCATAATTTCCAAATAGCTTATAAGCCATTAAGTAGCCCAAACGCTTATTTCTTTCTAGTGCATCCTTATTAAAGTCCATAAAACCACCCAAATCAACTGGTGGACATGAATAAAGAATAGAAGGACGATTGATATATTGTGGATGAACTGGAATAAGATGCATATCCACTACGACTATTTCATCAGCTCCCATATCTAAAGCAAGATCAATAGGAAGATTATCACTAAATCCCCCATCAATATACTTATTACCATTTATTTCTGTCATTGGAAAGACAGGAAAGCAGGCACTACTTGCAAGTAAATAATCAAGCATATGTCCTCTTTCCATTTCAGATTTTGTCTTATAACATGCTTTCATGCTTGGAAACTGCACTGTACATATACCAAAATCAATAGGTGAAGACAATAAACGTTCTTCATCCATTAATCTACGACAATGTTCGACAAAAGGAGTATTATCAGCGCCTTTGTTTTTGAAATAGTATCTTAAAAAAGATTGTGCCAGTGATGTCTGCTGGGCAATAGATTCTTTAAGTTCAGACAAGTTACTTCCCTCTTCCTTATTAAATAAAGAAGTTGTCATAAAGTCATCTCTTAAATCCGTTAAATCAGGGGCATTATTAAAGACATGATCCATATCTAATATATTCCATGTATACTCTAATCCTTCATAGTCCCCCATAGCGACTAACGCACCATTAAGAGCACCAATAGAAGTTCCTGTCACAATATCAAAATGTTGGTTTAATTCTTTTGCGGCAAGTAAGAAACCTGCTTCATAAGCACCTTTTGATCCTCCACCACTTAATACAAGAGCTCTTTTCATAGAGTTTCATCTCGATTCGTATCATGAATGATTTTCTTCATGAATTTCATTTCTTTATTTAATTCTGTAAAGCGAGACATCTTCCATTCCCAGTTAGGAGATCCAATTGTACCTGGAGTATTAAAACGTGATGTTTCTGGTTCTCCTAGAAGATCCCATACAGGAATAATGACAGACTCAGCAGGTAAATCCATACAATAATGAATCATTTGACGATGTTTCTTACGTTCTTTATAACCTTCAAGAAGTAAATCTACTTCCTTTACTGTATCTTCATCAAGATTACTATACCATCCCATTAATGTATCATTATCATGTGTACCGCTATATACAACAACCTTATCAAAATCAAATTCATCCTTGTAATGGAACTGGAAGATATACATACCCTTGAAATTATAATGATCTCTTAGTTCATACACTTCATCTCTTAATAAGCCTAAATCTTCTGCAAGAATATGTGTATCTGGATATTCTTCAAATAATTTGTCAAATAGTGCATAGCCTGGTGCTTCGACCCATTCCCCTACTACTGCAGTAGGTTCTGATGCTGGAATCTTCCAATAAGTATCAAATCCACGGAAATGATCAATACGTACTTCATCATAAAGCTTATTTGCACTATGAATTCTATCAATCCAGAACTTGAAATTTGTCTTTTCTAGATGATCCCAGTCATAAATAGGGTTACCCCATCTCTGTCCAAATTCACTAAAATAATCAGGTGGTACACCTGCTACAAAAGAAGGTGTGCCATCTTCCTCTAATAAGAAGTCTTCCTGATCTAACCAGCAATCAGCACTATCTAATCCTACATAAATAGGCATATCCCCTATAATCATAATACCCTGATCATTCGCATATTTCTTTAATGCATACCACTGTTTAAAGAAATAGTACTGTAGGAACTCCTGATAATTGATTTCTTTTTCAAAAGGTAATAATTCAAAAGACTGATGTTTAGGGAACTCCTTATATTCCTCATGCCACTCTGTCCATGGCTTTCCCTCATTTGTTAATTTAAAGGTACGAAATAATGCATAACCCTCAACCCATTTATTGTTTTCTACAAACTGCTTAAAATCATCATTAAATTCAAATCTTTTATAAGCGAGTCTTAATAAGTCTTCTTTATGTGCACGTACAGCTTCATATTCCACTGTTTCAGCCTGTTTATTAAATGTTTTTAGTTCTCCTTTTTCAAGTAATCCATCTTTAACTAAGTCTTCTAAATCAATATAAAGTTCATCACCCGCATAAGATGAATAAGGCTGATAAGGCGAATTACCATATGCTAATGGATTAAGTGGTAAGATCTGCCAGATCTTTATATCTGATTTCTTTAGTTGATTCACAAATGTATATGCGTTCTTTCCAAAATCTCCTACACCATAAGATGATGGTAGTGCAGAGATAGGACATAGTATTCCTGCTTTCATATTAATAGCCTAACTCCTGTCTCATAATAATTACATGAATTCTATCCTTGTTTCCTTGACGTGCAAGTTTGACATAAGATGCACAGATTCTTTGATCTGCCATACAGTTCACACACTTACCAGTAACAGCACAGCCTGTTTGACGGTTTAATCTAATCGCATTTGCTGGTGCTGACACGTTCTTTATATGATCAATGGCTTCTTCCTCTGATTCAAAAATCTTATTGACACCTGCAACGACATAAACATCCTTAGGTCCATAAATCATTGCGGCCACTCTATTACCATTGCCATCAATATTATATAAACAGCCATCTGTTGTCATTGCATTGGTACTCGTTAAATAAATATCCGCATTAAATGCTTCATGATGTATTGCGTTGATTTCTTCTTTAGTTAATCCTTTAGCATAACGATCAAGGAACTTGACATCACTTGCACGCACTAAATCTAATACATGCATTTCATCAAGTGACATAGAGCCACCTACTGCCACTACCTTTTGGTCCTTGAAAATTGTCTTAAAATAATCATGAAGTTCTTCTTCAGTATTAAATACTTCACAAGTCATGTTATTTCTTTCTAATGCTTTCTTTAATCTTTCAATTTTCAAATCATACATACCCAATAAATTCTTATCCATAAAAAACACCTCTCTGTCCCCTATTATAACATATGAAAGTGGTTTATAATAAATAAAAAAGGAGGATTCATCATGAGCAAAAAGCTACTAGTTGTTGTAGATTATCAGAATGATTTTGTGGATGGTGCACTTGGATTTGAAAAAGCAACCAAGATTGCCCCTTATATCATTTCATTAGTAAAGAAATATGAAGAAGAAGGTGAAGATGTCTGGTTTACTAAAGATACACACTTTAATAACTATCTAGAAACACAGGAAGGTAAGAATTTACCTGTTCCTCACTGTATCTCACAGACAAAAGGACATGGACTTTATGGAGAATTGCAGTCTTTAAGTAGAAATCATACAGTGATTGAAAAAAATACTTTCCCATCTTTAATGCTTGCGAACTTATTAAAGGATACAGCTTATGAAGAAGTAAGAGTAGTAGGAGTAGTGACTGATATTTGTGTGATTTCTAATTGTATTATGATTAAGAGTGCTCTTCCTGAAGCTTTAATTGAAGTAGATACAAAAGGATGTGCATCTTTTGATGAAAACCTAGAAAAAGCCGCTCTTACAGTATTTGAAAAGAGTTTGCAAGTTAAAGTGATTTAGTGTTATTTTTCTGTTTTCCATAAATTATATAAATTGTTTTGTATTATTTCCTCATTTTGTATTGCATCTAGCAAATGATAGTACTATAATGAGAACAATTCTAAAGGGGGATTTTAATAATGGAAATCAAAGTAGAAAGAGCAAAGACTCTTAAAGAAAAGCCAGATCAGTCAAATCTTGGCTTCGGTAAATATTTTACAGATCATATGTTTGTATATGATTGGGATTCTGAAAAGGGATGGCATGATGCACGTATTGTACCATATGCTCCAATTCAGATGGATCCAGCTACAATGGTCCTTCACTATGCACAGGAAACTTTTGAAGGCTTAAAGGCTTATCGTGATCCTGAAGGAAATGTTCAGTTATTCCGTCCAGAAATGAATGCAAAACGTATGAGAAACTCAAATAAACGTTTATGTATGGCTGAATTACCAGAAGAAGACTTCGTAGAAGCTGTAGAAACTCTTGTTAAGTATGAACAGGATTGGATTCCTACTGCACCTGAAACTTCTTTATATATTCGTCCATTCATGTTTGCAACTGAACCAGGTGTTGGTGTTCATCCAGCCAATAAATATAAATTTGTTATTATCTTAACACCAGTAGGAAATTACTATCCTGAAGGTGTTGCACCAGTTAAGATCTGGATCGAAGATGAATTTGTAAGAGCCGTTAAGGGTGGTACTGGTTTCACTAAATGTGGTGGTAACTATGCTGGTTCACTTGCTGCTCAGGTTAAAGCAGAAGAACATGGTTATACTCAGGTATTATGGCTAGATGGTCAGGAAAGAAAGTATGTTGAAGAAGTTGGTTCTATGAACATCATGTTCTTAATCAACGATACAGTAGTCACTGCACCTCTTGAAGGTTCAGTACTTCCAGGTGTTACAAGAGATTCTATGCTTACAATTCTTCGTGACTGGGGCTATAAAGTAGAAGAACGTCATCTAAGTGTTGATGAATTAATGGAAGCAGGACGTACTGGTGCTTTAAAAGAAGCTTGGGGTACAGGTACTGCAGCAGTTATTTCTCCAGTAGGTGAATTATGTTATAAGGGTGAAGAAGTTCTTATCAACGACTTCAAGACTGGTGAATTAACTCAGAAATTATATGATACTTTAACAGGTATCCAATGGGGTAAACTTCCAGATAAGTTCAACTGGATTCATAAAGTAAAATAATCAAAAAGCGCTTCGGCGCTTTTTTTGTGCCTTTAATTGAGTAATCTAGAACGAAAGTATAGGAAACTCTTTTCCTAAATTGACAGGAGAATGCACGATTAGAGTCCATCAAGGAAAAACAGAACTATGTCAATAAGATGACCAAAAGACAACAACACGTAAGTGCACCAATAGAATCAATGACTACATAAACAAGGCTGCATGCATTGTGATTAATTACTGTCTTGATAATGATATAGGAATACTTGTTATGAGCTATAACAAAACATTTCAAAAGGATTCCAATATAGGTAAAAATTATAATCAGAGTTATGTTGATATCCCATATGAGATGCTTCAAGATAAGCTTGAATATCTCTGTAAATCAAATGGCATCATACTTGCAATACAGGAAGAATCGAACACCTCATAGGCTTGCTTCTAGGATAAGACCATTTCAGTAGAAAGAGAATACGTCGTGGACAGTATAGAACAGCTGATGAGAATGTACTAAATGCAGATGTAAATTGTTGTGGATACAAGTGTCCTATACGATAGAGGCGAAGTAGACACGCAATAAGAATAAGGATTGACTCACATTAGGTGAAAACTTAAATACTAAGTAACTAAAAACTCCGACTTAATTTTAAAATTAAGCCGGAGTGATTTATTTGCTGTGTTTTCCAATAATAAATACAGCAGCTCCAATAATTATGATTAAAGAACCACATATTGTCAATAAATAGGAAACAACCATATATTTCTCCTTAAGAGGACAACATCCTTATAAAGATAGTAACATTTATTGGTTCAAAAGTGTAGTGTTTTTATTGAAAACAAAAGAAAAAATGCGATTTTAGTCGCACTTTCCCTATCTATCTTCGATATTTTTATATTCTTTAAGTTCTCCCACAAATTTAGTGGCAGGTCTAACAATTCGTCCACTATAAAGCTTAGATTCAATATTATGAGCGACCCACCCTACTGTTCTTCCAATTACAAAGAGTAATGTATAAAGATCTTCAGGAATACCAAGCATATCATATACTAAACCACTATAGAAATCGACATTTGTACAGACATGGATACCTTTTCTCTTATAAATTTCCTCAATCGCAATAGCTGAGAATTTTCTATAAAATTCATATTCATCATGTCTGAATTTTTCATATGATAGTTCTTCACATTGTTTTGCTAAGATTTCACTACGTGGATCACTTAATGTATAAACAGCATGTCCAATACCATAAATAAGTCCTGTATGGTCATTAAAGTCCCCATCTAAGATGTCCTGGACTATTTGTCTAATACGAAGTTCTGAAGCTTGTATACCAATTTCGTTAATAACAAGTTCCATCTGCTTCTTAACCGCTAAATTTGCCCCACCATGTTTTGGACCCTTCAATGAACCAATAGCCCCTGAAATAGCAGAATAGATATCTGTACCAGTAGAAGATATAACAACATTTGTGAATGTAGAGTTATTACCTCCACCATGATCAGCATGAAGAATAAGTGCAGTATTAAGTACTTCTGCTTCCTTATTTGAGAATGTACCATCTCTTCTTAATAAATATAAAATCTGTTCAGCAATAGAATAATCATAATTCTGATGATGAATAATCATAGATCCCTTATCAAAATGATGGACCTTTGACTGATATGTATAGCTAACAATAACAGGAATCTTCGCAATCAAATCAATTCCCTTATATAATGTTTCTAATACGCCTACATTATCTGGATCATCATCATAGCTATAAAGCATCAATACTTCTCTTTGTAGCTTGTTCATGAGATTCTTCTCTGGATAACCCAAAATATTTAATTCTAGGTATCTTTCAGGCAAGGTATAATGATCACTAATCATCTTCTTAAAGTGCTCTAATTCCTCTCTATTTGGTAAATAGCCAAATAAAATTAAGAAGCAAACTTCTTCATATAAGAAACGACGACCTTTTCCATTCTCGATAATATCCTTTACATTGATACCACGATAGTACAATGTACCATAGTCATCAACTTTTTCACCATCAACCTTCTTGTACCCCACTACATCTGATATATTTGTAAGACCAACTAATACACCAGTACCATCTTCATTACGTAAGCCTTTCTTTACAGAATACTTCTTATAAAGTGCGCTAGGAATAGCTGTCTCATCTAAAGATTTTTTAAAACAATCTTTTATATTCTGATCCATATCATCAACTCCTTTTTGAAGGTTGAATCTATTCTATCACATTATTCATGGATTGTATACAAGTATTCTTATTAATATCAGAAGTTTATTTAGTTGTTTTATAATTATCTATACATGTATTTGTGTTATATATAAAAAAAGAAGGATTACTCCTTCTTAATCAATCCATCCAAAATGACGACATGCATATTCTACACCATCATCTGTAGAATCTTTTGTGACAAAATCTGCTTTTTTCTTTAAGTCTTCTACACCATTACCCATCGCAATAGATGTCCATTCCTTCTTAAACATAACAAGATCATTCTCACCATCACCAAAGACTACAACATCCTTAATATCAGCCTTTAAGTATTCCATCATCTTAATGATACCTTTTTCTTTTGCATCATGCTGATAAGTGAGATAAGGCGGTACAAAGCGGATATGACCTACTGTATCTCTTAGAGTAAGTTCTTCTTCTCTGTCTTCTGGAATCGCAATATAAATCTTAAAAATATCCTTCAAATCATCATAGTTTAATGACTTATCAAGAATATAACGAGTTGGTTCCTGTCTTTCTCCTACCTGTTCAATAAAGCGTTCATCCTTCATCACTACATCAATACTATCATTAACAGCAATTAATATTCCAAAGCCTTTTTCATCTGCTTCATGAATAAGCGCAAGAGCCTTTTCTCTGTCTAACGGACTATTTGTAACTAACTCATCATTATAAATCAAAGCAGCCCCTCCATTAGATACAAGATTATGAATGCCAAGCATCTTAGCTGTTTCTTTTGTTTTATAATAGGCACGTCCTGTCGCAATTGCGACAAAATGTCCTTTATCCTGTAATTTTTTAATTGTTTCTAAGGCACTTGCTACAGGAATACCTGTTTTAATATCTGTCAAAGTGCCATCAATATCAAAGAAAAAATATTTTTTATCCATGCTTCTCCCTCTTCCAACGTCTATATTCAGTTATATTATCTAATGCTTTTGTAATAAGTGCAACTAAATAATAAGCAACAACACATTCAAAAGCTACTACTATAATAACACGTAAGTCTGTAATAGGATACATATAAAAATAGGTTGGAATTGCATAAAGACAACCAATAGTAAGTAGGATGTTTAAACCAATATTAAACTTTCTTAAAAAATTGAGTGGTTTAGAAACCTTAAATAATACAATAAAACTAATAAATATAGTCACTAAGAAACTATATGTAGAAAAGTATTTCGCATTTAAGAAGAACACCCACTTTAATAAAAAATTAAACAATACAAGCACTACAACACTTAAAGCACATGGAAGTGATGTATGAATCACATGTGTTAAGAAGCCCTTAGAATTCATTGTTGTATCGTGTTCAAGAGTAATAATGAATGATGGTAATCCAATTGCCATACCACTTACTAAAGAGAGCTGGAAAGGCGTAAATGGATAAGTTAAGCAGAAGAATCCAAAGATCAGACTAAGAATTGTAGAATAAATAGTCTTAGTTAGATAGAGTGAGCTGACCTTTTCAATATTCGCAATGATGACACGACCTTCGTTTACAATTTCCTTCATTGAACTGAAGTTAGAATCTAATAATACAATATGTGCTGCCTGCTTAGCCGCATCTGCTCCATTGGCCATCGCAATACCACAATCTGCATCCTTAATCGCAAGTACATCATTGACACCATCACCCACCATACCAACAACATGACCATTTTCCTGAAAAGCTTTGATAATCAATTGTTTCTGTTCTGGTTTAACACGTCCAAAGACACATGTTTCTCCTAATACTTGTTTCATTTCTTCTACAGTATCAGGGAGAGTCGAAGCATCCATATAATTATTTGCGTTATCAAGTCCTGCAAGGGTACATACACGAGAAACTGTAAGAGGGTTATCTCCTGAAAGGACTTTAATAGAAACACCCTGAGATTTGAAATAATCAAATGTATCATGTGCATCTTCTTTAATGATATCACTAATAGTAATAAGACAAACTGGAGTAAGAGAATGGTAATGTCCCTCTTCTAAATAATCTGCTTCTCCTAACAGTAATACACGTAATCCGAATTCAGAATAACCACTTACCTGATTTAAGATTTCTTTATTATCAGTCAAGAATTCAGGAGCACCTAATACAAAAGAACGATCATCATCAAAAGTTATTGCTCGATATTTACGTTCTGAAGAAAATGGTACTTCTGATTTCTTATGATATTTATCATTTTTAGTGAAGTAATTCATTAAAGCTTTCTGAGTTGGGTTGATATCATCTACTAAGAAAGCAAATGAACCCATAATATCGCAAATCATCTCACGCGTATATTGATCACTAATAGGAACAATATGTTTAACTTTAAGTTCACCTGTTGTAATAGTCCCTGTTTTATCAAGACATAGTACATCAACTCTGCTTAATGCTTCAATAGATTCCATCTGCTGGACAAGAGCTTTCTTTTTTGCAAGACGACCAACACCTAATACAAAAGATAAAGAAGTAAGAAGGACAAGTCCTTCAGGGATCATACCTATAACACCGCCTACCGTTTTAACAAGGGCTGTATTAAAATCATTCGGCATGGCTTTATATTGTGCTCTAAAAAGTAGTATACCTACAGGTACAATAATAATACTCATAACCTTGATAATCTTCTCAATAGAATCTCTCATCTCACTAGATGCAAGATTCTTATGTTTAGCTTGGTTCACTAGCTTTGTAGAATAGTTCGCATTCCCTACGAATTACTTTTGCATAACCACTTCCTGCCACAACGAAGGTTCCTGCATAGATTTCATCGTTCTCCTTCTTTTTTACAGGTACTGATTCCCCAGTCAAAAGAGATTCATTGATTTCTAATGCATGATTTTCTACAACCTGGCAGTCTGTGCCAATCTGATTGCCAGCTGTCAAGAAAATAATATCATCCATAACAAGTTCTTCTACAGGAACATCAATCAGCTGACCATCACGAAGTGTTTTAACTTTTTCTACTGTAACAACACTTAGCTTATCAATAGTTTTCTTAACCTTGAATTCTTGAATGATACCTAATATTGTATTAGCTACCATAACTCCAATAAAAGTTAAGTTCTGCAGCTGTCCTGAAATCACAATCAAAACAGCTAAAAATATATTTAGAAAGTTGAAATATGTAAGTGTATGCTGCTTCACAATTTCTTTTTTTGTTTTAAAAATAGACTGACCTGTATAATTCACTTGTCCTTGTTCTATTCTTTCTTGTACCTCTTGTTGTGAGAGGCCTTTTAATTCATTCATATCCACCACTCCTTAATCTATTGCACTATCTTAACAAAGAAAAGTGTATTATTTGTGTACTTTCACCTTAATTTTTTCTTAAATAATAGATATAATTAACTTATCATCCAATGAAAGGGGTTATATTTATTATGAAACATTTGTATATGATGCGCCATGGACAAACTCTCTTTAATGTACGAAGAAGAATTCAGGGATCATGTGATTCTCCACTTACTGAACTAGGTATTAAGCAGGCAAAAGCTGCAAAAGAGTTAATCAAGGATATTTCTTTTGATCATTACTACTCTAGTACGGCTGAAAGAGCATCTGATACATTAGAAATAGTAACAGACGGTCAAGTACCTTATACAAGAGTAAAAGGTCTTAAGGAAAGAGATTTTGGATTATTTGAAGGAGAAAGTGAAGATTTAAATCCTCATTTTGATGATTTTAAATATGATGACTTATTTCCCCATTATGGTGGCGAAACAACCAAGCAAGTACAACACAGAGTTGTAAAAACATTAACTGAAATCATGAATAAAGAAGACCATGAAGTGGTTCTTGCAGTAAGTCATGCCGGTGCTTCTATGCAATTCTTTAGTGCATTTAATGATCCAGACATTATTTTTAACTCTGGAGGTTTTACTAATTGCTGTATTCTTCATTATACATACGACAACAATGAGTTTAAATTTGTAGAAATATTAAGACCAGAGGTAAAGTAGATACATATGAAAGAAAAAGTATTATTTTTTGATATTGATGGTACGCTTGTAGATAACACTTATGGAGTTTATGAAGTACCTGAAGGTGTAAAAAGAGAACTTAAAAGAATTCAAAATGATGGGCATAAGCTTTTTATCTGCAGTGGTCGTCCTAAAGCCATGATTAACCAGCAGTTCCTTGATTTGGGTTTTGATGGTTATGTCTTATATAACGGTGGTTATATCGAGATTGATGGTGAATCTATCTTTGAAGAGAGAATGGATACAGAACTTGCGACTCAGACAGTTGATATGCTTGAAGAACTGAATTGTGATTATATGATTGAAACAGCACATCATATTTATATTGATAAGCGTTATAAAGAGCTTTATACGTTCTTTAAGAACCTCGGCATGGAAGAGATGTTCTCTATGGATTTTGACCGCGATGATGTCTTAAAACGTGCCATTAAAATAGAAGCCAATGTCACAAATAAAGACAAGCAGAAAGTAAGCGACTATTTAGATGGTAAGTTTGGTACTACTATCAGTTTTGATCAGCATGGCAGTGATAATTCATTTGAGTTCTTTTCACCAACCATGAGTAAAGCCATCGGTATTAAGAAAGTTCTCGAATATTATGGTTTAGATATCAAAGATACCTATGCATTTGGTGATGGTCTTAATGATATTGAAATGATTCAGTTATGTCAGATAGGTGTAGCTATGGGTAATGCCGTAGATGAATTAAAGGCACAAGCCGATATTATCTGTAAATCTATCGATAAAAATGGATTAGAAGATATTCTTAAGGCATTATTTCCACAATAAACATCTTATCTTCACATAGGTATGATATACTCTAGTCGAGGTGATTTCATGAAAAAAGACAATGGTAAATTAGCATATTATTTACCTATTGGCATCAGTTTAGGTGTCGTATTTGGTATTTGTTTTGACAATATAGGTATAGGAATCTGTTTAGGTGTCGGTGCAGCCCTTCCATTGTTTCCGATAAAAAAATAATCCTCCGCAAGGAGGATTATTTCATTATTCGATTGTAATCACACGATGATCAAGACGAGGTGCTGCTTCTGGAGCCTTACCATCCGCAAATCCTATAATAACATTTCCGATACCTTCATAGCCTTCTTCAATGCCCCATTCTTTAAGAAGTCTTCTTCCTTCTTCACCTTCAAATACTTCTTTCGCACGATGAATCCAGCAAGAACCAAGTCCTAAGCCATGCGCTTCATTGAGCATATTACCAATCGCAAGTGATCCATCATAGATATATGTAGGATATTCTTTCTTTGATAAAACAACAATCACTACAGGCGCACCATAGAAAGGATCTTTATCACTTCCCATAATATCAGCATTCAACTTTGATAAATGATCTCTCATTTCTTTATTCTTTACTACTACAAACTTAACGCCCTGTCTGCCCATACCAGTAGGAGCATATAAACCAGCTTCTACAATTCTCTCAAGATCTTCATCTCTAGGCATTTCATCTGTATATTTTCTAATACTTCTTCTTGTTTTTAAAACATCTAACATATTTAAGCCCCCTTCTTATTTACGTTCTCAACAGTCACAATCATCACAATTGTGCCTACTGCACTTAATACTAAACCTAAAAATAATGTTTCATAAACACCCATACTATCTAGTAGAATACCACCTAAGAAACTAGCTAGTACACCAGATACAGTCATGCTTGTAGTAACGAGTGCCTGTCCTTTAACTGCATCCTTTGCATCAAATAATTTATCTACATAATAAACAGATGCAGGAATAAATAATGCATAAGCAAGCATCTGAGTTGCCTGAGCTAAATAGATCATAAACATATTTGTCGCAAAATAAGTTAATGTATGTTTAAGTGTGAAGAATATTGCGGAAATGATGATTGTATTTTTGATATTGATTTTATTCTTATACTTTTCAAATAAAGCCATAGTGGGAAGTTCCAACATCGCAGCCAAAAATACTGCATTACCCATATCTCCAGTATTACCACCAACGTTTCTAATAACATTAATAAAGAAATTGTTGATGATTGTATGATCAAAATAAACTAATACAAAACCAGCTAAGAAGATCATGAATTTAAGATGCTTCTTAATAAAAGCTCCTGTGCTTTCTTTTTCGACTACTTTTTCTTCAATGACTTCATCTATTTCGGCTTCTGGCATCTTAAATGAGCGAATAAGAGGTAGAATACCTAAGAAGATAACAATATAGGCAAGAGGCATTAAAGTAGGGCTCACTGCTTTTACTACATTTCCTAATACAAGAGACGCAAGAGCATAAGCCACTGATCCAATACCACGTGCTACACCAAACTTAACATCAATACCCTGTTTCTGGAATGCGAAAGCAAGTGAGTTAACTAAAGGCATTGTAGTATAAAGAATTGTAGAAACTGCAATAAACAAAGCAGCAGCTAAGAATGTCACCTTACTTACAAACATAAGTAATACAGATAGAATACTACAAAGACCAAACATGATCATTAAGACTTTCTTCATAGAAATGTTTGACTTATCTACAAATCCTCCAAGTACGGGTTGTGCAATACTTGTTAGAATATTTGCGATTGCAAGTACAATCCCAATTAAAGATGAGCTCATGCCAACTGACCCTAGATATACTGCAGCATAGCCCATAACTGCACAGAATCCTACAAAGTAAATCCCCTGCAACATTGAGTATTTAATATTAATACTTTTTGACTGATCCATTATATAATCTCCCTTACATGTGATAAGAATATTATAACAGAATAGAAATAATTCTGTAATCTCTTACATATTCTGAAAATAAAAAACTCAGGATTTCTCCCGAGTAACATTCAATGGCGCAGGTTGAGGGATTCGAACCCCCGCAGGACGTTAATCCTCTGTCGGTTTTCAAGACCGATCCCTTCAGCCGGACTTGGGTAAACCTGCATCATTCTAATGGTGGTTCCGGCCGGAATCGAACCAGCGACACGAGGATTTTCAGTCCTCTGCTCTACCGACTGAGCTATCTGGGCAGATTGCGGGGGCAGGATTTGAACCTACGACCTTCGGGTTATGAGCCCGACGAGCTACCAGACTGCTCCATCCCGCGATATGTAATTTGGTGGACCCTGCTGGACTCGAACCAGCGACCAACCGGTTATGAGCCGGTGGCTCTAACCAACTGAGCTAAGGGTCCTCATCTATCAGAGTACTTTTTAATCAAATGGTAGCGGGAGAGGGATTTGAACCCCCGACACTCCGGGTATGAACCGAATGCTCTAGCCAACTGAG
>ENA-OOXJ01001315-OOXJ01001315.1-human-gut-metagenome-genome-assembly--contig:-NODE-1315-length-16263-cov-3.009255_pt1 | contig 16263 bp, 15 predicted proteins | sample MGYA00241587_ERZ501343 | MGnify/ENA primary metagenome ERZ501343 (study PRJEB25962, sample SAMEA2042918) | human gut metagenome | biome: human gut; feature: human-associated habitat; material: faeces... | reverse complement strand
ATTCTACTAATCTTTCAAACCAGATTTTACATAATGCACCGACTGGTACAGAAACGAGCATTCCTAAGAATCCACCTATCATACTACCGATAATAAGAGATACGATGACGAGTACTGGGTGAATGTCAATACTTGCACTAAGCAATCTTGGGTTGATGATGTTACCATCTACCCCCTGAATAATCAATAATGCGATAAATGCTTTTAAAGCCATATGTAAATCACCAGTCACAAGTCCTATAATCGCAATAGAGCCATATCCTAGAAATGGACCGACATAAGGAACGAGGTTCCCTATACCAACTAATAACGCAATCACAATCCAGAACTTGATATGTAAGACACCAAACGCAATACTTACCATTAAAAACATAAGAAATGCATCAATAACCTGACCACGTACATAACCAGAGAATACACCTTCGATATCTACTAATAATTGGTGAATGACAGCATCTACTTGTCTGCTAGTGAAAGCTTTAATACTCTTACTCCAATAGTTCCATAATTTTTCTCCATCAAGCATAAAGTAAATCGCAAAGATGATAGAGAATAGAAGGTTTGTAAAGAAGTCAGAAACCCTACTAATAGCACCTAGAATATTCGTTGTAAGACCATTCGCAAATGTTTTTAAGAACTGCTGTAATTGTACGGTAGAGATACTCATGGACTTTAACTGCACAATCAGATCTTCATAGAATGCATTCACATTCTTCGCAATAATACGTAAGAAATCACTCATGTCCTTGAATTGTGTTACAGCTAATTCTTTACCTATACTTCTAATCACAAATGCAGATAATAACGCAAATACAAATAACACAATTAAAGAAGTAATCGCAACAGATAACTGATGGCTGAGTTTCTTCTTTTCCTGGAAATAAGAAATACTTCTAAGAGATGATTCCACCTTTTCTACTAAAGGCTTTAATAAATAAGCAATCACAAAACCAATGAGCAAAGGTGTGAAAACCTGAGTTAAAAAGCCCCATCCTTTTTTAGCCCATTTTAGGATATCTGTCATGTTACTGCCTACTGCAATGACAAGATAAATCGCAATTACAGTTGCGACTACATAAACTGCAATCTGCGTATATTTTCTGTCTGGTTTAAAATGAAACATAATACCTCCTTACATAAGAGGACTAAAGAATCGTAAGATACATCTCCACCCTCTTAATACAACACTTGTATTTATATACTTCTCTGATACATCCTGACTGATTTCAAATAGTTCATCAAAGTCTTCTCTTAATTCTTTGACTGCATGATTATGGGTAAACCAGCAGCCATTTTCAAAGTGTAGATAAAGACTTCTAAAGTCAAAATTAATTGTACCAACAGCACCGACCTGATCATCGACTAAACATTGTTTTGAATGAATAAAACCTGGTGTATATTCATAGATATGAATACCTGCCTGCACAAGATGTGAATAATAACTTCTTGTCATTGCAAAGACAACAGCTTTATCAGGAATACCGGGAGTAATGATTCTGACATCGACACCTCTTTTTGATGCAAGAATGAGTTCTCTTTGCATTTCATCACTCAATATCAAGTAAGGTGTTGTGATATAAATATGATGAACAGCATGTTTGATCATATTTAAATAGACATTCTCACCTGTTTCTTCATCATCTAAAGGTGTATCAGAGTAAGGAACGATATAACCTTCCCCTTCTACTTGATACCTTTTTAAATAAGGTGTGAGGTCTTCATTGTCTTCTTTACTGGATGTCTGCCACATCTCAAAGAAAATTTTTGTGAGAGAGTCTACTGCATCACCCTCTAATCTTACTCCAGAGTCCTTCCATAGTCCATAAGGATGTGTATAATTGAAATATTCATCGGCAAGATTATAGCCCCCTGTATAGCCTACTAGACCATCTATGACAGTTATTTTACGATGATCGCGATTATTCATAAAAGTATTTAAAACAGGGAAGATAGGATTAAATACACGACATTGTATACCTTCTTCATGAAGACGTGTTCTAAACTTATTATTAATAAAGCCAACACTGCCCATATCATCATAAAAGACTCTGACATCTACCCCCTGTTTTACTTTTTCAACAAGAACATCTTCAATCTGTCTCCATGCCTTTGAATCTTCAATAGCATGATATTCCATGAATATAAATTCCTTTGCATTATTTAAATCTTTTAATTGTGTATCTAATGCTTCATTCGTAGAACTATAGAATTTCATCTTTGTATGATTAAAGACTGGGAAACCTAAAGATCTTAAATAATAAGCTTCAGTGGCATGAAGAGGATCATCACATTGTAGTTCTTCAAATCCATTTGTCTCTATTTGATATGTATTAAGATAGGCATTTACCTTATTGAACTTCTTCTGTACTGTCTTTAATAAAGAAGGTCTACCAAACATAAGATAAATAGCTAAACCAAAGACTGGAAAGATAAGAATCAGGACAATCCAGGATAACTTAAAAGCACTATTATCAGGTCTGCCATAGATACGTAATACACATAAGAAAGCAATCAAGCTCATAATGATATCAAAAGCGGCATAATACTTAGATAAATATATCGCAAGTTTCACTATCAAGAAGACCTGAATAATAATCAGAACAGCAGCAATCATGACACGTAATACACTATTTTTTACTGCACTTTTACTTTCAACTGTATTCATAAAAACCTCCTATTGAAAAAGGCTTTCAATTAAGAAAGCCTATTAGAAATTCTTCTTTGCGACAACTAAGAAACGATATGTTGTCAACTGGAAATATGTATTCTGTTTAATCTCATCTAATGCATGCATATAAAAGCTCTTATATTGTGGTATATTTTCAGCCACTTCTGGAGCCACCTTACGGAAATATGTCTGTATCTGACGAAGATTATGGAAACGAATGTACCCTCTGTCTTCTTTTGTTTCTACGACTTCAAATCCTGCATCCGCAAGAGTCATAGCACAACTATTCATATCCCAGACACCTCTCATCTTGAAAGGCATATACATAGATAAGAATTCATGAAGATTATCACTACCATTCTGATTCACAATGAAAGTACCATTTGGTTTAAGTACACGTAATACTTCATTCTTATCATAATTAGAGAACTGATCCATTAATACATCAATACGTTCATCCTTAAATGGAAGTAAGTTAGATTCTGTAAGTTTTGTTGCTTTTACAGGTAATCCTTCTAAAGTGGCTTCTACTTCACTTGTTTCACTATAAGGTTCAATATCAAATGTAGCAGCTGGATAGTCTTTATAATCCTTTACAAACTGCCCTTTATCCACCGTCATAAAGGCAAGATGATCTTCTGGATGTACATAACTCTTAGTGATAGAAACTTCATCATAAAGTGGTGTAGAGACTTCATAACCATAGTCATAGTCATCTTCATCTCCACGCTTTAATTCTTCAATTTCTTTCATTAAAGTTGTTGCAGATCTAATCTGCTGACGACATCTGAACTTACCATACTTGATAATAATAAATTGTACAACAGCATCCGCAATAACACCGCATGCCACAAAGATAATGAGTTCTAAGAACCACTGTGCTGACATAAATGCTGCTTCTGTACCACCAATCATAAAACAGATAATACATAATACAACCATGCTTGCTGTTCCTGTATAGTTGAAAGGACGATTGAACTGTTCAAACCATACTAAGTTATTCACTCTTAATGCACGCTTACGGCTGATTTCAAAATAGATCAGCTGGAATATCAACATTAATCCAACAAACACCAATAAAGTTGCAAGTAAAATTGCCATAGAATTCCCCCTTATTTGATCTTCTGACCTGTAAGAGTATAGTATTTATCTCCAATTGTGAAATAACCTTCTTCATGAAGAACTATTTCTTTTTCAATAGAATAAATTTCCTTCATACCATTATCCACATCATAGATATAAGAACGTCCATTCTTTTCTAATGCAAGATATGGATGTCCATCAAAGACTATTGCAGCTGTTTCAGGAATCTTTGTATAGATATCTGAAAGAGCTTCTTTTCCATTACAGTCATAAACCTTAAATTGGCCGTTCTTATTATAGGCTGCATAATATGAATTGCCTATGAATTCTAAACGAGGATATGATTCTTTTAATACATTTTCACCTTCTGCATTAATCAATTCATACTTATTATTCTTAAGCTGTACAATTGCACACTTATTTTCATCATACTGATTTGCTTCCTGATAATAAGGACTGACCTTCTTACCATTGAAGTCATAATAAGCATAGCCTTTACCCTTCACAAATCCTGGATAACGAGACACTGTTAATTCATAAGCATAAGGATAAACCTGTACACCCTTTAATTCAGTTGTCTTCTTACCGTTATAGACTGTATGAGGTCCATACGCAATCTTCTTATTTCTAGAAATGAAATGTGTATCGTCTTTATAGTTAGAGTTTGTAGGAATAATCTGTCCATCTTTATAAAGACTGACTACATCTCCTGCAGTTAATACAACATTGTTTTTCTTAGTAATTTCGGCACTTGTTAAAGCATACTCATTTGAATAGACCTTAGTACCAATAACACCAAGTGTATTCTTATTATAAGCATCATAAAGAATTGCCTGATCTTTACGTGATGCAAGAATAGAATAATTACCTACTTCCTTAATAGAAGTCTTCTTACCATTCTTTAAATAAATATTAATAGAATCATTGAAAGCTACAATAGAAGCATCTTCATAACTAGATGCATAATAAACTTTCTTCTTACCAACATATAGAGTCTTACCGTTGTTGATGACTTTATAAGTCTTATCCTTTACTACAACAGGAAGATTTGTCTTTAATAAACCAGTCTTTGCTGATGATTTATAAAGTACTTTACCCTTTGTATTTAATACTTCAATACCACCAAGTGATATATCAGCCGCTTTTGTTTTTGTTTCTGTATCTGGATTTCTTACTACTGTTACTTTACATGTATAAGTCTTCTTACCGACTTTACCTGTAATAGTCGCCTTACCTGTCTTCATACCATAAACAGTACCATTCGCAACAGTCGCAATACCATAATCGCTTGTATCCCATTTAATCTTTTCAGGATCCACATTTGTGATTGTTAACTGTCCCTGACCACCTTTAATAACAGTCATTTTTTTCTGATCAATAACCTTAATAAGCTTATGAACTGTCACCTTACATGTATAGTCTTTCTTATCAATTGTGGCAGTAATAGTCACTGTTCCTTCTTTTTTCGCATGGATGATGCCATTTTCTACAGTGGCGATACTTTCATCAGAACTTGACCATTCTACCTTCTGATTTTCATAGTTGTTAATAGAAAGAGCTTCATCTGATTCCTCATCCATCTCAATCTTTGTTTTACTTAAAGAAAGAGGTTTAGCCTTTACAGTAATTTCTGCTTTAGCCTTCTGTTTACCAACCTGTGCAGTAATAGTTGCCTTACCTGGTTTAACCCCTGCAATTTCACCACTCTGTGCGACAATAACAACTTTATCATTGCTTGTAGTCCATACTGCCTGATCTTCATCCTTCTTATTTAATAGCTGCAAGAAGATATGCTGATTCTTTTCAATAGTTGTCTTAGCAGGATTGATCTTAATCTGTCTCTTCTTAACAGTAACTGTTGCTTTATATTTCTTCTTACCAATCTTTGCAGTAATAACTGCTTTACCCTTCTTAAGACCTGTTACTTCACCAAATTCATTGACTGAAGCAATCTTTTTCTTATTAGAGCTCCACTGTACAACATCTTCTGGATTGGCCTTATCTAAAATATTTAAAACAACCTTCTGATCAGTTAAAAGAGTCACCTTAGTCTGATCAAGTCTTGGCACTCTCTTCTTTACAGTAACGACACATTTTACTGTCTGTCCATTACTTGTTGCCTTTAATGTTGCTTTACCAGGACTCATTGTCCAGATATGGCCATTCGCAACAGTCGCAACAGCTACATTACTTGTTTCCCACTTAATATCAGGATATGCATTTTCTATACCTAACTGACCTTCATCACCTACATAGAAAGTGGCTTCCTTATGAGAAATCTTAAAAGTCTTACGTTTTACTTTTACCTTACACTCTAAAGTATCATCTCCAACCTTTGCGCTAATAGTTGTTGTACCAGGCTTTAATCCCTGAATTACACCATTTTCTACTGTCGCAATCTTAGGATCCTTAGACTTCCATTCAATAGTACGAGCCCCATAGTCATTCACTGTTAATGTCGCTGGTTCTGATGTATAAACATCTAAAGAGTCATGATCAAAATATGGATGTAACGCTTTTACCTTAATTACACAAGTCACAGATGCATTATCTTTAGTTGCAGTAAGTACTGCAGTACCTGCATGTTTTGCATAAACATAACCCTGCTGGTTAATATTAATTACATCATTATCATTTGTAGACCAGACAACTGCATCATTCGCAAATACCTGTGTTAAAGTATTTTCTGTCATCTCTAGAGTTGATGCACTTAAATAAAGTCTCGTCTGTGGCTGAGTTTCACCTACAAGCATATTACCCTGTGTCTTTAAGCTTGTATAACGTCCTGGTTTTACAATAGTCTTACCTGTATTAGAAATATAACCAGTCTGATCATTTGCATCAGTCACTAAATAACCGCCTTCAAAAGGCGTATAAGCCTTATACATATCTTTGGTATAACGCTGCCCTTTTGTATTATAAAGAGCATATAAACTATTCTTTCCTTCTTTCATGAAAGAACTCTTTTTTACATCATGATTATCGGATGATGATCCACAGCCGCTTAATATTAAAGCAGCAGCAAGGATCCCTATTACCTTTTTCATACTCTGCCTCCTTTTTATACAAAAACATTATAACATAATTCTTTACGTAAAAAAAATGAGAGATACCCTCTCATTTTATAATCTTTGTAAAACGATAATTTACATTCCATAGGAACATTAAGAATACAACAACTAACATACCAAAAAAGAATAATGGTTTCTGCTTTTCTACCAAGAAAACATTATAGAAGAATAAGACACATAATACCGTAACCAAGAAACTCATCACTAACATAATTAGGTTCTTTGATTGTCTTCTTAATTCAAAGAAAATAAGAATCTGTAACGCGATAGAAATTATAAAATATAAGTCTTTATAGTCCATAAGCGTATTCTCCTCTTTTTCTTTATTATACAACAAAATACTAAAAAAGGCCCTATAAAGGCCTCTTTTACATTAAATATGTAATGGATCGTTGTTTACACCGTAAACCTTCTTATCTTTTGTAGTCGCTACATAATATACTGCGCTATCTTCAGGTTTATAGTAAACTTCTAAAGTTTCAAGAGTGTTAAGCTTGATTCCCTTTTCCTTGATATCTTCTTTAACTAATTTTTCGATATCAGTCACATTAACATCTTTATTCATGAACTGTACTTCAATTTTTGTTTTCATGTGTGGGTCCTCCATTTCCTAATATGATAAAAACCACTTTTAATATATCACTTTTCTTTTTACAATCAACTATTTTTTCTTGAAAACATCAACTATTTTCATCATTTATACATTTATACTTAAAATAATAACTGTTTTTACGCTTATCATATATAAACAAAATCACCAAAGTAATAATCATTAAAATAAGACCATAGAATAAATAAACAAGTAACAATCCCATAAGACTTGAATCAAACATCATCCCTGGTACGACAACAAGTGCCTGAATAAAAGAAACACTAGAAGCACCAATGCGTTTAAAAGCGGCCTGAACTGAGAAGGCACATGAAGCATATTGTGCAAATAGTAAAACAAGTAGATCTATAAGAGGTATTAGAATCTTTGCCTTTTGATCAATATAGTGTCCTAGCTTCTTATAGCCAATAAAGCTAAGAAATGAAAGTAATATCGCATCTAGACAGATCATGTACCCTAGGTTATATCCAAAAGCCCAGATAACTCCACCAATGACTGCACCAATAATAGCCCCAAGTATTCCAAATGGCGAAGCCGTATGTTTAGTAATACGTTCATGCTTTTCAAAACAGTCAGAACATAATATATCTATTTCATCATCTAATAAATATACATTTAATGGTTTGCTTTGATGACAGTGATGACATTGTGGGGACTGATTGATCTCTTCCTTGAGTTTTAAGACAATCTCTTTTAACTCTTCTTTTTTTATAGAAGAAGAAAGAACAAGTCCTGCACCTTCTTCATTCGAATATATACGCTCTACTGCATCTCTTTTAATAAAAAACTGTTCTAATATATCTCTTTGTGTTTTTGTATCTTCTGTTGTAAGCAATAAAGCAATTTTATGATGAGGTAATACCTGTAGTAAAAGATAGAAATGATCCTGAATATAGTAATAATAGTCTTTCTTAGGGGTTGGTTTAAAACCAATCGTTGTGAGTTCTTTTATCTTCATGACATACTCCTTTTAAAAAAAGAGAGAGTAATTCTCATTACTCCCCTTATTCTGATGCTGAATTTTTAGCTCTATAAGCTCTCTTACGATCAAGTTCAGAAAGATATTTCTTTCTTAAACGGATGTTGTTTGGAGTGACTTCTACTAATTCATCTTCATTAATATAGTCAAGACAAGCTTCTAGGTTGAAGTGTCTAGGTCTCTTTAATACAACTGTTGTATCTTTTGTAGATGAACGTGTATTTGTCTGCTGTTTACCCTTAGTAACGTTTACTACTAAGTCATTGTCCTTTGCATGTTCCCCAACAATCATACCTTCGTATACATCTACACCAGGACCAACAAACATTACACCACGGCTTTCTACACCACCAAGTGCATAAGCAGTAGTCTGTCCTGTTTCAATAGAAATAAGAACACCTAACTGTCTTTCACCTACTGCTTCACCTTCTAATGGGCGATATTCTAAGAATGAGTGGTTAATAATACCATAACCCTTAGTCATTGTTAAGAAGTTAGTCATGAAACCAATTAAACCTCTAGAAGGTACGATGTAATGAACCTTAGTCATACCATCCATTGAATCCATGTTTTCCATGATACCTCTTCTTAAACCTAATGATTCAATAACTGAACCAATACAATCATCTGGTGCTTCGATTTCTACATCTTCATATGGTTCACATGTCACACCATCGATTTCCTTTAAGATAACATGAGGTCTAGATACCTGTAATTCATATCCTTCTCTTCTCATTGTTTCAATTAAGATAGATAAGTGTAATTCACCACGACCACTTACCATCCATTCTTCTTTATTCTGAATACGTTCTACTTTTAAAGATACATCCTTGTTTGTTTCTTTGAATAAACGTTCTTCAATCTTAGATGCAGTCACAAACTTACCATCTTGACCAGCGAAAGGTGATGTGTTTGTACCAAAAATCATCTGGATTGTTGGTTCATCTACATGAAGTAATGGTAATGCTTCTTCACAGCTTGGTTCACAGATTGTTTCACCAACACCAATGTCAGCTAAACCTGCAACAGCCACGATATCACCAGCACTTGCTTCTTCTACTTCAAATCTATGCATACCTAAATAACTGAATAACTTCTGTACACGGAACTGTGTCTTAGAACCATCAGCTCTTAAACATACAACATTTTCATTCACTTTAATAGAACCTCTCTGGATTCTACCAATACCAATTCTTCCTACATAATCATTGTAGTCTAATAAAGCTGGCTGTAACTGTAAACCACCTTCAACATCTACTGCTGGTGCAGGAATTTCATTGATAATCATATCGAATAAACAGTCCATATTAGGAACCTGAGTACTAATATCAGGATCTAATGAGCTTGTACCATTTAACGCTGAAACGAAAACAGTTGGGAAATCAAGCTGATTATCATCAGCACCTAATTCCATAAATAATTCAAGAACTTCATCCATAACTTCCTGAATTCTTACAACTGGACGGTCAACCTTATTGATAACAACGATAGGTTTAACATGAGCAGCTAATGCCTTCTTTAATACGAAACGAGTCTGAGGCATTGTACCTTCATAAGCATCAACAACAAGTAAAACACCATCCACCATGTGCATGATACGTTCTACTTCTCCACCAAAGTCAGCATGGCCTGGTGTATCCATGATGTTGATCTTATAATCTTTATAATGAATAGCTGTATTCTTTGCTAGAATAGTAATACCACGTTCTCTTTCTAAAGCGTTACTATCCATAGCACGTTCAGCTAGTTCTTCGTGTGCTTCAAGTGTTCCAGATTTCTTAATAAGCTGGTCAACCAATGTTGTTTTACCATGGTCAACGTGAGCAATAATTGCTATATTTCTAATATTCATAATCGCACCTCTTTCAATTTTTAGATTATATCATAGTTCGTCTTCATTTCAATAAAGAATAGTTTTCAAGATGAGAAAAAGTTTAGGAAATTACACGTATTTATACAATTCCATACAAGCCCACAACTACATAATATAGGAGTTCTAAGAATGAAAACACTCTCATATATAGCCATGGTTCTATAATCGTGGCTATATAGAAAGTGTCAAAAAAGTGTCAAAAAAATTTAACTGTCAAAAAAGTGTCAAAAATAAACTAAAGGAGATATAAGAAAATGAGCAAAATGGACGTTATGAAGAAAATTAAAGAAGCAAGAGGGGGGGTGAACTCTTACTATGATATGGATATAGAAGACATGGAAAAAATTTCAAATAATTCACATGATAGATTTTCATTAATTTCAGAAATCATTTTACTATCATATTTTGGAATAGTATATTCAAGGAATGAAAGCCCAGAAGGCAAAAGACAGAAAGAAAAAAGCATGATCATATTTATTTTATAGTCTAGTTGGCGCTAGATTATAAAAGGAGTACGCCAATACTTCTATATGATTGCTATAAACTACCAAAAAGAAACCTCGCATATAAAAGAAAACATCTCACAAAGAAAGAATTATCACATAAAGTATTATCATTCGTGGGGGGGGCAATTTGTTTGACCTCCTTTTTATTATGCATGAAATTATAAAGTTACTGCATGAAAGCATACTTTTAGAGACTGCCACGCTCGTTATATATACCATATGAGCGTGTGGCGCTCGTTTTATTCATTTCATGATAGATTTTTCTATTTCATGTCATGTTTTATTGACTTATCTATTTATATTTATGGAGTAACGTTTTAGACCCCCATAATATGCTTGTGGGTGTCCGTTGTGGGTTCTCCATTTTGGAGATACCTTATATTCATATCATTTAAGCCCTTGAGAAGCATTTACATAAAATACCTATATTCTATCATCTTTAATATTAGGGCGCTCATATGTCTTATATAGCGCTTATATAATAATGATGTTGTCGCATTTTGCGATTTTATGCGCTGACCTGTCAAAACGACAGCTTAGCTTATCTTTTTCATTAAAAGATAGATATAAATAGGGGTGTCCATTTCGTTCACCCCTTTGTATTTCCTTCTATTTTCGATTCTAAGCGTCTTTTATAGATTCCCTTACACTTTATCAAATTCAAATAAAACAAGGCTCATGCATTAATCTAAAAGGTGCTTGCCTGTTTCTTCTCGCTTATAAGAGACCTATATATAAAAACCTTGTCATTTCTTGCTATCTTAGAGTTGCAAAAGGTCATTTTATCCCCTCGCCTATTGCTGTCTTCTGTATGATCATACGAAAAGACAAAAAGAAAAGACCTAGACCAATGGTCTAAGCCCTCCCAAGGTGTATAAAAAGTTAAACGAATATTAGAAAACGCCTTTATTATAACACCGTTTGATTATCTAACACCATACCTATTCATATTTATTGAATAATCCATGGTGCAGTCGCTTTTTATTCTCTTTTTGAGTATTTGCCCACGTTTCTTATAAAGCGCCTTAGAATTGAGATATAGCCCATTTATCTAATAGCCTAGGTTTAATACTGCTTTAAAGCTAGAATAATATCACTCTAGAATGTTGGCTAATTCTGCAATGCCTTCATGGTAATATTTTTCTGCAACGCGTGGGCTTATGCTCATTATTTCAGCGACTTCATAAGTCTCAAGGCTATCAATATATCTATAATAAAGCGCCATTCTATATTTTAGTGTAGTCACTTTGTCTATTGTATTGCGTATATTTTCCATTTCCTTCTTACATTCTTCTTTCATTACAATGTAATCATTCTTTATTGTTGGTTCTCCAATACGACTAATAGCCTTATTTTCAATATACGTTACTCTGTCTTTATAATTTCTATAACTCTTTAAATATTCCCTTACCTCGTTTGTTGTCATTCTCTCACCTCTCTCTAATTGTCATGGTGTTCTTAGTGAACGTTATTGGTATATCAATACCGACTTTACCGTTTGAGTTTTTTGCTATATGGATAAAATAGTTGTCCTCTGTCTTGAAATAGATAAATAGAACCTGTCTGGCGCTGTTCTCTATTTCCCCAGATTCTTTCAGACGGCTAAGTGTTGGGGCTTCATTCTCTCTATTCCTTGTGTTTCCCTGTTGGTTCTGTTGTCTAGAAACTTGAGATAATGCAATCATAGTTATATTGTGGGTCATTGACAGATTCCTAAGAGTTTTCGCTAATTCTGTTATTTTCTCATATTGTGAACCTCGCCCCATTCCTGTTATTAATCCCATATGGTCAATGAATACTATTGTATGTTCCTTAGGATCTAATTTATTTATGGTGGCTTGAATTGCTTGAATGCTTTTCCCTCCTGTTATCATTGTTATTCTTTTCTTGTCTCCTATTTCCTTCATAGCTTCATCAATTCTATTTTTGAGTTCCTTATCTGTTATATATTTATATCTCTCAAGGGTTCTCATTGGTACACCACTTTCAATAGATACAAGGCGCTCGTATATGGTTTGTTTTGCCATTTCCATATTGAAATAGATACATGGGTAATGTTTAGACAGTTCACTAAGCATATTCAAGGCTAAAGCCGTTTTCCCTCCACCTGTTCCAGAAGCACTAATGACCATGAAATCATTTTGTTTCATATTTAGATAACTTTCTAGTATTGGGAATCCTAAGCACTTAATGGCTATATTCTCATTGCTTAAGCATTCTTTTAAATCATTTTCAGTAATATATGCTTGTTTTACTATGCCTAGTTCATTTATCTGTTTGACTTTTTCCGTATATTCGTTAATATCACACTCCCCATTCTTAAGTTTATTATAAGCTTCTTTCAATAGATCCTCTTTGTGTGCTTGTATTATAGTTCCCTCTTTTGATAAGATAGCGCCTATTTGCTCAAGTGGGTTACCTTGTATTATTTCCATTATTATATTCATGTCAATTTGTTCATCTGTTGAAAGTATTTGTAACATGTCATTATCTCTATTCTCTTTATGAATTTGTGATATCTTTTCAAAAATGTATTTAAAATTGTACTTCTTACCTTGTATAGAGAAGTCTTTTAAATAATCTTTAGTAATAGATAACTTGTCTATGTCTTCAATGTTTTTCAATAGATACCCAATTAAACATACATGACATTCTTTCAATGTTTCTCTATCAATCATATTACCTCCTTAATAAAAATCTTCATCATGTCGATAATTCATATTTTCTAATGCTTCTTTTAAAGTCTTTTCTTTTTCTTCTGGTGTTAAATTGTTAAAGTCTGTACTTCTGTTTTTTGTGTTTTGGGTTTCCTCTATTCTTTTATCTATTCTATTATCTTTATAGTAGTTCATTTTGACCCCCTCATAAGGTTCATTTTGATACTCATAATTAAAAGGTTTGATAGATAATAAACGTTTTCGTGTTCTTGTTTTTCTATATAAATGACCTTCTTTTACAAGTTCATCAATATAGCGTTTTACTGTTGATTCACTTTTACCCATTATTTCAGCAAGTGTTTTATTACTTTCATAATATGGTAGCCCTCCATCATTGAAACGTGCCACACGCCAATATATATAAGCATGTTCTAAAGTTAGCCCCTGTTCAGTGAAATTGTCTGGAATTTTTACAAACATGTCCTTTTGTTTTCTGCTTTCTTGCATAGCAACACCTCACTAACAAAAAAGGAGCTTACGCCCCTAATTTGCCTAACTGCTTACTTTTGACGGCTTCAACAGAAGCGTTGATATTTACAAGGTTGTCCATGTCATAGCCCTCATAAGTCAATTGAAATTTTCTTACTGCTTCTTGTGAATACATATGGGCTTTCCCTGTCTTGATTGCTTTCAATGCCCCTGTTTCTCTTAGATACGAAAGTGTAGTTAAACTTGTATGTAATAGTTCTGCGACCTCGTCCACTGTAAGCATTCTTAAATTATCCATATTTACGCCTCCTTTAAATCTTTATATAGAACCCTTAAAGCTTCATTTAACTCTTTAAATACTTTGGTGGCTTCTTCTTCTTTTAAATGCTTATGGATTAAACCGTCAGTACCAATAATCATGTATACTATTTTACCTTTGGCGTCCATTCCAGATAGTTCCCCACCCTCTAACAGGTCTTTGAATGTGGTTTTCTGTTCTTCTGGCTCTTTATGCTTCTTAGCACATTCAGCGCATAAATAATTAGTACTATCAAATGATTCTAAATGTTTAATGTCCTCATGATCTAGTTTAATTTCCTTACCACATTCACAACAATATGTAATAAGTTCATCATCATAGATATTCAATTCAAGTTTACTGTCTTCTAAATTCTTTCTTAAATAAATCATATTCACACCTCTTTCATTCATTGTATTTTTATTTGCTTGTTTCTATTTCTAAGAGTTCCCACTCTTTCAATGTAAAAAGCACAAGCCCACTTTTAGACATTGGGAATTTAATACTTTTGGTTAATTAATTGAAGCAAGTTTCTTTATAGCGTTCATGTATTCTTGCTTCTGGTCTTCTGGTAGTTCATCTCTTAATCTTCTGTATAGGGTAGTTTCCCCAATTCCTAGCGCTTTACATAAATCCCATTGAGTGAACCCATAAAGCTTTAAAGTGTCTCTAATTTCTTGATTAGGTCTTGTTTTCATCTGTTCCACCTCCTCTCGTAAACAATATTACTCTATCAATTCTATCATTTCAACTTATTTCATGTATTTTTTATATATGTTCATACATAAAGAATAATAATTGTGCACAACATCCATATTTACTCACATTTATTATGTTAATACGCATGACTATATACAACAAATATTCATTGTAATATTTACAACTCATTTTCATATGTATATAATGAAGGTGGTGAAAGGTTAACAGATAAATGATATAAGAAAAAGGAGAGATAAAAAAATGAAAGGAAAACAGTTTTTGTGTGAGAACCCAATACCAGACCTTGTAAATCTTAGTAAATCATACTCAAACGTGAGCGTTAATATTGCATATGTTCCAAAACCTCAAGAATATAAGAAAATGGGGGAAATGAATTTTGAAGAACTAAGTAATTTCATTAATGAGTTGCTTGAAGCGCAAAAGCCTAATAAAAGTTTTAAAGAAGCTTTAAAATTTACTATTACAAAAGGCTCGCTATTATATAGCATAATGCAACAGCAAAACATTAATACAATTGAATTAGGTAAGGCTATTGGGGTTTCTGGTGTTTCTGTTAGTAGGTGGGTAAATAATTCAGCAAACATCACAAAAGAAAACTTAAAAAAACTTGCTGATTATTTTGGCACAACACCAGATTATCTAAGTGGAAAAGATAGCCGACCAACTCCAGAAGAAGAAGCCGACCAAAAAACGTGTATATTATTCACAAAACAGCAACTGAAAAACTTTGGAATAAGCAATTTAGACAAGGAAATTTTAAAAGAATGTGGCTATTATCTTATAGATCCATATATCAATGATGAATATTACACTGAAAAAGTAGAACTTGCGACAATAACAGAAAATCAAACAATCAATGAAAATGAATGGATTACATGGGTGTATACAATAGGTTATTTTAATAAATTCCCTTCACAAATAGCATTGGTAAAAACAAGCTACCTTGAAGAAATGGGCGTTGACTATTTAGACCATGAAATCCCTATTGACTATTCAGAAGAAACAAAAAACATAGCCCAATACGTGGACTATGATAAATTAAAACTTCTATTAGGAGATAGAAAAAGACAACTAGCATTTAATTTTGATATGAGCTTAGAAAGCATTAAATAAAAAAATGCTTCTTTCCGACCGACCAAAGACAGAAAGAAGCGATTAACCAAAAGCACTAAAGCCCAATGTTTAAAAGTGCCCTCGTGCACTCCTATTATACGTTTTGGGCTTGTAAAAATCAACGTTTAAGGAGGATAAAAGCATTATGTCTAAAGTGAAAAGTTAAATTCCACTTTAGGCGGGTCAAAGTTGCGTT
>ENA-OOXJ01001314-OOXJ01001314.1-human-gut-metagenome-genome-assembly--contig:-NODE-1314-length-16300-cov-9.594337_pt1 | contig 16300 bp, 11 predicted proteins | sample MGYA00241587_ERZ501343 | MGnify/ENA primary metagenome ERZ501343 (study PRJEB25962, sample SAMEA2042918) | human gut metagenome | biome: human gut; feature: human-associated habitat; material: faeces... | reverse complement strand
CCGTCACATCCGCACGTGGATGTGCGACCATCGGGAGCAAATCCCCCGGAGAGAGCGTCATCCCGTCACATCCGTACGTGGATGTGCGACCACCGGGAGCAAATCCCCCGGAGAGAGCGTCATCCCGTCACATCCGCACGTGGATGTGCGACCATCGGGAGCAAATCCCCCGGAGAGAGAGTCATCCCGTCACATCCGCACGTGGATGTGCGACCACCGGGAGCAAACTCCTTCAGAAGGAGTCACCGAAATCCCCGTTTCTCCTACTCTTTCGGAAGGAGTAACGCGGTCGCTTGCTGTACCGGTGTGGAACCGCTGCTGTTGTGGCAATTCTTATTCTTCGGTGCTGGGTAGGGGCTGTCAGGCCATGAATCTGCCGGCAACGGTCAACGGTAAGTACTGCAGCACTTCGGATTTGTAAGACATTGACAGTAAATTCATTCACGATGATGCCTGTTCTTTTCGATGCCTTCTGAAGTGCTATGAAGATCAGGCCTTAATAGCAAGCGTTTGATTATCTGTGTATTGCAAAAGTGGTTCGATATGCTGCTTACCGTTGCGTCACTCGGGTAGGAATGCGGCTCTGTTCATCTGGCAAGTACGCAAGGCTTACGGCATTTGCCACCCGGTTGTTTAAAACGGGTATGAAGGCGTGAGTTCCGGACATTGTCAGCCTTTATCAAAATCAGACACAATGCCGTTGTGCAGAAAGTGTGTGCAGGCATCATTTTCAGGTATATTCCGCCGTAAACCTCTCTCCGCATTTTTCTCACGTTGCTTTTTAGTTATAGTCAACACGGTTGATATTCAATATGTTGCAGATTTGCCGACTTTTCACCTGAGGCGTTTTTGGGCATAAACAAGTACATTTTACTGCACCTGAAATTCAGCCGTTTAGCTAATGTGCTTATTTTGAAGTAAATGCATTGTAACTAAAAAGCAACGTGAGAATTTGGGGACATGTGCTAATCGTTACTTTGCCCTGGCAGGTACGCGGGAGTCTGTGAACATTGTCAACCTTGATCAAAAACAGATATGCTGCCGTTGCACAGGAAGTACATGCAGATATCATGCTCAGTCGGCATGTCCAGTCTCCAGTCAGCATGTCCAGTCGGCATATCCGGTTTCAGTCGTATTCTGTCAGAAGTCTTACCCCCTGCGGCATCGCTTCAGTTCCACGTTGCCTTTTAGTTATGTTTGATTGGCTTGATATTCAGTGTGTTGCAGATATGGCAATTTTCTATGTGTGGCGTTTTCCGGCAAAAACAGTGCAATTTTACCTCACCTGAAATTCTGTAGCTTAGCTAATGTGCTTATTTCAAGGCAAATGCATCTTAACTAAAAAGCAACGTGAGATTTTTGGGGGTGTGCGGCTAAAAAGCAACGTACCAAAAAGTTGGACACAAACACAAGAGTCACGAAAGCGGTCTGAGCCACCGTGAGTCAGGCCTGCTATATGGTGTGAGCGGCTGGACAAGCAGTTATGCATTGTTCTGGTGCCGCAGGACGCATTCCCTTGCGTCGGCGTATGTGTCCCGCCAGAACCTCACCGGCATCCGGCTCATTCTGGTGCAACTTAAAGGAAGTGTGGTGGAATTTGCTTTTAGTCGGGATGGGATATTTCAAAAGAGCAGCGGCAGGCTTTTCACGGCCGAGGCGAGTCCTATGATGAGGATGGCGGCTCCGCAGACGCGGGTAAGGGTGTGAAGCTGGCCTATGGTGATACGGTCGCGGAACGAGCTTATGCCCCATGTGATTAGGAACCAGGATGTTGCCGAGCCAAGGGATGTTCCTGCCCATTCGGAGAGCATGACGGTGGAACGGGAGGTGTCCATGCCGAGGAAGGTGAAAAGCCATAGCATGCAGACCAGTGTTCCCGGATTTGTGACGGAGATCAGGAATCCGTTCAGGGCCTCTTCGGCGTGCCGGGCCGGACTGACGGCCCTCGCCTGCACCGATTCCGGATGGCGCAGACGGTTGCGGCTGAATGTAAGCCTTATGCCGGTCAGACTGATGACAAGCCCTCCTGCCAGCAGTACCCAGCCTTCATTCGCATCTATGAATCCTTTGATAAAGGACAGGGCAAAGAGTGCCAGAGCCGAGTACAGGGAATCGCTGACAGAGCCTCCGAGCCCTACAGCCAGACCGGACCATCTTCCGCGGGCGAGTGTGCGCGGAATGCACAGCAGTCCCAGCGGTCCCACCGGTATGGAGATGATGACTCCTACGAGAAATCCTTTCAGCAGTCCTGTCAGCAGCATGGGCATTGTATTATCCGGCGGTCGTTCCGACAGGCATCAGCCCGTTGATAAGCAATGTAGTTATCTCTTTCTTGCGATGTTCCAGAAACTCCGAGGCCGTGTTTCCCTCGCGTCCAAGCAGATCTATGAATATGGGTGCGGCGATGAATGAGAATACCACCAGGGACATGCCGTCGATAATAAGGTCCAGAGGGTCTATCTCCCGGATGGTTCCTGTACGGATTGCTCTCTCCACCATCGATTGCAGTCTGGAGAATACGGTCTGTCCCCGCTCGCTGGACAGGAAGACTTCCCGGATGTACTTGCGCCTTTCCTGGTTTTGCGTCAGCTCGTTGAAAAGGAAGTACGGGATCTTGGGGTTTTCAGTCAGGAAGTGGAAATATTCGTCTATGATGCTGCTGATGCTGTTGAATATGTTGCTGTCGTCCCTTATGCTCCGGTCAATGAAGTCCATCACCGTTTCGAACTTTGCATAGAAGATCTTGTCGAACAGATTCTCTTTGGTTCGGAAATAATAATGGACCAGGGCCTGATTGCATCCTGCCTCACGGGCTATTTCCGTGGTGGAGGCTGCCTTGAATCCTTTCTCCAGAAAAAGTTTTTCGGCGGCGGCCAGTATGTTTAGTTCAGTGCTGGATATGATGTTTCCGTTCATAGTCGGAAGCAAATTTAGTGAAAAAAGCCTGTCATTGTCCATCATTCTGTATCATAAACTGAAGGCGGTTGTATATGTTGGCTTCGGAGGTGTTGCTGTCGAAGTCCAGGAAAAGCAGGCTGAGTCCGGGATAGAGCTCTAATCTCCGGCCAGACTTACTATCCTGGACGCCTTGGCTGCATCCTCAAAGACATCGGAGAACGGACGGTATCCCGGACATGGCGAGCAGGCACGGTCAAATGCCCGGGCGCAGCTGCGCATCCACAGGTACAGGGCATCGGTGGCCCAGAGCGGGGTCTGCAGTTTCTTTATGTGTTCCCTTTTATAGATGTGGCGGTTGGCAAAGGCGGAGATGAAGAAGTTGTAGACGGAGGGGACTGCCGTCTCGATGCCATGGCGGTTGAGCCAGCGGACCACGTCCTTGTTGCTTAACGAATTGTATTTGACGTAGATCTCTCCTACGATTCCGATGATACGGGGATGCAATTCTGTGCGGATGGCTGCGGCGAATTCCCTGGCGGCCTGTCCTGTGAGATCCTTCAGCCCGCGGCAGTCCCTCCGGAGTATGAGGGCCTTGCTCATCTCAGTGTATTTGTGGCGCAGACTTGCGGCTCTGCCTTTCTGCTTTTCGCGTGTGACAGCGGTGTGGTAGAGCTTGGAGAGGCAGTCGGCGTAGAGGACGGTGTAGAGGATAAGGCGGAGGTTGTGCTTCCAGTCGGGGTCGAAGCCCGGCTGGTTTGCGGTCAGCTCAGAGTTTTTGGATATGGATATCAGCGGGATGTCGCTGAAGCCTTCCGCGCACATGGCGTTCTGGATGAGGGCGAAGTAATTGGTGGCCCGGCATTGGCCTCCGGTCTGGTACATGATGACGGCTGTCTTCTCCCGCGGCAGTTTCCCGCTTTTGAGAAAATTGATGATCGAGCCTACGACAATGGTGGCAGGGTAGCAGATGTCGTTGTTGGCACAGCGCAGTCCGGCCTCCACGTCGTCCTGTGTGCCGGGCGGGAGGGATATCGCGTCATAGCCCATGACCTTCAGTACGGAAGGTATGAATTCGGAGTAGCCTTCGGCGAAATACGGCACTACAATTGTCCTTCCCCGGTTGGAGGTTTCGAATCTTCTGGTGGTGAGCCGTTCAGTTACATGCGGCACGGCAGGAACGGTGCCGGCAGATGCCGTGCTTTCCACCAGCGACCTGATCCGTAGTTTCAGCGAGCCGATATTGCTGACATCGTCTATTTTGAGTGCGGTCAGGTTCTTTCCGTATCTCCTGAGGATACTTCCCACCTCGTCGAGGATAAACGCGTCCGGTCCGCAGCCGAAGGATGTCAGCTCCACGAAATGCAGACGGGGGTAGGGGTGCCTTGCAGCGAACCAGGCCGATTTGAAGATGCGGTTGGGCCAGGCCCACTGGCTGACTGCGTTGAGGTGGGAGTACACCTCCGTCCCGGCCTCCGTCGCTATGTTCTCGGTTATCACGTCTATACCCATTCCGGCTATGGCGGCGGATATTCGGTGCTCTATCATCGGGTCTATGTGGTAGGGCCTGCATGCCAGAAGGATGACGGTACGTCCTTCGGCCATTGCCCTGGACAGGACTTCGCTCGCCCTGGCGGTGAGCGCCTTGCCGTACTGCTCCTGGGCCGCGAATGCCTTCTCTACTGCCTTCTCCGCTGTCCGCCGGCTGACACCCAGTTTTCTGAGATATTCCACGCAGGATGCGGTTGCCAGACTCCTGTCCGCGAAACTGACCGTAGGAGAGTCCAGAGGTATGCCTCTGCCGGCTATTTCGGACATGGAGCTGCGCAGCACATCGGAGTATCCGCTGACTATGGGGCAGTTGTAGCTGTTGCTGGCCTTGGGGTCATCCTTGCGTCCGTAGACAGTGTAGGGGTAGAGGATGCGGTCTACATGCTTTTCGGCCAGATTGATGATGTGGCCGTGCATCAGTTTGGCCGGAAAACAGATATTGTCCGACATGGTGTAGCGTATGCCCTTGTCGTACAGCTTCTCGGAGGACTGGTCGGAGAGCACCGGCTCTATCCCGCAGGAGGTGAGGAGGGTGTGCCAGAAAGGATAGTCCTCGTATATGCCCAGTCCGCGCGGGATGCCTATGCGCAGTCTTTTCTTCCCGTTGTCCTGCACGGGACTTTCCCGCCGGAAGAGCAGGCGGTATCTTTCCTCGAACATGTTAACTCCGCGTACCGGAGCCTTTTCCGTCCGGTTGTAGAAAACCTTCTCGCAGTTGTTCCCGGTGTAGTAGGAATGGCCGTCGGGGAATGTCAGCTGCCTTACCCTGCAGTGGTTGCCGCAGCCCGGGCAGGTCAGCTCCTTCGCACTGTATCCGCTCTGGAGGACCAGTCCGGCGAGGGTGGTGGAAGTCTCCGTGGCTTTAGGATTGCAGCCCATGGCGTACAGGGCGCAGCCGTAGGACCCATCAGTTCCGGCATGTCGGAGAAGCCGGCCCGGAGTCCGAGGGTCTTTTCGAGGGCCCTGACAATCGAGTGGTTGCGGAAGGTGCCTCCCTGTACGACCACGTTGTCCCCCAGCTCTTCGGTATTTTTCAGTTTCAGTACCTTGAACAGGCAGTTGCGCACTACCGAGTAGCTGAAGCCTGCGGCGATGTCCTCCGGAGCCGCGCCTTCCCTCATTGCCTGTTTTACCTTTGAATTCATGAAAACGGTGCAGCGGGAGCCAAGGTCGCAGGGATGCGGGGCGAAGCAGGCCATACGGGCGAATTCCCCGATGCTGTAGCCGAGAGTGCCTGCAAAATTCTCCAGGAAGGAACCGCAGCCGGAGGAGCAGGCCTCATTGAGCTCCATCCGCCTGATGGAACCGTTTTCGCAGAAGATGGCCTTCATGTCCTGTCCTCCGATATCCAGTACGAAACTTACGTCCGGAGAGACTTTCCTGGCAGCAGTGAAATGCGCCATTGTCTCCACTATGCCGTGCTGCAGTCCGAAGGCTCCTCTCAGCAGGCCTTCCCCGTAGCCTGTCACGCAGGTGGATACGATGCGGACATTCTTCGGATTGCGGATGCTTCCGGTCATTCGCTGAAGGCACCGGATAAAGGTGCCCAGGCTGTCTCCGCTGTTGGGCAGATAGTCCGTATGCACCACGGCACCATTGCTGTTTCCCCTCCTATGTCTATAAGGGTCTTTACGTCAGGATAACGTTCCCTGATTACTTCGGCCGCGCAGATTACTTCCTGGACGAATGTGCCGCCCAGAGTTTCTGCATAACCCATTCCCACCGAGCCTGTGAAGCCGGCCTGGACTTGTGCGTCCGGGTATTTTTCCGCCATATCCGCCAGCATGGCCGCGGCTGTGGCCGTTATGTCAGTGTTGTGTCGTCTGTAGTCCGAATACAGTATGTCACCATCCCTGTCGCATAGGACAGTCTTTATGGTCGTGGAACCGATGTCTATTCCTAAGTACATTATTTAATAGTCTTATTAAATAAGGCCGCTAAAATAGACGTAATTTTTAAATAATGCAATTTTTTAAGGAGAAAGTTTTCTACTCCAGCAGATCGGGTCTGAGACGTCTGGTGCGCTCTATGGCCTGTTCTTCCTGCCACTGGCGGATGAGTCTGGGATTTCCGGAAAGCAATACATCGGGAACTTTCCAGCCCATGAAATCCGCCGGGCGGGTATAGATAGGAGGTGCGAGAAGTCCGTCCTGGAAGGAGTCGGACAGTGCGGATGTCTCATCGGTAATGGCGCCGGGCAGCAGCCGGATAATGGAGTCGCAGATGACGCAGGCAGCCAGCTCTCCTCCGCTGAGGACGTAGCTTCCGATTGATATCTCCTTGGTTATCAGATGTTCGCGGATGCGATGGTCAATGCCTTTGTAGTGGCCGCAGAGGATGATCAGATTCCCGCATGTGGACAGACTGTTGCACAATCCCTGGTCCAGCATCTCTCCGTCAGGCGAGGTGTAGATGACCTGATCGTATTCACGCTGCGAGGTCAGGTCCGTGATGGCCCTGTACAGCGGTTCCGGCTTGATGACCATGCCTGCGTCGCCGCCGAAGCCGTAGTCGTCTATCTGTTTGTAGTTCCCCTTGCCATAGTCGTGCAGGTTGACGATATGTATTTCCACAAGGCCCTTTTCTCTGGCCCTTCTTATGATGGAATGGTTGAGCGGACTTTCGAGCAGGTCCGGAACAGCGCTTATAATATCGATCCTCATACTCATAATGGCCGCAAATTTACGTAAAACCGCGGTTCTTTTAAAAAATAATGTATATTTGCAAGTTCATTTTAATAAACAAAATAATGATTGACGAGACCTTGAATCCTTCCGTTGCGAAGAGTACTGCTGAAAATTCTATTGAGAATTCTGAAACACTGAATGTTAATGCTTCCAATGTGACATCTGCCGTGGAGGAGGCCGCCGCTATTGCGGCAGCGGTGGTGGCTGCAGGGACTGTGGTGGACGGTGCTGCCGGAGATGCCGTGCCTGTTTCAGAGGGTCAGGACGGGATTGCATCCGAAACTGAGCCGGCCGCATTTTCCGCTGAGGAGAATGCTTCCGATTCCGTTGAGATGCGCGGAGCCGTTATAAGTGAGGAAGAACTGAAGAAACTGGCGTCCAGAAGCCTTAAGGAGATAGTGGAGACTTTCCGCAATCTGGTGGACAACGGTGATATCATGGAGCTCAACAGACAGGCAGAGTATATCAAGGCTACATTTTATAAGGTCTTGAAAGAGGAAAAGATCGCTTCCGGATACCATGTCCTGCCCGGTACTGCCGACTATGTGGAGCCGGTGGACGAGGAAATGCCTGAGGATACTCTCTCGGAAGAACAGTCCGGAGAGGCTGAGGCTGTGGTGGAGCAGGAAGAGGCTGCCGTGTCGTCCGACGCTGTTTCCGTAAATCCGTTCGTGGAGATAGAAAGGGCATTCAAGGAACTGTATGCCAGATATAAGGGACGTAGGGCCGTGTATTTCCAGAATCTCGAGAAAGAGAAACAGCTCAATCTTGACCGGAAGCTGGAAGTGATCGAGGAACTCAAGAACCTTCTCGAGACGACCGAGGATCTGAACCGTACATTCCCCGAGTTCAGGGCTCTGCAGGCCAGATGGCGCGAGATAGGTCCCGTTCCCCAGACCAGAGTAAAGGATATCTACGAGACATATCAGCATTATGTGGAGAAATTCTACGACTATGTCAAGATAAACAACGAGCTTCGCGATCTGGACTTCAAGAAGAATCTTGAGGCCAAGACACTCCTCTGCGAGAGGGCTGAGGCTTTGGAAAAGAGTTCAAATGTCGTAGAGGCTTTTGCCCAGCTTCAGAAGCTTCACGAGGAATGGAAGGAGTTCGGCCCTGTGGCCAAGGAATTCCGCGAGGAGATATGGGACAGGTTCCGTGCCGCAACGTCCCGCATCAACAAGATGCATCAGGCATATTTCGAGAATCTCAAGGTGCAGCAGAAAGAGAATCTCACGGCCAAGACGGCTCTCTGTGAGAAGGCCGAGGCACTTGCCGACAAGGATATCAAGGATTCCAACGGATGGAATGCCGTTACAAAAGAGTTCGAGGATATACAGAAAGAGTGGAGGAAGATAGGTTTTGCATCCAAGAAGGACAACCAGAAGATATACGACCGTTTCCGTGCCGCCTGCGACAAGTTCTATAACCGCAAGAGGGATTTCTATGCGGAATTCAAGGAACAGATGAGTTCCAACATGGAAAAGAAGATAGCTCTGTGTGAGCAGGCCGAGGCCGTGATGGACAGTACGGACTGGAAGGAAACCACGGATTATCTTATTTCCCTGCAGAAACAGTGGAAGGAGATCGGCCCTGTTTCCCGCAAGAAATCCGATCAGATCTGGGCCCGTTTCAGGGCAGCGTGCGACCATTTCTTCGACAACAAGGAGAAGAATTTCGGCGGTGTGGCTCCTCAGTATGTGGATAATCTCAAGCAGAAGCAGTCCATTATAGATGAGATCAGTTCCTATGTACCTACCGGAGATATGCGTTCGGATGACAGGGCTGCAAGGGATTTTGCGGACAGATGGAACGCTGTCGGCTTTGTTCCCTTCAAGGAAAAGGAGAAGATAAACGAGAGTTACCGTGCGGCAATGGCTGAGAAGTTCCCTGATTTCAAGGTTTCCGGAGCCGGCCGTGGACGTGCTTCACGTCAGCGCGGTGGCCGTGCGGAGGTAAGCCCTGCACGTCAGGAGAGGGAGCGTCTTCTCCAGAAATTCCGCAAACTCGAAAGCGAGATCGCTACATACGAGAACAACATAGGCTTCTTTGCCAGCTCGAAGAAGGCCGACTCGCTGGTTAAGGAGTTCCAGAAAAAGATTGACGCTGCCAAAGAGGAACTTGCGGCACTTGAAGAGAAGATTCACAAAATCGACAGCCAGGAATAAAGCATGAACAAGAATACGATCATCGGTATAACGCTCATCGGACTCCTGTTGATAGGGTTCAGCGTTTATAATTCCAGAATAGCCAGGGAGCAGCAGGAGATACAGAGAGTAAGGGATTCGGTAGCGGCTGCAAATGCGTTTGAGTATGCGGAACAGATGGCCCGGAAGATGGCAGAGGATTCTCTGGCGGCGGGGCAGGGAAGTGCAACAGGAAAGCAGGATTACAGCAGTACCTATGCCAATCCCTTTCTGGAGCAGGCGTACAACGCAGGAGAGGATTTCTACTACCTCGAGAACAACAGACTGAAGATCAAATATTCCACCAAGGGAGGCCAGGCCGCATCCGTCCTGATCAAGGACTATTACACAAGCGACAGTACCGACCTCTACCTGATGAAGGACGACTACAGCAATTTCGGTCTGCAGCTCTATACCGATCAGTACATCAACACAGGCGGATTTACATATGAGACTGTGGTGGCGAATGACTCCACATTGGTCATGCGCCTGTATTTTTCCGATACAGCGTTTATCGAGCACCGCTATTTCCTGCCTGCCGACAGCTATATGGTGGACTTCGACGTGCACATGGTGAACATGGACCGTCATATTCCCCGCAATGCGTCCCAGTTTGAGATTGCCTGGAACATGGACGTACCCCGTCTGGAGCGCGGCTACAAGAACGAGCAGAACTATTCGACCGTGGATTTCAAATACCCCGGTCAGGTCAAGAAGATAGAGAACCTCGGAATCATGCGCGGCGGCGGACGCTCCGGCGGCAACCACCGCGAGGTTACCACCCGTATCGAGTGGTTCGCATTCCAGCAGCAGTACTTCTCCGCCATCCTGAGGGCTGAGGACAATTTCGAGTCCGGAAACCTTTCCATGAAGTTCTATCCCGAGACGGACCCGGACCGCCGTCTGATGGCCTGCTCGGCCTCGACCCTTGTCCAGTACGACCCGGGAGCCGATGTCACCGTACCCTTCGAGTTCTACTATGGACCCAACCATTTCCGTACCCTCAAGAGCTACGACTGTGACTTCGAGAAGATAGTGCCTCTCGGAGGCTGGCTGGTAAGGTGGATCAACAGGGGCATCATCATCCCGGTATTCGACCTCTTCGGACGTTTCATCAGCAACTACGGTATCATCATACTGCTGCTGACCCTGCTTATCAAACTGGTGATATCCCCCCTGACCCTCAAGTCCTACATGTCCTCGGCCAAGATGAATGTCCTCAGGCCGGAGCTTGACAAGATCAATGCCAAGTACCCGCGTCAGGAAGATGCCCTGAAGAAGCAGCAGGAGACCATGGACCTGTACCGCAAGGCGGGCGTGAGCATGTTCGGAGGCTGTCTCCCCATGCTGCTCCAGTTCCCCGTGCTCTTCGCGATGTTCCGTTTCTTCCCCGCATCGTTCGAGCTGAGACAGAAGGGCTTCCTCTGGGCTGACGACCTGAGTACCTACGACTCTATCCTCGATTTCGGATTCAACATACCGCTGTACGGTGACCATGTCAGCCTCTTCGCCATCCTCTGTGCCCTGAGTATGTACTTCTCGGCCAGGATGACCCAGGGCAGCAGCGCGGACAACAACCCCCAGATGAAGAGCATGCGCAACATGACCCTCTACTTCATGCCTATCTTCATGCTGTTCATCTGCAACAACCTCTCCAGCGGTCTGACATATTACTACCTGCTCTCCAACCTCATCATGATGCTCCAGACCTGGATTATCCGCCGTTTCTTCGTGGACGAGGAAAAGATCATGGCCAAGGTGCGCGCAGCATCCGTAAAAGGTGCCGCCAAGCCCAAATCCAAGTTCCAGCAGCGTCTCGAGGCTATCCAGAAGGCCCAGCAGGAGGCAATCCGCGAGCAGCAGAAGCAGCAGAGAAGACGTTAGTTAAAGATATACACTATGGGACACATTACTGAGAATATCCTGTCGCTCAGACAGGAACTGCCCTCCGGGGTCGAGCTCGTGGCAGTGTCCAAGTTCAAGTCCGGGGAAGAGATCCTCGAAGCCTACAATGCGGGCCAGAGGGTCTTCGGCGAGAGCCGTCCCCAGGAACTGAGGGAAAAAGCCCTTTCCTTGCCCAAGGACATAGAGTGGCATTTTATCGGTCATCTGCAGAGCAACAAGATCAAGATGACTGTACCGTATGTCAGGCTTATCCATTCGGTGGATACACCCAAGCTGTTCTTCGAGATCGAGAAGTGGTGCCGGCAGAACGGCTGCAGCGTGGACGTGCTGTTAGAGATGCACATCGCCTCGGAGGAGAGCAAACAGGGCTTCTCCGATGATGAAGTGCTCGGATTTCTCGAAGGAATCGAGAAGGCCCGTCAGGCCGGGGATAGCGAGGGCTTCCCTACACAGGTCCGCATCCGCGGAGTCATGGGCATGGCCTCCCTCACAGAGGACGAAGCACTGATCCGCAAGGAGTTCGCTCATCTCAACTCGGTGTACGACCGCATCAGGGCTCTCGGCTGGCCTTTCCTGGAGCAATTCGACCTGAAGTCCTTCGGAATGACCCACGACTATCACATCGCCGTGGAGATGGGCAGCAACATGGTACGTATCGGCACAAAGATCTTCGGCCCACGCGGCGTCCGCTTATCATAGCAGGCGGACAGCTGCGTTGTCATCGGCTAGTTGTTCAGTCACATCCCCTTTACGGTGTGCTCATGAAAATCCGGCAACGAGAAAAGACTTGCCGCCCTCGGCACAAGAGGGAGGGGCCCGCCGCACAGCGGTGGGAGGGCCTGGTCTTTTCGACTGCCGGATTTTCAGGAGCAATCTAATTATGCTCTGAGAAATGCATGACTTTTTGCAGTCGCTTGATTCTAAGTGTGTTATAAATCGAGATGCAATTTTCGCGGTCCCGCAAGGGCCTGAAAAATGTACCTCGATTTGTAAGTACTTGATTGCCAGTCTTTACGAAGGCGTGCTGCATTTCCCGCCTATACACTATCTCACGCTGACACTGACATCGACAACAGCACCGGCACCCGAACCGGCACCGGAACCGGCACTTTGCAGGTAGCGGCATATCCCGCAATCAGATGCCGGAGCGTAGTCCCATCTCTGCAAGCGTGTAGCATGTTGATATCACTAAACCGGATAGTTGAATACAAATGCCAAAATATCAGCTATTCAGCTATAACGAAATTGCTTAGTGGCTCAAAAAGGCACTGTTTATGCGTCATGGTGCCCCACATAACAAATTGTTAAATACGAATATCCTGATTATTAGGCGTTTTTGTTTCACTAGAGTGTTTAGTGGACTAAATTTTACTGATGGCCAGTCCGACACCAATTCAAGGAATGCCGGCCCCTGCAAGCATCAGTCTTGCAGAAAGGGAAAAGTCTTGCAGCAATAAAATGCGCAAAGTTGTTATGAGGCTTGAAACAATCCCTGTCCGGTGTGTCGTATTGAAGAATTGTTGCCATTGCATGGTCTGACGAGATATAGTGTCAGACATACATATTGGTGAAAGTGTTTTCGCACAATCATTTCTAAGAAATCTAACAATTTCAACAAACGTGAAAGCGTCGTTTCATCGTCACCTTTCCGGCACTCGCAGCTGTGGTACCCCGTCATCGGCCCGTTGTTCAGGCACATCCCCTTTACGGTGTGCTCGTGAAAATCCGGCAACGAGAAAAGACTTGCCGCCCTCGGCACAAGAGGGAGGGGCCCGCCGCACAGCGGTGGGAGGGCCTGGTCTTTTCGACTGCCGGATTTTCATGAGCAATCTAATTATGCTCTGAGAAATGCATGACTTTTTGCAGACGCTTGATTCTAAGTGTGTTATAAATCGAGGTGCAATTTTCGCGGTCCCGCAAGGGCCTGAAAAATGCACCCTATTTTCTAAATATGTGATTGTGAATGTGTTGTAAAATGTGCTGCATTTCCCGTCAGCAGCACTCGGCGGCAGTGAATCACACAATCACCTGGAAGACCTGTTCGGCCGGTCCCTCGATGAGTATGTCGGTGAATATTCCGCTCCGGCGGCTCAGGGATACCGAGAAGGTGTCGTGGGTGGACCGGAGCGTGTATTTCCCGCTGTGGTCTCCGCGGAGCCAGGCAGCGGCGGCTGCGGCTATGATTCCGGTGCCGCAGGAGAGGGTCTCGTATTCGACTCCGCGCTCGTAGGTGCGGACACGCAGGAGACCGCTTCCCGCTCCGGTGGACTGGACGAAATTGACATTCACCCCCTTGGGCGCGAACTGAGGGGCGTATCTCCATCTGCGGCCTTCGCTCTGCACGTCCATGTCCTCGATATTGTCCTTGAAGATGACCAGATGCTCCGTGCCGGTGTTCATTTTCCATGCTGTCGCCTCCTGACCGGGTTCTGCCGGAAGGCGCATTGCCTCCACGGAGGTGATGTCGTTCATGCCCAGCAGTATCTGGCTCCGTCTGCCCTCATGGGAGAGAACTTTTCCGGAGTGCAGTCCGTCCGGGGCCGAGAATGTCCAGCTGCCGTCCGCCCCCGATGCCGGAAGTCCCGAGCGCCAGGCGAGGTCGATGATGCAGCGGCCGCCGTTGCCGCAGAACATGCCGGTGGAGCCGTCATTGTTGTAGAATCGCATGGAAAAGTCGTGGACGGGGCTGCTTTCGAGGATGATGAGTCCGTCGGCCCCTATGCCGTAGCGCCGGTCACACAGGCGGATGATCTCCTGCTCCGAGAGTTCCGCCCTGCAGTCGAGGGAGCGGATCAGGACGAAGTCGTTGCCTGCCCCCTGGTATTTGAAAAAGTCCATTGTACCGTTATTTTTCCTGAATGATACGTTCGATGTCGGCGGCTGTTCTCATTGCCGGATCTTTTTCTCCGAGCAGCGCCATCATGTCCTTGTAGTCGGACAGCATCCGGCTGCGGTAACCGGAGTCACCGGTCATGTGCAGCAGTTCGTCCGCAATATGCTCGGGAGTGCAGTCGCCCTGCAGCAGCTCGCGGAAGATGTGCCGGCCGAGGATCATGTTGGCCAGAGAGATGGTGTCCAGCCTGACAACAGCCCGGGCGATGGCGTAGGTTATGGGGTTCATGCCGTAGCAGACCACCTGTGGAGTGCCTATGATGGCTGCTTCGAGACTGGCTGTGCCGGAGGATATGGCTGCGGCTGCCGAATGGCTCAGGACTCCGTAGGTGTCGCCGTAGATTATTTCGATGTCGGAATTGCCGTCGAGGTATTTTTCGTAGTATGACCGGTCGATGGATGGTGCCGCGGCAAGCAGGCAGCGGAAGCGGCCCCCGGTCTTTGCTTTCAGGATTGCCGCCGTTTTCACCAGACGTGGCAGTAGGTAGCCGACTTCCATTTTCCGGCTGCCGGCGAGCATGGCTATTATCTCCCGGCCGTCGTCGGTCAGGGAGTGGGAGCGGAGGAATTCTTCCCGCGTGAGGTGTACCGATGGCGTGGAGGCGATATTGTCTACCAGCGGATTCCCGTTGTATATGACGTCGAGGCCCCGGGACTTGAACCACTGCACTTCGAACGGGAAGATGATGAAAGTACGGTCCACGTATTTTTTCAGCAGTCTGATACGGCCCTCTCCGCGGGCCCAGACTTTAGGGGGAATGTAGTAGAATACCTTGAAGCCGTGTTCGTGGGCGAAACGGGCGATCTTGAGGTTGAAGCCAGGATAGTCTATGAGGATTACGGCATCGGGCTTCCATTCGAGAATGTCTTTCTTGCAGAAACGCAGGTTGCTCAGGATACTGCCGAGCCGGCCGATGACTTCTATAATGCCCATCACGGCATTGTCCCGGTAGTCCCGGACTATGGTGCCTCCGACAGCGGCCATTTTCCCTCCGCCCCAGAAGCGTATGTCGCATGAGGGGTCGTGGGCCAGCAGGCCGCGCATGAGGTTGGCCCCGTGCAGGTCCCCGGACGCCTCGCCCGCTATGATGTAGTACTTCATGACTGGAAACGGTTATTTCTCCCAAAGATCACGCATCCGCTCCATCTCGCCGTAGTCGGTGGTGTCTATGCGGTGCGGTACTACCGAGATATAGCCTTCCTTGACCTTCATGTGGTCGCCCAGGCTGCTGTCCTTCTCGTGATTCTCGAAATGGCCTGCCATGAGATAGTAGGTGCTGCCGTCCTCTTCCTTATAAGTGTCGAATTCCTTTATCCACATACCCTTGCCTCTGCGGGCCATACGTATGCCGCGTATCTGCGAAGCGGGGATGGGCGGGAAATTGATGTTGAGATACACGCCTTCCTGCGGGGGGCAGGCGAAGAAACGTTCCATGATGGTGTCCGCATATTCGGTTATCGGACTGAAGTCAGGGTGCTCGGCGTGGGTGCATATGGAGAATCCTATGGAGGGAATGCCGTAGAGGGTGCCTTCTATGCAGGCTCCGAGGGTGCCGGAGTAAAGTGCGGCTACCGAGCAGTTGGCGCCGTGGTTGATGCCTGAGACAACCAGATCCGGCCGTTTCCCTTCGGGCCAGCATTCGTTGATGCCTATCTTGATGCAGTCCACCGGCGTGCCGTTGAATGTGTATTCCCTGTAGCCGGGCTCTTCCTTCACGAGGTTGAGATAGAGCCTGGTGTCAAGGGAAAGGGCTGCTGATTTGCCGGACTGGGGGTGGAGCGGAGCCACTACTGTGACGTTGCCGTAGCGGCGCATGACTGAGGCCAGTACGTGAATTCCATCGGCTCCAATGCCGTCATCGTTGGTTATGAGGATTTCTCTGATGTCGGATGTCATATTTTTTTAATGCAAATTTGTGCGCAAATATAGATTAATTCCATCAAAATGCCTATCTTTGCCGCTGACTTTAAAAATTAATGCAATGACAAAAGTTAAAATTGGTATCAATGGTTTCGGCCGTATCGGCCGCATGGTATTCCGCGCTGCAATCGACAAATTTTCCGATGACATTGAGGTCGTAGGTATCAACGACCTGCTGGATCCAGAGTATCTGGCGTACATGCTGAAGTATGACTCCGTTCACGGCCGCTTCGACCACGAGGTGTCCGTAGAGAACGGCAACC
>ENA-OOXJ01001313-OOXJ01001313.1-human-gut-metagenome-genome-assembly--contig:-NODE-1313-length-16314-cov-3.266929_pt1 | contig 16314 bp, 14 predicted proteins | sample MGYA00241587_ERZ501343 | MGnify/ENA primary metagenome ERZ501343 (study PRJEB25962, sample SAMEA2042918) | human gut metagenome | biome: human gut; feature: human-associated habitat; material: faeces... | reverse complement strand
GCGCAGCATCGTCTCGTTCCTTTCGCCTTGTCCTCCGCTGGGCCTCGCCGCCATCTGCTCAGCGATCGTCCTGGCGGCCGACCTCCTCGCGTGCGGGTCGGCGCTCGCGTAGGTGTTGAGCGTCATCGCCGCGTTGGCGTGGCCCATGAGCGAACTCACCGTCTTGATGTCGGTTCCCGCGGCGACGAGGTATGTGGCGTAGGTGTGCCTGAGGTCGTGCAGCGTCACCCTCCTCCCGGTGGTGCCCACGAGGTCGAGCATCTTCGCGATTGAGGCGAACTCCTTCGTGAGGCGGTCTGGGTAGTAGAACGCGCCGCTGGAGTCCCCCAGGACGTAGAGGTCGTCTGCCGCCTCCGGCCTCCCTCCCAGAAGCGCGACGAGGCGGCGCCTGCGCCTCGCGAGCCTCGAGGCCAGGTCCGGCTCGAGCGGGACCTCCCTGCGGCTCGTTGGCGTCTTGGGCTCCTTCACCACGGCCCTGCCCTCGCACTGACAGACGGCGACCCTAACCCTGACGACGCCGTGGTCGAGGTCGACGTCGCGCCACCTGAGGCCGCACATCTCCTCCCTGCGCAGGCCGCAGGCGAGCCCCAGCCGTATGGCGAGCGTGACCTCGGTGTCCTCCATGGAGTCGAGGGCCTGCAGCAGCCTCCCGCGCCCCTCGGCGTCGAGGACGTTGGGCTCCCTCGCCTGGCGCTTCGGCGGCTTGATCCTCCTCGTGAAGGGGCTCCGCTCGATGATGCCGGCGTCGACCGCGTACTGCAGCGCCTGCTTGAGGAAGCGGTGCGCCTTCGCGACCGTGTTGTTGCAGAGGCCGTCCCCCAGGAGGGCCGCCTGCATCTGCAGGATGGTGTCACCGGTGATCTCGTCGATCCTCGTGGCGCCCAGGTAGCGCGAGACGTGCCTCGCGCAGTGGCGGTAGTTCGCGGCGGTGGTCTGGGCGATGCCAGCCCCGCCCTCGAGGGAGCGTATGTAGCGCTCCAGGAACGTGGGCACGAGCATGTCCTCGTCCGTGATGCCGAGCGGGAGCTCTCGCCTGCGCACCTCGTCGTCGAGCTCCTTGCGTATCTCGTCTGCCCTCCTCCTCGCGGCGCGCTTCCCCGACGCACGAAAGCTGCGGGTGGCCTGGTGCCTCCTGCCGTCCTCCGTGCGGGAGTAGCGGCACTTCCAGCGGCCATCGCCGAGGTCTATCAGTGACCCCTCGGACCATATCTCGTCCCTTGTCTGGTCCATCCCTCGCCTCCATGCCGTGCCGTCAACTTTGTTGTCCGAGCTCGTGTGCGACGGGGTCGCGTATGCGAAATGGCGACCCCTCTGCCCGGGTGCACGCGGAGTGCACGCAGCCCGTCAGGACCCACCACGGGATGATACTTGGCGGACGGCCTTTTGGTGCGTCTACCAGCACCTTTGGCACGTTTCGGCATGAATGGGCACGATGCGGATATCCCAAATAAGCGTTCTGACACGGAAGAGGTCAGAAGTTCAAATCTTCTAACGCCCACCACACATTCGCAGCCCAGAGGCCATGTCTCTGGGCTGCTTTCTTTTGGATTCCGTTTGGGTCACATCTGTTCCTCACTTTTGCCTCCGCCTTTATCGAATGAGGTTGGCGAGTGAGCGGGCTCGTGCCCACGAACCTGGAAAGCCCCCTGGCAAAACACTTGCGCCGTAAGCGTCAGCGCTGCTCGATGCAGCGTTGCCCGCGGACGTGCGTACGAGTTCTTCTGCATGGCATGGCAGGTTTCCGTGGGAAGAAACCTTATACTGCCTGTACGTATACGCATCAGGTTTGGAGTCACGGCAATGTCTAAGCGCGACGGCAGGATTCTCGAGATACTCACGAGGGAGCGCAAGGTAGAGGTGTCAGACCTCGCCGAGCGTCTTGCCGTTTCGGGCGTCACCATGCGCAAGGACCTCGACGAGCTCCAAGAGAAGGGGCTCGTGCTGCGCGAGCATGGCTTTGCGCTGCTTGCGAACCCAAACGACGTCGCCGGGCGCCTTGCGTACCACTACGAGGCAAAGCTCCGCATAGCCTCGAGGACGGCGGAGTTCGTGTCGGACGGCGACACCATCATGGTGGAGAGCGGAAGCTGCTGCGCAATCCTCACCCGGCGCATCGCCGAGACCAAGAAGCGCGTCACGATCGTCACGAACAGCGAGTTCATCACAGGCTACCTGCGCGACTACGACGACGTGGAGATCGTGCTGCTGGGTGGCAGCGTGCAGCATGACGCACAGGTCACGGTCGGTCCGTTCGTGAGGCTGTGCGCGGAGCAGTTCCTGGTGGACAACCTCTTCATCGGCGCCGACGGCTGGGTCGAGGGCGTGGGCTTCACCAACGCGGACCAGATGCGTGCCGAGGCTGTGCGCTCGATGGCCGCCTCTGCGGGGCGGGTGGTTGTCCTCACGGAGTCCGAGAAGTTCTCGCGTAGCGGCACCGTGCCCATGCGGATCGAGAAGCCGATGGCTGTTGTCACGGACGCAAGTATATCGCCGGAGCAGCGCGCGAGCGTGGAGCGCACTGGCGTGGAGCTCATACTGGCGTGACGTCCCCGGCGCGAGAGGGCGTCCCGTTGACTCCGTCCGAGAAAAGCGGTCCGTCCGTGTCGGGCCTGCGTCCTCAGAAGAATGCCTCGACGCCCTCGTCAGCATAGGCCTGGCGGAAGTCCTCGAGGTCGGATGCCTTGAGGCTGTCTGTGCCGCGAAGCTCGTAAGCCATGTCGAGCAGGGCGTCCTTGTTCTCCCCATAGTTATGGAAGGGGAGGAGCTGCACGCGCGTCGCACCTGCCTTGAGCAGCAGTCGGGCCATCTCGTGGGCATCTTCCGCCCTGTCGTTGAAGCCGGGGATGACGGGCGTGCGCACGAGGACGTCCTTCCCCATGGCTATGGCGTGGCGGGTGTTGTGCAGGATGGGCTCTGTCGAAACGCCCGTACCAGCCTGATGCCGCCGGGGGTCCCAATGCTTCATGTCGATGAGCAGGTGGTCGAGGCGCTCCGACACGGCGTCGAAGGTCTCGGGCCTTACGTAGGCTTCCGTCTCTATGCAGGTGTCGATGCCGTTCTGGTGCAGACGGTCTAGAAGCTCCGGGTCGAACTCCGGCCGCAGCATCGCCTCGCCGCCGGAGAGCGTGACGCCGCCGCCCGAGTCCTCGTAGAACGGCTTGTCCTGCAGGCAGTACTCCAGAATCTCGTCGACCGTGTACCTTTTTTCCCGTGATGGTGAGCGCACCGCCCGGGCATTGGTCGGCGGCAAGTTCCGCCTCCCGCGCGGTGGCGTCGACGTTGCGCACGTCAACGTGGCTTTTCTCGGCGATTGTGCGAACGCCTGCGGCGGAGAGGAGGGAAAGGCAGTGCCCGCATCCCACGCAGGATGACTCGTTCCACTCCATCTGGGGCGCAGGGGACTGGCTCTCGGGGTTGGCGCACCACCCGCTATGGGCGCGGTCCCATCGGAGGCATTCGCTATGTCGGCACGGGCTCCATCAGCGCAAACGTGGGACAGGGCATGGGCACCATGGCAACGCCTGAGGGCCGCAACGCCAAGGAGCCGCTCGCAGAGGGCTGCTCTCCCGCGCACAATGCCGACAAGCAGGGCCCAACGGCCGTGTTCAAGTCCGTCACCAAGCTCCCGACCGAGAAGATTACGGGTGGCGTCCTCCTTAACCAGAAGATGACCCCCACGATGCTCTCGCGTCCCGAAAACCAGCAGAAGCTGGAGCTCATGCTGCAGACCTTTTTCAACCGGCTCCACGGCTACCACGTGCAATATAACATCGTGTCCCGCGACACGCTGCTCGACGCGCAAAAACAGGCTCTTCGCTGTTTCTAGTGGGTAGCGGATGAGACGGCCAGCTGGGCCGAGAAGTCCAGGCGGCCGAGCCTGAGGAATATCATCGTCTTGAAGTACTCCACGTTCCTGAATCCCCTCGCCGCCCTCTTGATCGACTGGATGACGGAATTGAGCCCCTCGAGGATGGCGTTGGTGGCGTTCCTGGAGAACCAGCTCAGGATGCCCTCCCGCTCCTTCCTGACCGTCCCCGCCACGACCTTCATCTCGGGGACGTTCGAGTGCATGATCCAGGAGACGGCGCGGTCCGGCTCCCTGCCGGCGGACTCCCTGTCCGAGCGGGCATAGACGGCCCTCATGGCCTCGGACATGGCGCATGCCCTGGCAGTCAGCAGGTGCTCGCCCATGAGGGAGGCCTTCCTCGCGGCCTGGCGCTCCGTGAGGTTCTCAGGCCGCTTCAGCCAGCAGTACTTCGTGCCCCTGAGCAGGCGTCCCTTCTCCTCGGAGAGCCTCGCCTCCCGGCAGCGGACCTTGTCGGTGGCCCTGGAGAAGAGCTGCGACACATGGAAGCGGTCGACGGTCTGGATTGCCTCCGGGAAGGCATCGGCGGCCCCCAGGGCATAGGCCTCCGACATGTCGCGCGTGACCTCCCGGATGGCGAGCCTGCTGCCGCCGTGGGCCTCCAGCTCTCCGGCGAGCCTTTCCGGAGCGCCCCTGTCCCTGCCCTCCGTGACGCCTATGGCCCTCTGCCCGTCGAGGTCCACCATGACCGAGATGTAGCTCTGCCCGCGCCTGCAGGCGGTGTCGTCGATCCCCACCCTCGCGACGCCGGAATAGTCCGCGGCCTCCCTGGCCTCGGCGACCGCGCGCCTCAGCATCCGCCACACGGCCCCGTCCGAGATGCGCAGCGCCGAGGCCATCTGGACCGCCGTCAGCCCGGAGAGGGCCATGGCGAGGACCTGGGCCTCGAAGAGGGCCGTGAAGTGCGAGTTCGGCTGCACCTCCCAGGGCATCCGCACGGTATGGACGCCGTGCTCCGGGCAGTCCGCCCTGGGCACGGCGCAGTGGACGATGGTCTCGTACTGCCAGATGTCGAGGTGGCGCCAGGTGCGCTCCCGGGCGTCGTAGGTGCCGCAGCGCCTCCCGCGCTCCGGGCACTCCACCGCCCGGCCCCTCACGTGCGCCACGCGGATGTGGAGCTCGCTGGGTGCGTCCCCCTTCTCCTCGAAACAGACGTCCGAGACCTCCCATTCCGCCCCGAGCCCCATCGACCTCTCGAAGAGCTGCGCCAGCATCCCGGCCCGTGCTTCCATCGCCGCCTCCCGGGTGGATGTCCGGCCCTTTCCTGCAGGGCAACATCCTACCGCCCGGAGGAGCCGGCCGCATCATCGCAGGGATGTGCTACCCACCCGAAGTGACGAAGAGCCCAAAAACACCCCGAGGCGCACAAGGACCTCATTGTGCGCGTGGCTGGTTACTCGGCGTTCTTCAACGTGCTGAGCAAGAAAACTCAGGATGACATCATTGGCCGCACGGAGCAGACGCTTTAATATCTGTGTTACGGACAGCAGAAAAACGTAGGTAGGGTGTTAGGGGGCTATCCCATGGAGTTCACCGATGTCATCAAGAACCGCTATTCATGCAAGAAGTACAGCGACCGCGTGGTAGAGGAAGACAAGCTCGCGGCGATCCTCGAGGCGGGACGCGTGGCTCCGACCGCGAAGAACCTCCAGGAGCAGCACGTCTACGTGCTCCAGTCCGCAGAGGCGCTCGAGAAGTTCGACGGCCTCACCCCCTGCCGCTACGGGGCGCCCACCGTCCTTCTCGTGGCGTTTGACAGCGAGAATGTCTACACCTACCCTGACAGCGATCGCACCTCAGGCGTCGAGGACGCGAGCATCGTGGCGACTCACATGGTGCTTGCCGCCGCAAACGAGGGCGTTGACTCCTGCTGGGTGAACCGCCTGAACCCCGAAGAGGCGGAAAGGACTTTTGACCTGCCGGAGAATGAGATGGTCCTCTGCGCAATCGACCTGGGCTACGCCGCCGAGGGCGCGGGTCCGCTCCGCAACCACTCTTTGCGCAAGGATCTGTCTAAGACCGTCACGCGGCTGTAGAGGACTGGCTAAAGGGTTAAAGGGTTCTAGAAGGTCTTGGAATGAGGGTCCGCGGCTCAATGTTGAGCCGCGGACCCTCGCGTGGCTACTCGTACGTTATCGGCCATGGACAAGGTGTCCGTGGCCGTTGTCTTCATTGTCGCTTGACGGGGTGAGGCTGGAGCCAAGGGACGGAGTGCCGCCGCGCCACAGCAACTGATTTCTGCCACCAAGCGCATATGCTTCTTCATCTTTTACTCAGGTAAAACTGAGTCAGTTATAATTGAGTCAGATTAAACTGAGTAAAGGAGGACCGGCATGGGCTTCGTGGGCAGGGAGAGCGAGCTGCAGCGCCTTCGGAAGGCGTTCAAGAGCCCGAACCAGAACGTGACGCTCGTGTATGGACGTCGGCGCGTCGGCAAGAGCGAGCTCATCAAGCAGGCGCTAAAGCTGGACGCTTCCACCAGCATTTATTACGAGTGCAAAGAGACCTCGGAGGAGAACAACGTCGAGAGTCTCTCCAGCCTTGTGTCAGAGACTTTCAAACTTCCCCCGCTTGCATTCGCGGGGATAGAGCAGCTGCTCGAGTACCTCTTCGCGCACGCACATGACTCCAAGCTCATACTCGTCCTCGACGAGTATCCTTACCTGCGAAGTGCGGTGCGGGGGTTGGACAGCATCATACAGGTGCTCGTCGACAGGTTTGCAGACAAGTCCCAGCTTTCGCTCGTGATTTGCGGCTCGTACGTGGAGGTGATGCGGTCCCTTATCGAGCGAGAAAACCCCCTGTATGGAAGAGTGGACCAGACCATCGCACTCGAGCCCATGGACTACTTCGAGTCCTCACTCTTCTATCCAGGCTTTTCCGCCGAGGACAAGGTACGCCTGTACGGCGTGTTCGGCGGCATTCCGTACTACAACAAGTTCGTCGACCCGTCCGTCAGTGTGCGTGAGAACATCATGAACCTCATGGTGGAGCCCGGATCGCGCCTCGAGAACGAGGTTCCGTTATACCTCTCCTCCGAGATCTCGAAGATCGCGAACGCGAACGAGGTCTTTGGGGCATTGGCCGAAGGCTTTTCTCGCTATAAGGACATCCTCAGCCAGTCGCACGTCTCTAGTGCTCCGGCACTGGTCAACGTACTGGACAAGCTCGTGAGCATGGAGCTTGTCCAGAAGCAGGCGCCCATCAACGACCCAAAGAACCGACGGAAGTCAAGCTATCGAATCGTCGACGGGCTGTCGCTTTTCTACTATCGGTACCTCTTCCGGTATTCCTCCCAGCGCATGGTGATGAGCCCGGAGGCATTCTTCGAGCGCTACGTCGCGAGCGACCTTGAGACCAACTTCATTCCCCATCGCTTTGAGGAGGTGTGTCGCCAGTATCTTGTCAGGCAGAACCGTGTGGGACGGATGCCCGAGACCTTCTTCGAGATTGGCAAGTACTGGTATGACTGCCCCGAGACGCACGAGAACGGGGAGTTCGACATCGTGACCCGCGACGCAAGGGGCTACGTCTTCTATGAGGCAAAGTTTCGCACGACTCCCGTCACGACGGGAATGATGAAAGAGGAGATTGACCAAGTGAGGCGGACCGGCCTTGCCGCCTATGCACACGGCTTCTTCTCGCGCTCGGGCTTCGAGGGGAGCCCCCCGGACGGTGCGCGGCTCATTGGCATCGACGAGCTGTACCGGTAGTGGCAGGAAAGAAGAGCGCGCCGGGCGAGAAGGACATGGGCTTCGGGTTGCGAACGGGCTTCCCGAGCGTAGGTGTTCTTCTCGCCCGCGCCGTCGCGATGGCATCGTCTACGTCTGGATCCCGGGGCGGCGCATCGCCCCGGGCCTCCAACTCTAGAGAATCGACATCGCCGCCTGGTCGCCTCCGTGGACCGCGTCCCTCACGGTCCCGGGGACCTTCGAGTTGCCTGCGTTGACGACCTTGGCCCCGACGGACTCTGCGGCCCGCGTGAGCCGCTCCACCTCCTTGGAGTTGGAGTCCATGCCAAAGGAGTAGACGTATGTGTCAGCATGGATCACGAGTCGCGCGCCTCCGGGGGTTCCCTTCTCGTCCGTTGCCCTCTCGCACACAAGGCCTTCGTCCGTGAACTCGATGGGGCACACGGAGAGCAACTGCCTGATCTTCCTGCGGTCCATCTCGTCCAGAAGGGCGTTGCGGTAGTAGCCAAAGGTCGAGGGGGTGATGCGAGGCTTGCGCGCAACGACGGTGACCTCGTGACCCGCCGCGGCGAGATTGAGCGCCGTCTCGCAGGCCGTGAGCCCGCCGCCCGCAATAACGACGGAATGGCCGATTTGGTCCATGTGGAAGTACGTTTCGACCGCGTCCATCGCGCGCTCGCCACCGGGGAGGGGGCACGGGCGGCAGTGCGCGCCAACCGCCAGGACCACATAGTCGGGCTTCTTGCTGCGCAGGTACTCCTCGTCCACCTGCACGCCCAGCTCGACCGTCGCGCCGGACTCGGCCAGCTCTCGCTCAAGAACACGCTCGAAGTCCATCCACTCGTGCTTGTCGTGGTCGTGCTCCGCAAACAGGAGCACTCCTCCCAGCCTGTTTCCCTTTTCGGCCAGCGTCACCCTGTGTCCGCGCCTCGCTGCTGTTATGGCGGCCTGTATGCCTGCCACGCCGCCGCCAACTACCAGCACGTTTCTGCTTGCCTGGGGTTTTGGCAGCCGGTCGGGGTAGTAGCCGAGCCCGGAGTGGGGGTTGATCGAGCAGTCTCCCATCACCGCGGGGCTGTAAACCTTCATGAACTCCTCGGGGGGCAGCTGGTACCACAGGGGGATGTCCGTCGGGTGCTCGCAGAACCCCGGATAGCAGTGGAAGCACCGCACGCAGTGGTGAACCAGGTCCTCCCTGCCGTCGAGGGTCTTCTGGATGAAGTTGGGATCGGCAAAGCACTGTCGCGCATACTCCACGAAGTCGACCGAGCCGGCCGCTATCGCATCCTCCGCCTGGGAGACGCTGTTGAACCCGCCGACAACGGCGACGAGGCTTTTGTGCATGTGCGACTTGATGGCGGCCGCGCGCTTGAGGTTCACGCCATGGGGGTCGAAGACGTCGCTGAACGTGTCGCCACGGTTGCCCAGCTTCTTGATGCCGTTCGACACGTGGAAGATGTCAACGAGGCCGTCGATCTGCTCGGCGAAGCCACAGGAATCGGCAAGGGTCATCCCGCCCTTCTCGCCGTCCTCCGCGCTCATGCGAAGCTCAAGGACCATGTTCTCGCCCATGCCCGCGCGCAGCGCCCGAAGGACCATCTTCGGGAAGCGCGAGCGGTTCTCGATCGACCCGCCAAACTCGTCCATGCGATGGTTGAAGAGGGGAGAGACGAACTGCTGGATGAGAAAACCGTGGCCTCCATGCAGGAGCACCCCGTCGAACCCCGCGGCGTTCGCGAAGCGCCCCACCTGGAAGAAGTCTCCGCAGACCTTCTCCATCATCTGGCGGTCCATGCCGAACACGTGGCGTCCGTCCTCGCGGACGAGGTCCTCCGGGCCCCAGGGCTCTGCGGCGTCATCGGCCTCGAGTCCCTCGTGCGACACCTCGAGGTATGCCAGGGCTCCCCCCGCGTGGATGCGGTCTGCGTACTCCTTGGCGGAGTCGAAGTCGCTGCCGTAGAAGTGTCTCACGTCAATGGCACGGTCCATGAAGGCTCCGCGCCCCTCCTCGAAGTTAAGGGGAAGCTCGCCGGTTGCGACGCAGCCAAAGCCACCCTCGGCGCGGACCTCGACCATGCGATAGATGTTCTCGCGTATCTCGGGGATGAAGTATGCCGCGTGGAAGAACATGGTCGGCGCCGCAATCAGCCTGTTGCGGTACACCCTGCCGCGTATCTCGACGGGGTCGAACACATGCGGGTACTTCTCTGCGCCGGGCTTGCCCACGTACAGGGCTCGCGCCTCGTCGACGGAATGGACGACCTTGCTTGGTACGGCCGCCTTTTCGCTCGTGCCTGGTAACGACATCGTATCCCTCTTCCTGCTAGACCTTTGGCCACACGCCGATGCGTGGTGCCCCTGCGATGCGTGCTGATGCCCGCGTCCTACTGCTTTTCGCCCGGCTGCTTTGGCATGAGTGCGGCCTCCGCCCTCTCGCGCCCAAAGATCGCCCTGCATACCGCCATTCCCAACACGACGAGCACGACGGCAAGCACGATGCCATAGCACCAGAAGCTAAGGAGGTGGAGCAGGTTTATAGGCTGCTGCAGAAACTTGACGAAGAACGAGGTCGCAAGTCCCATGAAGATGCAGGGGATGTTGGAGTACGGCTTGCCCTCGAGGAGGTTCTCGTGGACGGCTAGGATCAGGAAGATGACGAGGGCCGTGGGGACGAGGTTCGACATGACCGGGTTGCCACTGCCAAATGCCGCCGTGAACGCTCCGGCTACCAGGTCGTTTACCAAGAACCACAGCTCGCCGACGGCATAGCTCACGATCATCGAGGGAATTGCCCTGAAGTTGGCGCCCAGGGCGAAGAACATCAGGAGCGGAAGGAAGCACATCCAGATGTACTGTGTATAGCCGACGATGGCCATCACCTGCATGAGGATGGTAAGGGCGATTGCGCCTACGAGCTCCTGCACCAGCTTGATCTTCCTTCTGTCTGTCATCTCAACTCTCCTTCTCGCAAAACCTTCGACCGCCTTGCTGCTTTCGATAATCGAATCGTAGCGAGGCGGTCGTTGTCGTGGTTCAATCCGTTTCCTATCATGTGATTGGCTCTGCCTATCACCGATGGGGGAGAAGATGACGCCAAAGCAGCTGGAGTACTTCGTCGCGGTCTCCGAGGAGCTTTCGTTTACGCGTGCGGCCCGTCGGCTGTTCGTTTCCGAGGCGAGCATATCGACCCAGATCAGGAACCTCGAGCGCGAGGTGGGATGCAGCCTGCTCGACCGCGACAACCACCATGTGGCGCTCACGCCTGCCGGAACGTCGTTGCTGGCGGATGCGCAGGCTCTTCTCGCCCACTCCAAAGAGGCCGTCGAGCGGGCGAGGGCGATGGACAACGGGCCCGTGGGCGAGCTGAGGGTGGGCTTCATCAAGGGGTACGAGCGGTCGAACCTGGGCGACATGCTGTATGGGTTCCATGCGCACAACCCCAACGTAAGGCTGTCGTTCATGCGGGACAACGTGGCCGAGCTGTATGACGCGCTCAAGGCCGAGAAGATCGACGTGGCGATTAACCTGCTGTACCACGAGGACAAGATGGGCCCGCTGCAGTGGGCGAGGCTTCGCGACTACCCCCTCTACGCCGTGGTGCCTGCGAACCACCCCCTTGCGCAAAAGGCCTCCATCCGCATGGAGGAGCTCGATGGCTACTCGCTCGTCGACATCCATCGCGGTGGAGGCGGCTACGGAGAGAACGAGGTGGTTTCCGCCACATTGGCCTCCGCGGGCCTGAACCCGCGCGTCTCTTACGTGTCCGAAGACGTGGAGACGAGCGTGCTTTGCGTCGCGGCGGGGCTGGGGTATGCGCTCCTGCCGGGCTACCTGACCGAGAGGTTTCCGCCAAGGGGAAAGGTCGTGGCCGTCCCGATCGAGGGCAGGGAGCGCGATATGCACGTGGTGGCCGCCTGGCTTCCCACGCGCAAGAACGAGCTGCTCGACGTGTTTCTGGACGAGTTCCTTACCGTTGACTAGGCTGCGCCTGGCTGCCGTGGGCTCTGGAATGAGCAATAGTGGCAATAGCAGAGGGTCTTCAAGCGGGCAACCAGAGCACACAAGAAAAGGTCGAGAGCAAGGACGATGAGGGGAAGAAGTCCGATACTTCTACGAGCGATTCCTCAGCATCAAGCGACGACAAGGTAGCAGACGACACGACTGCGAGCGCGAAATCGGCCAAGACGCCTGCCTTCAACCCCGACTCTTATGGGCTTAAGACAGACGTCTCGACTCCCGGTGCCGGTTCTTATAGGGCAATCGTCTCTGTTTATGGCACCAGTGATGCGGACTTTCCGACCATGAGGCAGGCCATCATTGATGCCGCGGCACATTACGAGCTCGTTGAGGATGCCAACACGGTTGGCGCAGAATTTGACTCGCTTATCGGCAGCGAGGGTGGCAGTGGCACGACATGGGATGATGGCGGCATCATCACTTCAGCTCCCAACGGTACCGAAGCCACATATAGGGCGGACCTCTACGTCGAAAAGCAGCAATAACAACAGACAGAGGAATGAAGAGGAGCGGGACTTTACTTGGCGGCGAGTCCCGCTTCTTGTATTCGCAAGGATTCATCCAACATCAAACGGAAAATGTTGGCTGTAATCGGAAGATGCTAGGCATATCTTGCTAACAAAAACTGCTTTGCAAAGCCGGTGTGAATGAAGAAGGATTTGTCGAGTTGGTAACTGGGTTCTAATGAGGGCTCTTTGTCCCAGAGTCGGAAAATATGGACGATTGGGTTCTTGAGGGTAGGTACGCTAAGTGTAAGCAAAGCTCATTCGAGTCGCTGCACATGGCAACATTGGGCAGCGTGACGGCCGATGGGCGTATGGCAATTGCCCTTGCAGGGTTTATAATTCGTAAAAGTCAAAAATATTTTAGATTTTACGAATGGAGTTGGACGAGTGAGCGAACTTCTTGCCAGGCCAATCTACTTACAGCGCGCGCTCTCCTTCAGGGACACTGATCTCGTGAAGGTGGTTACGGGTCTCAGGCGCTGCGGTAAGTCTTCCCTTCTCGCCCTCGTGAGGGAGAGTCTTCAAGCAGAAGGCTTGCCTGATTCTTCTTTCGTCACCCTGAACCTAGAGGATATCGGGTTGGGCATTAACACGGGCAACGACCTCTACGATTACTGCAAGGCCCATCTCAACCCATCCGGAAGGACGTACATCTTCCTCGACGAGATTCAGCGAATCGAGGGCTGGCACGACGCGGTGAACGCCATGCGCGTCGCATTCGACTGCGATCTCTACGTCACGGGGTCTAACGCCTTTCTCCTTTCGAGCGAGCTGTCCACCTACCTCTCTGGCCGCTACGTCGAGGTGAGGATGCTCCCACTTTCGTTCGAGGAATACGTAAACTTCTGCGGGGTCAAACTCAACGCGAGGCGCACGGCGGGTGTCACTCTCTCGGGGGAGATCGTAACCTGCGATGACCTCATGTCACGGTATCTCACCTACGGTGGCATGCCTGCCATAGCAAATCTAGATGTTACTCAGGGCATGCACGAAGCCTATATGGCGGGGCTATACGACGCCGTAGTCGTACGTGACATATTTGACAGGGAACGGCACGCCAGCAAGCGACTTATCTCGAGTAGGGAGACGTTTGACCGTCTGACGCGGTTCCTTGCCGATAACGTCGGAAATCAGTGCTCTGCCAACAGCATCGCAAATGCGCTTGAGTCAAGGGGCGCGAGGGTGAGTCGGGACACCGTCGCCTCGTACCTGACGGCACTTACTGATGCATACGTGTTCTACCCCTGCGAGCGGTATGACATCCATGGGAAGGCATTGCTGAGGACGCTTCCCAAGTATTTTCTTGCCGATGTTGGCATTAGAAGCTATCTCGAGGGGTATCGTCCCTCCGATGTGGGAAGGGTGTTCGAGAATGCAGTATTCCATGAGCTGCTCTATCGTGGGTGGTCGGTCCACGTGGGAAAGCTCTACGGCAAAGAGGTTGATTTCGTTGCCGTTCGAGACGGGAGGGTCGTTTACCTGCAGGTGACAGACGAACTCTTTGCGGAGGAGACGCGCAAGCGCGAGCTTGATCCCCTGCGCTCGATTCGCGACAACCACGAGAAGGCGGTAATCGTGCGACAGGGTACGTACGAACGCGACGTGGATGGCATCCGCATTCTCACACCGTCCGAGTTCTTCTTCGGGGAATGTGCATAGAGGAAGCAGACGGCTATTACGGTGGATAGATGTCACGAGCGTGTAGAGCGGTGGGCGTCTAGGAGCCTACGTGCCTTTGCGCGTGTTTAAGCAGGCTTTCCGCGAGAATCATGCAGGACGGCAATGGCGCTCATCTGTTTTGCCCCCGCGGAGTCCTTCGAGACTTTTTCTGGGGGCGATTGTTGCTGAAAGCTGCCTCAGCTTATTAGAGCCAGGGCAAGCAGAGGTCCTACACGGGTCTTGTGGGGGGGCAAGTGCGAGCTGCGATACCTCCGGAAAGGATTCGGGGGTGTGAGACAGAGTGTGACTCTTGCGCACGCCTTGCCGTTGAGCTTCGGCTAGGTCATAAGCGCATGACCCAATGATTTTTTCGATAGAGAGGGGAAGTCCTATCGGGATACCTTCTTCTAGTTCCCGCCGACCTTGAGATAGCATGAAAAACGTCAGTTCCGTGCATTCTCTCGACAATATTGCTCCGATAGACATAGCCGCTCATATATCGCGTTGCGAAATTAGCGTTTAGCCAAACGCCAAAAAGCTTAAAGTACGCTAAGGGATGCTCTGCAGACATTCCTCGTAGCTGGCAATGGGAGTCGCATACGTGAGCGTAGCAGTCAATGTTCCTGCCAGCTAACCTGACAGCTTTGTTCAAGGGGGGTTGGATTTGAAGAAGGATAATGAATCCGCAGACGAGGGCAAGGGCAACAAGGCTCAAGAGGATAGGGCACTTGCTACCGGAACTGGCCTAACGAAGAAGTGGCGAACGGTCCTTGTAGTCGCTGCCACCCTTGTAGCCTTTGTCTTTGTTCTCACGCAGTTTGTTTTGCCTACCATTGTGCCGAAGAGGGGAAGGACAATTACGAAGTCCGAACTTACCAAGGCTGTTGCTGTGGATCGGCTCGATACGGCAGAGATGACCTACGAGGGGGTTTCGACCACGCGGGAGGCTTCGCCAATATCGGAGAATACCATGTCGCTTATAAGGCGACCATCACTGCTTGCATCAAGATGAGTGACATAGACTTTGACATCAACAACAAGGAGAAAACCGTCACGATAACACTGCCTGCGGTCAGCATACGGGATCCGGTCATTGATGCAGATTCACTAAGCTACCTTCCGTCTGACCCGGGCGTAGACATGCAGGAAATCATTGCGAACTGCAAGAAGGACGCCTCAGAAGAAGCGAACTCAAACACACAAATAAAAGAGACCGCCATCCACAATGCGAAGACTGCCATCCGTGCTTTAACTGATTCATTGCTCGACGACATAGGTTACCGGATCGAATGGAGAGACGAGTTTGACTCCAACAAAACCAACGCCGACCAGACTAGGGGAGAGAAGAGCGCGGGCAAGGTTGCCCAGAATGACGGTTTAGAAGGCAAGGGGGGGCAGCAATGGGGGCAACTAGCAAGACGATTCGCGTCATGGCGTCGGTCCTTCTCGCTATGAGCGTCTGTCCGCTGGTGGGATGTAATGCCCAGCAGGAAGACAAGAATGAGTTCTCTAACGTTCGATACATTGCCAACCTTACGACCATGGAGTGCTACTACCACAATGTGGCCAAGTACGAAGAGGATGCCAGTGGCTACATCTTTGGCATTGGCAACATTGGCGAGAAGAGGTTCTGGTTCGAATACGACGCTACGGTCAATATGGGTATTGATGCGGATAAAGTGAAGGTCTCCAAACCTGACGAAAACGGTATTGTCACGATCACCATGCCTCCCGTTGAGGTGCAAGGCAAGCCAGACATCATCGAGAGCTCAATGACAACTCCCCTGACGGAAACAGGAATTACGCAGGAGGACAGAACCAAAGCGCTTGCCGAAGCTCAGGACGAGGTTCTCAAGAAAGCAGATGGCGACAAAGAGTTGAAGCAGCTGGCCAAGGAGAGGGCTAAGCAGATACTCCAAAAATATGTAACTGGCATTGGTAAGAAAACGGGTAAGACTTACCAAGTCGAATTCAAGGAAACCGACGAGTCAAATACGTAGCGCGAAGCATCGGGATGCTGAAATTGATAATCGCTGACGAATGAATTGGGGCTGCGGTGGAGATCTTGAGACCTCTTTAGTCAAGATTTCCACCGCTGCCAGTTTAGCGGCTCTCGGTATTCGTCTACGTTTTCCGGTGTGGAGAAGGCGGTAGATTTCCGCCCCACATCGGTTTCGAGCGTCTTGCGAGACTTCCCGCCAAAGAACGTTCCGGAGGATGATGATGTTGGCGTCGATAACGACCCTCACGCGCGTTTCTTCGAGCGCACCGTCTCAATGGCATCATCTATGTCCGACTCTTTGTATCAAACGGATTTGGCCCACGTCTGTCTCATTGAGGTGAGACTTTCAGTCCTCTTCCTTCGACACTGGTTTACATGTCTCGTGCGGTAAACCTAGCAGTTGGTTCACCTTTCGATTCAACATCGTGTTCTTTCACGCAGGAGAGTGACGTCTTATGCGAGGGCAAGCTTCGAGCCGAAACGGGCGAGAAGAGCGCGCCGGGCGAGAAGGACAGGGCTTCGGCTTGCGAAAGGGCTTCCCGAGCGTAGGTGTTCTTCTCGCCCGCGCGTGGG
>ENA-OOXJ01001312-OOXJ01001312.1-human-gut-metagenome-genome-assembly--contig:-NODE-1312-length-16323-cov-2.835936_pt1 | contig 16323 bp, 11 predicted proteins | sample MGYA00241587_ERZ501343 | MGnify/ENA primary metagenome ERZ501343 (study PRJEB25962, sample SAMEA2042918) | human gut metagenome | biome: human gut; feature: human-associated habitat; material: faeces... | reverse complement strand
CCAATGCCGTCTCGATCCGCGCACGGTTCTCATTAATAAAACGCCGCATCAGCGCTTCATTGCCCCCAACCGGCATCACGGCCAGCACCTTTCCTTTACTGATCTTCAAGCTATAATGCCTTGCTTTCGGGCTTTGCCTGAAAGTGACCATGCCTATTCCCTCTATGAATACCTCTTTTTCCATGACCGCCCGCGAAAGTAACGAATAAAACAAAATTAATCAAATAGAAATCATTATCTTCGCGGGCAGAAAAACAACTTTAATAAACTATTGAAATCATGAGTAAGAAAGCGCTTTTAATCATTTGTGACGGTTGGGGTATTGGCGACAAAGGCAAGGACGACGTGATCTCTTGCACACCGACTCCGTATTGGGATTCTTTGTTGGCAACCTATCCTCATTCACAATTACAAGCGAGCGGCGAGAATGTAGGCCTGCCTGATGGCCAAATGGGGAACTCGGAGGTAGGTCACCTGAACATTGGCGCCGGCCGTATCGTTTATCAGGACCTGGTAAAGATCAACCGGGCATGCGCAGACAACAGCATCCTGAAGAACAAGGAAATTGTGGCAGCCTTCTCGTATGCCAAGGAAAATGGCAAGAACATCCACTTCATGGGTCTGACCTCCAACGGCGGTGTGCACTCTTCGTTTGACCACCTGTTCAAACTGTGTGACATTGCCAAGGAATACGGCTTGCAAGATACTACCTTTATCCATTGCTTCATGGACGGTCGTGACACTGACCCGAAGAGTGGTAAAGGCTTCATCGAACAACTGACCGCTCACTGCGCACAGTCGGCCGGACGCATTGCTTCGATCGTAGGCCGCTTCTACGCCATGGACCGCGACAAACGCTGGGAACGTGTGAAGGAAGCTTACGATCTGCTCGTCAGTGGTCAGGGACGTGTAGCTACCGACATGGTACAGGCCATGCAGGAGTCGTACGACGAAGGTGTGACCGATGAGTTTATCAAGCCTATCGTAAACGGTGGCTTCGACGGTACTATCAAGGAAGGCGACGTGGTTATCTTCTTCAACTACCGTAACGACCGCGCCAAAGAATTGACTATCGTATTGACTCAGCAGGATATGCCGGAACAGGGCATGCACACCATCCCCGGTCTGCAATACTATTGCATGACTCCGTACGATGCTTCGTTCAAGGGCGTACACATTCTCTTCGACAAGGAAAATGTACAGAACACACTGGGCGAATACCTGGCTAACAACGGCAAGACACAACTCCACATTGCCGAGACCGAGAAATATGCACACGTAACCTTCTTCTTCAACGGTGGTCGCGAAACTCCGTATGCCAACGAAGACCGCATCCTGGTTCCTTCGCCCAAGGTAGCTACTTACGACCTGAAACCTGAGATGAGCGCCTACGAAGTAAAGGACAAACTGGTAGAGGCTATCGGCACACAGAAGTACGACTTCATCGTGGTGAACTATGCCAACGGTGATATGGTAGGCCACACTGGTATCTACGAAGCCATCGAAAAGGCAGTTGTAGCTATCGACAACTGTGTGAAAGATACCGTTGAGGCTGCCAAGGCCAACGGTTACGAGGTCATCATCATTGCCGACCACGGTAATGCCGACCACGCCCTGAACGCCGACGGTACTCCCAACACCGCCCACTCACTGAACCCCGTTCCCTTCGTATATGTGACGGAGAACAAGAACGCTCAGGTAGAAAACGGTGTGCTGGCCGACGTAGCACCGTCTATCCTCCACATTCTTGGCATGCCGCAGCCTGCCGAGATGACTGGTAAGGACCTGATTAAGGGGTGACGCACGATTCCCGTCCAATCTATATTATAAATGGAAAAGGGGCAGGGACATGTACTTGCATGTCTTTGCTCCTTTGTTTTTTAGTGTGCCTGCCGGCAGCCGTTGTATACCCCTCTCAGAAGGGGCTGTGGGGCGGTTTGCTTCCGACCTGTTACGAGCGTGCTTCCAACCTGTTACGAGCGTGCTTCTGACCTGTTGGAAGTTTGCTTCTGACCTGTTACGACCAAAAGCCCTTTCTCATAGGGTAAAACCGGCACTGAAATACACCCGTTGCTTGTCGGGATTCAAGGTGAGCGCAGCAAAAACCGGCAGGCTGAAAGTCGGTGTAAACCTGATTTCTTTGGTGGCCTGGAGTGCCAGGTGCACCACGTTGAAGCGGTCGGCATAACCGCCTTTCCACGGTGTCAGGCCTACGGTACCTTCCCACGCCAGTCCGCCCAGATGGAAAGGTGCGTGTATGGCCACGTAGGTGGAGTAGGCACGGCGTCCGCTCTCCAGGTGGTCGAATCCGGCAAACATGGTGCGCCAGCGGGCGCGCACAAAACCGAGGTCGTATCCTACGTTGGCTTCCAGCTGGTGTTGCGTGTGGTGAGGATTAAAGTGGAAAAAGCCTATCTGTTCGCTTTTCTCATAAGGCAGGTACCAGTAGTCGGTCACTCCGGTACTGAACCCGCCAGTCTGATAGGCCAGTTTGAGATCCAGCTCCTTGGTGTCTTTATTGTCGAATCCGATGAACGCCCAGGCCTCCAGCGAAAAGCCCCGGTAGCTGATGCCCAGTTCGGGGTAAAGTCCTACGCCACCACATTGTGAACCGCGGCTGATGTAGCTGCTTTTCAGGCTGAGGGCCAGCATGGTTTGTACGCGGGCTTGGGCTGGTACGGTATCTGTCACGGTTTCGGGAATACGGTTCTCATGGGCCAGTGTCAAGGCAGACACCAGGCAGGCGGCAAGGGTAAGTAGCGTTTTTCTCATAGATGTGTATGGCATTGAATTCAAGGTTATCGGGACACGGCCAGGGATTGGCGTGCCCTTTCCGAGACAAAGGTAAGGATTTGTCCTCGACGTGTCAACCCCTATCGGTGGTATTGGGATTTATTATGTCTTTTTCTGTTGGAGAAAAAGGGCCGGAGTGTATAAAAGAGGAGTCCACACTGGTCATTTTCTGTTTTGTTCCGGGTTTTCAGCCGGGGTGTTTGTAGGGGATATTCTTGATAAACCTTTCCGGTTTTCGCTTTTCGTTTTTTTAGTGTTTTTGCTTTTCTTTTTGGCTTTTCGGAGGCGTGAAGGGTGGATTGTACATCGGGTATGGTACTTGGATTATGGTTATAATACTGATTTATAGACGAATATATAGCTGGTTGATGTACATCAATCTTCCTTGCCGGTACATGGCATAACTCCTAATTTTGCCGTCGGAATTCGTCGCCGGGATAGGAAATGGCGGCAAACATGCAAAAATTATCCTAGTTACAATAAACTATTTTTTTGGAAAATTTATGAGAGAGCGAGTTTTGTCATTGATTTTGTTTGTGTGCCTGGCCGCGGGAGTGATTCAGGCACAGACAAAACAGGTAGAAGGTGTGGTTACTTCTGCCGACGATGGTCAGCCGGTCATCGGTGCCTCGGTATTGGTAAAAGGTACTTCGCAAGGAACGATTACCGACATCGACGGCAAGTTTGTATTGAATGGCGTGCCCGCCTCGGCCAAGATGTTGGTCGTGTCGTTTGTGGGCATGAAGACGTGTGAGGTTCCTGTGGCACCCCGTGTGGAGGTGGTGCTTGCAAGTAATCAGCAGGAACTTGACGAAGTACTGGTAACAGTGGCCTATGGTACGGCCAAGCGTTCGTCGCTGACGGGTGCCATATCTTCGGTAGATCAGGCTAAGATAGAAATGCGTCCCACCTCAAGTGTCACTTCAGCCCTCGAGGGAAGCACTTCGGGCGTGCAAATCAATAGTACGTATGGAGCTCCGGGCAGTAGTCCCGAAATCCGTATCCGTGGTATCGGTACGGTGAACGGTACCAGTTCGCCCCTGTATGTGGTCGACGGGGTACCTTTCAGTGGAAGTATCGCCGATATTAATCCTGCCGATATTGAAAGTTTGTCGGTGCTGAAGGATGCGGCTTCGTGTGCACTCTACGGAAACCGTGCCTCGAACGGTGTGATTCTTATCACGACCAAGAAAGGAACGGCCGGAAAACTGAGTTTCGACCTCAAGGTGAACCAGGGTATTTACGCGCGCGGCATCAAGGAATATGCCCGTACGGATGCCCGTCAGTTTATGGAAGCCAGCTGGCAAAACCTGCGCAATGCCCGTATTTCGGCCGGCGATGCTCCCGATGTGGCGGCACGTTATGCCAGCGACAATCTGATAGGTGAGCAACTCTATCTGAACATATTCAACAAGCCCGACAAAGAGTTGTTCGATGCCAACGGACACCTGGCCGATGGCGTACAGATGTTGCCCGGTTATGCCGAAGACCTCGACTGGTACAAGGCGGCCATCCGCAACGGTTATCGCCAGGAATACCTCTTTAGCGGTAATGCAGCCAATGAGAAGAGCGATTATTACTTCTCGCTGGGGTATTTGGACGAGGAAGGTTATGTGCGCAATTCGAGCTTTGACCGCCTGTCGGCCCGCGTATCGGTAAACCTTACTCCCGTGAAATGGCTGAAGGCAGGTGTCAATCTTTCGGGCAGCCACCAAAACTCCCAGATTACGGCGGGCGATCAGGGGGCATCTTTTGCCAACGCCTTTATGTATTGCCGTCAGATAGCTCCCATTTATCCAGTACATCTGCACAACGCTGACGGCTCTTACCGCCTGACGGCCGATGGTAAACGGCAGTACGACCCCGGTTATTATACCAACGACCAAGGCGTGGAAACCGCTACCCGAAACCAGTATGTAGACCGCCATGTGGTGTGGGAGAATGAGCTGGACAAGAACCGGACGGTACGTAACACTTTGCAAGGTATTGCCTACATGGACGTCAAGTTCCTGAAAGACTTTACCTTTACCGTGAAAGGTGATATGAACCTGAGCCAGTCGGACAATAACGCGTATAACAATGCCATCATTGGTGACGGAAAAGGAAGTGAGGGACGTGCCAGACGCGAAACCCTGCGTTATAAGAGCTACACCTTCCAGCAACAGCTGAAGTGGACGCACTTGTTCGGTCCTCACCTGTTTGATGTACTTGTGGCCCACGAAAACTATTCCTATAACTACGACTATATGTATGGTTTCAAGACGGCGCAGATTTTCCCCGACCGTCCCAACTTCAATAACTTTACCGAAATCACCAGTCTGGATGGCTATGAAGACAATTACCGTACCGAAAGCTACCTGGGACGTATCCGTTACAACTACCGAGACCGCTACAACCTGGAGGTGTCGTTCCGTCGCGACGGTTCCTCACGCTTCCATCCCGACAACCGTTGGGGTAACTTCGGTAGTGTGGGTGCCAACTGGATTATCAGTGAAGAAGAATTTATGAAAGGTGTCCGTTGGGTAAACGATTTGAAATTGCGTGCCAATTACGGACAGGTGGGCAACGATGCCGGAGCCGGATATTACGGCTATATGAGCCTTTACGCTATTGGCCAGAACGCACACAAGGGTGCTCTCTACCTCAGTCAGAACGATTCGTACAACCTGAAGTGGGAAACCGGTGAGGCTTATGGTGTTGCACTTGAGGCACGGCTTTTCGACCGCTGGAACCTGAGTGTGGAATACTTTGACAAGCGCAACAAAGACCTGTTGTTCGATATCTATCTGCCGCTCTCGGCAGGAGGTACGTCGACCGGTGCAGCCGAAGCTACGGTAACCCGTAACTTGGGAACCATTTCCAACCGGGGTATTGAAGTCAATACCGACATTGACGTGTTCCGCAACAAAGACTGGACATTCAACATTGCCGCCAATGCCACCTATTTGAAAAATAAGATTGTGAAACTTCCCGATCAGAACAAGGAAGGTATCATTGCCGGTGCTTACAAGATTGTGGAAGGAAAGAGCCGCTATGAGTTCTATACCTATACGTTCGAGGGAGTGGACCAGTTGACTGGTAATTCGCTCTACAAGGCCAATCTGGACGATTATTACGTTACTTTGAAAGACGGTACCACACTGGGTAACACAAAGAGCGGAGTAGACATTACCAAGAAGGCAACGGTGATAAATGGGGTGCCCTATGTGACCAATACTACTTACGGCCAGCGTGAGTTCCACGGTTCGGCCCTGCCTACAGTCTACGGTAGCTTTACAGGAACCATTGGTTATAAGTCGCTTACATTGTCGGCACTTTTCACCTATTCGTTGGGTGGCAAGATAATGGACGGTGTGTACCAGTCGTTGATGACAACCGGAACCAGTCCCAGCAACTATCACGCCGACATTATGAATTCTTGGAAACAGGCTCCTGAAGGTATGGAAGAAAATGCTCCCAACCGCATCTTGAAGGATGGTATTCCTCAGATAAACAGTATGTTGAGTTCGGATAACAATGCCGTTTCGTCCCGCTGGCTCACGTCAGCCGACTATCTGGTGGTAAAAAACCTTACATTGGCCTATCGTCTTCCTCAGACATGGGTAGAGCACATCGGTTTGCAAAGTGTGGGTCTGAATTTTACCTGCGAGAACCTTTGGACGTTTGCTGCCCGTCAGGGTATGAATCCCCAGCAATCGTTTGCCGGTGCACAGGAAAACTATCTGGTTACACCGCGTATCTTCTCGTTTGGGGTAAGTGTGAAATTATAGAATCCTTCCATTAAAGCAGAAACGTATGAAATTAAAGAATCTATTTACGATAGCCGTCGCGGCCACCTTATTCAACGCATGCTCGGCCGACTACCTCGATACTTTGCCCCAGTCTTCCACCGATACGGGAACCGTATTTGAGACAACAGAAAATGCACGCTTGGCAATTAACGGACTTTGCCTCATGATGACCCAGCAATACCTGGGCCAACAGGGAGTCAATGGCGAGGGAACCATCAAAACTTGGTATGGCAACTATCCGGGCAACGATTTCCAGAAATGCAATCTGACAGGGTGGGCTGATATCATTAATGGTACTTCCTTTCTGGAACGCAACTCTTCACTCTATTGCTATTATCCCTGGTATTATTATTATAAACTGATAGGTAATGCCAACCGTATTGTAGCCAATATTGATCAGGCTTCCGGGCCGGATGCCGAGCGCCTGTTTATCCGGGCACAGGCGTTGACGGTGCGTGCTTATGCCTATCTGATGCTCAGTCAGCTTTATTGCCACCGTTGGGCCGACAGTAACCAGGGAGCGTCACGCGGCCTGCCGCTCAGGCTTGATACATCGGCAGGCGACCTTCCTGCTTCGACACTGGCTCAGGTTTATACTCAGATATATACCGACCTCGATACAGCGATTGACGCTTATACACGTAGCGGATTGGCACGCGATCGTGGCGACAACCATAGCCCCGATCTCTCGGTAGCCTGTGCGGTTTATGCCCGTGCTGCCTTGACGCGCGAAGACTGGGGAAATGCTGCCAAATATGCGGCCTTGGCACGTAAGGATTATCCGTTAATGAGTAATGACGACTATGTGGGTGGTGGTTTCAGTACGCCCAATAGTGAATGGATATGGAGCAGTTACAGTGCTCCTGACCAGACACTTTATTATTTCTCTTTCTTTGCCATACAGGGAAGTAACTCCAGCGCCAGCATTTGCCGTGCCTATCCCTGTGCTATCAGCAAGGAGTTGTATGACCGTATTCCCGAAAGCGACGTACGCCGCCAGATGTTTTTGGCTCCCCGCGAAGGAGAGACCTACGATGTTGCCAATGGACGTGTGGCCAGCGGACCAATGTTGGAGCGTGCCCGTCGTGACTATGGTGACAAGCTTTATGCTACGAGCCTCGTTTATGCCTATATGCAGTTCAAGTTCTTGTGTACTGGTCAGCCGGGTATCGGTGAGCTTAATCATTTCCGTGCGGCAGAAATGTATCTCATTGAGGCAGAAGCTAATTGCCATCTGCAAGGGAAGGATGCTGATACGCAAAATCTGTTGAAAGCCCTCGTGAAGGATAGCGGGCGTGATCCCCAATATACTTGTACCAAAACCGGAGCCGATTTGCTGGCTGAAGTGAAACTCTACCGCCGCATTGAGCTTTGGGGCGAAGGATTTGACTGGTTCGACCTGAAGCGTTGGCGTGAACCGATTGTGCGTCATGCTCACCCTGAAGGAAGTTTCCATACCCAATTTGCCGTGACAGTTTCTCCTGAAGAGGCCAACCAGTGGACCTGGGTATATCCGGCCAAGGAGGTAGACTATAACGGTGCTTTGGATAGTTACATCGAGTGAAAATCTTTACCCTAACTATTTAGTATTTTTTCATCTATTCTCTCTGATGTCTAGCCGGAAGGTTCGGTTTGAGCGAAAACCGATATCTTCCGGCTCTTTGTTTCTCTTTTTACAAGGACAAAACCCGCCCGTGGTTAGCTCAATAACCTTACCCCAGTTTTCATCATATCATTGATTATTCGTACTTTTGTGGCTTGGATTTAATTCTATGTTTTCTTAAAAGACAGTAGGTCATTATGGTACAGATAGGTGATGTTGTGGTTAGTTTTGACGTCTTGCGTGAAAAATTCCTTTGCGATTTGAATGCGTGTAAAGGGCAATGTTGCATTGAAGGTGATGCCGGTGCACCGGTAGAATTGGACGAAGTGGAGAAGCTGGAAGAAGTGCTCCCCATCATTTGGGACGATTTGAGCCCTGAAGCCCGGGCCGTCATCGATCGTCAGGGGGTAGTTTATACTGATTGTGAGGGTGACTTGGTGACATCCATTGTCAACAACAAGGATTGTGTCTTTACTTGCTACGACGAACGTGGCTGCTGTTATTGTGCCATTGAGAAAGCTTTCCGTGCCGGAAAAAACGATTTCTACAAGCCTGTTTCCTGTCATCTTTATCCCATTCGGGTGGGTGATTACGGTCCTTACAAAGCGGTGAACTATCATCGTTGGGATGTGTGCAAGGCTGCTGTCTTGCTAGGTCGCAAGGAAAACGTTCCTGTTTATAAGTTCCTGAAAGAGCCTCTTATCCGTAAATTCGGTAAAGAGTGGTATGAGGAACTGGAGGTCGCGGCAGAGGAATTGGAGAAGCAGGGGATGTTGTAGAATATAGAATAAAGGAAGCGCGATTGTGTATCGTTTAGGCTTATGTCTATTTACTCTTTGTTTCTTGCTTGCTGCGTGTGAGCGGGATGATAGGCAAACTTCTATGAAGTTAGAACTTACTCCAATTATGAATCTGCTGGAAAATGGGAGTTGTGAAAGTTGGAGTGATGATTTTGTTAGTGAAAATAATTATTTGATTGGATGGTCTTTACGGGAGCATTACGGGAGTATTATCCGTGAAGGTAATAGAGTGTACGAAGGAAAGTATGCGGTGCGTATGTCATCATTACGAGTAGGTCTTACTGCTAGTATTAGTCAGAAAATCAGAGTTATGGCTGGCCATAATCTTCGTATTCGTTTTCACTATTATATTGAAGAACCTTGTACTGGCACTAAACCTCGGATGTATTGTTACTTTCGTGATGGTAATTTACAGAATATTTCTAATGAGGTATTGTCCACTTTTTATGATGAAGCCACTTGGGGAATCATACGAGGTGGGGGGTATGGTTTGTCTTATTTCCCCCTTGAATATAATGATTGGAAACTCTTTGATTATGTCATACAAGTTCCGGCTATAGCCGATTATTTCGTGTTTGAAATACATACTTATGCTGGTACAATAATGTATGTAGATGATTGCTGGGTTGTTGATTTGGATATGTAAAATTAATATCTGCTCTTTTTTATCTTTTTTAGTGTGCTTCGTATAGCAGTTTGTACCCCAGGTGAATAATAGTCTATTTCCGCATTTTCGAGTACACTTTTTAACTCATTCATTAGGTCGGGTTCCAACCGGCAAAGGTTATAGGCGTTCTTAATAGAAAGAGCCTGTACGGCAATACTTTCCTGTGGTTGTAGCATGTGGTCAAAGCAATAGTTTAATAATTGGATTGGCAGGTTAGCAGGAACGGGTAGGTTATAGAGAATGGAGAGTAGTAGCCGCCGGGAGCCTTCGTGTTTGCATTGGGCAAGTTTTTCAGTAAGTTCATTGTAAAATCGGGTAAACCAATTGGGATGTTTTTCGCTTAGTTTCTCGCATACCCATAGGGCGTGGTAAGCTATGCGTGAACCATCGGCATTGGCCAATGCGTAGAGAATTGGAAAGCTTTCTGGTTCCAATTCTATTTTTCTGGCTATATTGTTGACCGAAAACTGGCTGATGTGTACGTATAATGCTTCTTCTAGTTCTGCTTGGTTCATGTTGGATAGACTTTCAAAAAAGAGAGCGCCGGACTTCGGGATATTTTCCTGGTTGTCCGGCGCTTCTTCGTTGTAAGATGTGAGTTTGGTAATTAATGGTTAGTAATTAAGAACAAATGGTAAGCGGCAGATAACTAACCTTTTGTCCACCGCTAACTGTTTATTTTATGCGTCAATATTGGCGTATGTTGCGTTCTTTTCGATGAACTCGCGGCGCGGTCCAACATCTTCACCCATTAGCATGGAGAAGATATAGTCTGCTTCGGCTGCATTCTCCAAATGAACTTGTTTCAACATGCGGTTTTCGGGATTCATTGTTGTTTCCCATAACTGTTCTGGGTTCATTTCACCCAAACCTTTGTAGCGTTGAGTGTGAATAGCGTTTTCCGAGCCACCTCCATAGGTATCAATGAACCGTTGACGTTGTTGGTCGGTCCAGCAATATTCCTTTACTTTACCTTTGGTACAGAGATAAAGGGGAGGAGTAGCAATATACAGATAGCCTTGCTGGATAACCTCTGGGAAATAACGGAAGAACAGTGTCATGATAAGGGTGTCGATGTGCGAACCATCGACATCGGCATCGGTCATGATAATCACTTTTTTGTAACGCAACTTATCGATGTTGGCTTTCTTACTGTCTTCCGAGTCTACACCGAACCGGATGCCCAATGCTTGAATGATATTGTTTACTTCCTCACTTTCAAAGGCTTTGTGCCACATGGCTTTCTCCACGTTCAATATCTTACCGCGCAGGGGTAGGATGGCCTGGAACGTACGGTTACGTCCCTGCTTGGCCGAACCGCCGGCCGAATCACCTTCGACGAGGAACAATTCGCATTCTTCGGGGTCTTTGCTGGAGCAGTCTGCCAATTTACCGGGCATACCTCCACCGCTCATGGGCGATTTGCGTTGTACTGATTCGCGAGCTTTGCGGGCTGCTACACGGGCTGTTGCTGCGAGAATCACTTTTTCTACAATTAGTTTGGCTTCCTTGGGGTGTTCTTCCAGATAGTTGGTCAGGGCTTCGCCCACGGCTTGGTTTACGGCACCACTTACTTCGCTATTGCCTAATTTGGTCTTAGTCTGTCCTTCAAATTGAGGTTCAGCTACTTTGACGGAAATAACGGCAATGAGGCCTTCGCGGAAGTCTTCGCCCGAAATTTCTACTTTGGCTTTTTCAAGCTGTTTGGCGCAGGTGTCCTCGCCATATTTCTTCAATACGCGGGTCAGAGCAGCACGGAAACCGCCTTCGTGCGTTCCACCTTCCTTAGTATTGATGTTGTTTACATATGAGTGCAGGTTTTCGCGATATCCCGTGTTGTACATAATGGCACATTCAATGGGAACACCTGCTTTCTCGGTATTGAGATAGATTACATCGTTAAAGAGTGGAGTATTATTGCTATTGAGGTAGCGTACAAACTCTTTGACGCCTTCTTCTGAGTGAAATACTTCTTTCTGATAGTTACCGTCTTCATCTTTACTGCGTAGGTCGGTCAGCGTGATTTTGATGCCTGCATTTAAGTAGGCTAATTCGCGGAGACGTGCTTGCAGGGTAGAGTATTTGTAAACGGTAGTGGTGAAAATGCTCCCGTCAGGCCAGAATGTCTGTTTGGTACCAGTGAAGCCCATATCGCAACTGCCCACTTCTTTTACGGGATACAGAGGTTTGCCACATGCGTATTCCTGCTGGTAAATTTTTCCGTTACGGAAAACCTGTGTCGTCATGTGGGTAGACAAGGCGTTGACGCAAGATACACCCACACCGTGCAGACCACCGGAAACTTTGTAAGAGCCTTTGTCGAATTTACCACCGGCGTGCAGTACGGTCATAACAACTTCAAGGGCCGATTTCTTTTCTTTTTCGTGAAAGTCAACCGGGATACCGCGTCCGTTATCTTGAACTGTGATGGAATTGTCTTCGTTGATGGTTACTTCGATGTGGTCACAATAGCCGGCCATGGCTTCGTCAATGGAGTTGTCTACAACTTCATAAACCAAGTGATGCAAACCGTTTTCGCTGATGTCGCCGATATACATGGCAGGGCGTTTTCGTACGGCCTCCAAGCCTTCGAGTACCTGGATGTTACTAGCCGAATAATTGCTTTCGCCCATTATCTTTTCTTCTTCAGTCATACCTTAAAAACTAATTGTATTAACGGAGCAAAGATACTAAAATTCTCGGAATATTCAGCTTGTAACCTGCTAAAAGAGGGCATGGATTTGTACGAGTTGGCAGACAAACCAACCTGTGCAAATCCGTGTTTCAGATTGTAAACAGCAAGTCCTTTTTTACTGTACGATGATATACCGGGGGTATTGTCTTCCGTTTTTAAATGCGGGTTCTAAATATTTGTCTTTATCGTATTCGCCCCAGGATTGAAAGTGGTATCTGTTATAGCCTGCTCCATCTACCATTACTGTTTTTAATAGGCAATTTTCAATGTCTAGTTTAGCGATCTGATTTGAACCTGCGATGTTGATTATTTCAAGGTTATTGTTGTTTCCTGAGAAAGATTGTAGATTTGGACAATAAGACATGTCTATGCTCTGTATTTTATTGTCGTGACATCCTAGTTTTTCCAATCTTTCGCAATGGGATGCGTTTAAGTAAGTTATTCCGTTGTGATACATATCTAGTATCTTAAGATTTTTACAGTTTGTAAGTTCTAAGGTGTTGAGTTTGGAATTCCCTGATAGAATCGCTATCTCCAATTCAGGGAATGCGGTGGCCTTTACGGATGTGAGGTTGGGATTGTCATTTATGGTAATCTCTTTCAGTTTATTTAGTTGGGATATATCCAAAGAACTTATTTCGTTTTGTGTAACATCTAAATTTTGTATTAAAACCGTTTTAGAAAAATCTAATGTACTTATTTGATTTTGCATAAGTCTTAGCTCCTCTATTTGGGGTGTTTGTGAAAGATCTAAATAGCGGATATTGGTATTTGTTATGTCTAACTTCTTCAGATTAGGCAGTATGGATAAATTTATCTCATTGATATTTGCACCGTCGCAAGAGAGGTCGGTAAGGGTTTGGTTAAGTTGTGACATTATGGGGGCAGCCGTCATGTTTTCTCCACCGAAATGGAAGGCGTCCAGCTTGGTTAGCATGGAAACGTCCAGATTTGTGTAAGGGTTTCCCCCGATTACCAAATGGCGCATTTCAGGCGTCTTTGAGAAATCGAAGTCGGTGATTTGATTGTTTATGCAGAAAAGAGTCTCTAGATTTGGACAACCGGCCAGGTCCAGTTCCGTCAAAAGATTGTCGTGCAGCATCAGTGTAACCAAGCTGTTGCAGCCTGAGATCTCCAATGTGGATGTATTGCAACTTCTGCAATCCAATTCTTGCAATTGGTTACAACCGGATACATTGATGCTGGTTATATCCTTGTGCAGCTCGGGATAGACTTCTGCGTCTACGTTCCCTAAATTGAGTACTTCCAGTTTGCTCATACCCCTGAAATCGCCGGTACCGCTTATTCCAGTCACATCTGTAAGGTCAATAGTGGTTACTCTACCTATATTATTAGTTTGTGGATGATAATCAGTTTGTATGCCATACCATTCGTTCAGAGGTTTGTCTGTACACCAGTTGTCGTGTCTGGACCAGTTGTCTCCGTTGGCTGACCGATAGAACGCTTCCAGTATTTCGCGGTCGCGGTTTAGATCGGGTGCAAAGGTCGCTTTGCTGATAATCTTATTGTCTTTTCCCAAGACTTGTGCTTCCAGTGCCTGGGCTATGCCGGCGCCGTTGGCTAGCATCGCACGTGTTTTCGGGTCGGGAGTCCAGTTCACCGTCACTTCGCCTTTTTCGTTGCTTATTGCCAGTGAGGCATCTACAATGCCTTTACTGGGAACGAATTGTACGGCGGCATCGGCCGAAACGCCATTTTCTCCTGTTACACTGAAGTCCTTTACGCTAAGAGTGACGGTAATCGGTTTGTCTTCTTCCTGATATGTCCCGTTTTGGGGCGATACCAGTTCTATTTTGTCCGGTGTACGGTGCAGGTCTTTTTCAGGTGTAGAAACTTTCAGTGTGGCACTGCTCCATTCCATGCCGATGAAGTCCAATGATAAATTGGCTTCCATGTCAGTACGGTAGTAAAGGCGATTGCTCCATTGGGCATGTTTTTTACCTCCTGCACTGGCTTCCCCGTCAAACTCAAGGTGGTCAAGGATATAGGGTTTGATTGCAATGTCGGGACCTGCAAAGTTGAAGAAACGCATGCGGATGCGCGGATAAAGGGATGCGCTTGCATCTACATTGGCCTTGGCTGTCAGTTTGGGCTTGTGCAGGGTAAACTGGGGACTTGGAGCTTGCCAGATACGTCCCAGTTCTTTGTCGCCCTGAGTATATATAAAGCCTGCCTTTAAATTCATTTGTGCGGACATACCGGCTGTCAGTACGGCTTCTGCGTCAGCTTCCAAAGCGGCGTCTAGCAAAACGTCGGCGTTGACATTTACGATTACAGGGACAGTGCCTACCATGAACTTGAAGTTATAGCCTTTGGCGGTTAGCAGGTCTTTCAGCACTGTTTCTTCTTCGATGCTTTCGTCGATTTTAGCCTCGGCTATCAGCTTAAGAATCATTTCGGCCGCCGCCGAACCGTCTACAAAGCACCAGAATCCCAGCAAGTCGCCTTTGGGTACTTTGACAGTGCCGTTGTCGTTAGGGCCTTCCGACACCTCGGTTTTCATGCCGAAGGTGAAGTGGAAGTTTCCTGTCACGTTGATGTGGTGGTTGCATTTCTCCCATTCCAGCCGTGCGCCTCCCCATTCACCAATGACCTTTCCATCTGCGTTGAATTCTTTGTCGAAGAACGGGTGTTTGTCTCCAGCGTTGATAATGTCTCCGCTGGTGCGTGTAGCAGCTTGTGCCTTCAGGTCATAAAGGGTACGCATGCTCCCGTCGGGCATCGAAGCCGTTATTTCGACCGGGTGTATCACTCCTTGTTCGTCGGTGGCCTGTATATTACCGTTACGGGTTACTATGGCGCGTGTCGCAGGAGTGGTGCTTAAGGTGAACTCCTGATTTACAAAGACATCTGTCATGTCGCCTTCTTCGGTTTGCAGCGTGAGTTTGTTACCGTTTTCATTGACTTGCCGCACAACACGGATGTAGCTTACTGTGTCAGTGGGGATGACAATTGATGCACCTGCGCGTACAGTAGGTTTGCGTTTGCCGCATTCCAGCGTTACGGTACCTGTGGTGAGATCGAAGTCTGTCAACCGGTTATCATCATAGTCAATGGGAATATAGGCTGAAATTCCAAACTGACGTATTGTAAGAGTATCAGCTCCTTGATTGTCGGCGGTTATCACGATGATATCGCCCGTACGTTCGTTGTATTCGGGGTTCTCCTCAATGCTGACAGTCATGATTTGGTTTTTGCCTTCACCGCCGTCGGTGGGGGTGATGCTTACCCATTCAGGTGCGCTTTTCACGGTCCAGTCGTCGGTAGCCTCAATATGTACCTCTTCTTCCGTAGCTTCGTAGGAAACGTCCAAATAGGTGTACGATAAGTTTATTGGTTTTGTCATCTCTGGTGGAATAGGAAAACCTTCGCCAGAGCCGTTGGTGTCATTGTCTTTACAACTGTAAAGTGTTATAAATGAGAATAAAACTACGATGATTTTTGCGCAGTTATAGCAAAGTGAACAGATGGTATGTGTTTTCATGTTAAATTTTTGTCCCAAAAATAGTCACAATTTATGAAAGGAACAAAAAATAATCTTGAAAAGAGAGTAAAACAAAGAAAGGCCAAACCTTTATAAGGTTCAGCCTTTTATGTCTTCTGTATAATTATCTTATATCTTAAGCCAGCTTGTTGATATGAAGAGCCAACTTCGATTTCAGATTGTTAGCTTTGTTCTTGTGGATTACATTTGTCTTAGCAAGTTTATCCAGCAATTTTGTGATACCCGGATACATAGCTACAGCAGCAGCTTTATCAGTAGTAGCACGGAGCTTGCGAACTGCATTTCTCATGGTCTTACCATAATATCTATTGTGCAGTCTTCTTGTTTCTTCCTGTCTGATTCTTTTCAGTGATGATTTGTGATTTGCCATCTCGACTAATCTGTTTTAATTCGTTTATCTTTTTATTGTAGCCCGTGGGGGAATCGAACCCCCCTTTCAAGAATGAAA
>ENA-OOXJ01001308-OOXJ01001308.1-human-gut-metagenome-genome-assembly--contig:-NODE-1308-length-16353-cov-3.474659_pt1 | contig 16353 bp, 12 predicted proteins | sample MGYA00241587_ERZ501343 | MGnify/ENA primary metagenome ERZ501343 (study PRJEB25962, sample SAMEA2042918) | human gut metagenome | biome: human gut; feature: human-associated habitat; material: faeces... | reverse complement strand
GCGACGAGGCCGACGTGAAGCTCGCGTTGCTGGGAGCCTGGCTCGACCTGATGCGCCTCTACAAGCAGGAAGAGGTGCTGGGGGAGAACATAGCCGAGTCGGAGCGCCGCCTGACCGATATACGGCGCCTGCACCGCGAGGGCGTTGTGACGAACAACGACGTGCTGCGCAGCGAGCTGCGCCTGCGCGAGGACAGCCTGGCCCTGAGCGAGGCCCGCAACGCGCTGCGCCTCACCTCGCAGGAGCTCGACGTGGCCCTCGGGCTGGACGAAACGACGCTCATTGTGCCCGACACGGCCTTTCTCGACCACCTGCCCGCCCCGCCGGCCGACGGCGGCGTCGAGGCCTTCATCCGTGCGGCCTATGCGGCCAACCCCTCGCTGCTCGGCCTGAAGACGCAGACCGACGTGGCCCTGACCGACCTGGCTGCGACGCGGGCCGCCGTGCTGCCCACGGTGAGCCTCGTGGCGGGCAACACGCTGGCGCGCCCCATCACGCGCACCATGACCGACCTGTTCAACAACGCGTGGAGCGTGGGGCTGTCGATGAGCATGTCGCTCTCGGCCCTCTATAAGAACGGCCCCGACGTGAGCCGCGCCCGCCACGCCGTGGCGCTGGCCCGCAACGCCGAGGAGCAGCAGCGACAGACGCTGCGCATGGACGTGCGCCGCGCCTGGACGCGCCACCGCGAGGCCGTGGACCGCACCGGGGCCATGCGCCTCTCCATACGCCAGGCCGACGAGAACTACCGCATCATGCGCAACCGCTACCTCAACCGTCTGGCCATTCTCACCGACCTGCTCGATGCCGGCACGCTGCGCCTGGACGCCCGCCTGCAATATGTGACGGCGCGCACGCAGGCCGTCTACGCCTATTACGAACTGCTCAGAGCCTGCGGCAGGCTTTGAGGCAACACATTGAGACCGCCTATGTCCGACATGGAAAGAAAACACCGCCGCCTGCGTTCGCGGCGCGTGCGCAACATCTTCCTGAACACCGTGTGTGCCGTGCTCACGCTGGCCGGCGCCTGGTGGGTGTTCAGCTATTTCAGGGAATACATGAACTATGAGGTGACAAACGACGCCTACGTGGACCAGTACGTGGCCACGGTCAACGTGCGCGTGGCAGGCTACATCCGCGAGGTGCGCTTCCGCGAGCATCAGGCGGTGCACCGCGGCGACACCCTCCTGGTGCTCGACGACCGCGAGGCCCGCATCCGCGTGGCCGAGGCCGAAGCCGCCCTGCTCGACGCCGAAGGCGCCCGCGAGGTGCTCGCTTCGGGCATCGAGGCCGCCCGCGCGGGCATCGACGTGGAGCGCGCCAACATGGCCGAGGAGGCCGCCCGCCTCGAACAGTACAGGCAGGACTATGAGCGCTACCGCCGCCTGCGCGACGAAGAGAGCGTGACGGGGCAGGAGTACGAGCGGGCCAGGGCACAATATGAGGCGGGGCTGGCGCGCTACGAGGCCCTCAGGCAGCAGCACCGCGCCACCACGTTGCAGCACAGCGAGATGCAGCGCCGCAACAAGAGCGCCGAAGCCGCCATACGCAGGGCTCGCGCCGCGCTCGACATGGCCCGCCTCAACCTGTCGTACACGGTGGTGACGGCGCCCTACGACGGCGTGACAGGGCGGCGCAGCATCGAGCCCGGACAATATGTGCAGGCCGGGCAGAGCGTGTCGGCCCTCGTGAGGAGCCGGGGCAAGTGGATTACGGCCAACTACAAGGAAACGCAGATTGGCAGCATATACGTGGGCCAGCCCGTGCGGGTGAAAATCGACGCCTTCCCGGGGCGCACGTTTACGGGACGCGTGACGTCCATCTCGGAAGCCACGGGGTCGAAATATGCCCTCGTGCCGACGGATAACTCGGCGGGCAACTTCGTCAAGATACAGCAGCGCATACCCGTGCGCATCGCCCTGGAAAACGTCGCGCCCGCCGACATGCTGCGCATGAGGGCGGGCATGATGGCCGAAACCTCGGCCGTGAAACGATGAACCGCACGGACCGGCTGGAACAATGAGACACGTCGACCTGCCCACCCGCAGCTGGGTCCCGCAATGGCTGGGACTCTTCACGATGTTCATGATCATGACCTCGGTCGTGCTCGTGAACGGGACGTACATGGGCAGCAGTATCGACCTGTCGGGGGCGCTGGGCACCACCTCGGAGGACATCATGATGGCCTATTATGCCACCTCCGTGGGCGTCGTGGCCGCCAACCCCCTCGTCCACCGCATACGCAAGGCCGTCACGTCGAAAACGCTCATCCTGGCCGATATGGCCATGCAAGTGGCCCTCAGCCTTGTATGCGCAAGGACGACCAACATGGACCTGCTCATCCTGTGCAGCTTTTTCATGGGCATGCTCAAGACGACGCTCATCGTCGAGTTTATCGTGCTCATCACGCCGCTGCTCAGCCCCGGGCGCGTGCGCAGCGAATACTTTTCCTACTTTTTCCCCGTCGTCTTCGGCGGCGGCCTCGTGTCGATGAGCCTGACGGCGTGGCTGGCCAACAGCTACCGTTGGCAGTACACCTATTATTTCATCATCGTCCTGCTGCTGGTCACGATGGCCTGCGTGCTCGTCTTCTTCCGTGACGCGCGGCGCCCGCACGAGTTCCCGTTCCACGAAATCAACTACCGGAGCATCTTTCTGCTGAGCGCGTCCTACCTGATGATTGTGTACGTGCTGACGTACGGCAAGACGCTCGACTGGTTCGAGTCGCCCCGCATCCGCCTGTTCAGCGTGGCCGGCGCGTTCCTGCTGCTCACCTTCCTCTACCACGTACACACCACGCACAAGCCCTACATCAGCCTGCGCCCGCTGTTGCGGCTCAAGCAGGTGCTGGGCTACGTGTTCATGCTCTTCTGCATGGTGCTCAACAACGATACGACGCTCGTCAACAGCTACGTGACGGGCGTCTTGGGGCTCGACAACGTGCACAGCTACCGGCTGGGGCTTTGGAGCATCGCAGGCTATGCCGTGGCCGGCGTGGTGAGCTTCTGGTGGTTCCGCTGGCAGCGCTGGCGCTTCCGCTATCTGGTGTCGGCCTCGTTCTGGCTCTTTGCGCTCCACTACGCCATGCTCTTCACGGGCATCAGTCCCGACGTGAGCTACGAGGCGCTCTGCGTGCCCATGGTGCTGCGCGGGGCCGGCATGATGCTGCTGGTCATCGCCTTCGGCGTGTTCACGGCCGAGGACCTGCCGCAGGGCGAACTCGTGTCGAACACGTTTTTTCTCATCTCGGTGCGCTCGGTGATGGGCCCGGTGCTGGCCTCGTGCCTGATGGCCAACGGGCTCTACCGCCTGCAAGCCGAGGCGCTGGACCGCCTGGCGGCCCACCTCACGCCCGTGGACGCCGCAGTCGCCGCCCGGCAGGCCGATGGCATCGCCGGCGCCCTGGCCCAGGGAAAACCCTATGCTGACGCCCTGCTCACGGCCAACCAGAGCCTTTACGCCACGCTTCAAATGCAGGGCACGCTCTGGGCCCTGAAGCACCTCTTCGGCGCCCTCCTGCTCGCGGCCATCGTGCTGGCCGTGGTGTCGGCCTTCATCCCCTTCCACAAGACCGTCAAGGTGGATGTCGTCAAGACAGGCGAGGACATGGCATGACGCTTGCCGGGCAAGACGCAAGAAGGGCCGCCGGAATTCACATTCGGGCGGCCCTCGAAGATTTTTATTGTAGTGTAAGTTTCTTTTCCGCACCCTGGATTCACATCCCGGCCTGCGGAGCAATCTTATAGGAAATGAAAGCTACGCGCCATCCGCCCCGTTTGGGCCGACGACGCCATAACTACCCACAAAAGTAGGCATTAATCTCCTCCATGGCAAACTTTTCTCCGAAAAAACGTGCTTGTTTTTCCTTTTTTGCCATGGGAACAGAAAAAGAGCCATTGTTCTTATGAGAGGCAGGCCTTTGCCGGGATATGCGTGCTCACTCCTTATATAATATATATGGTATATGGTGTGTAGCGGGACGGGTCAGGAGGAAAAGACCTCGGTGAGCACGGGGAGCGATTTCAGTTCGGGGAAGCCCGGCAGGTGCAGGCGGTAGTAGTCGTTGATGTGGCCGAGCAGGCGGCTGCGCTCCGCTCCCGAGAAGCGGAAGAGGTGCATCGTGGCATAGTTCATGCGCATGAGGCGTGGCAGGCGGGCGGCGTCGGGCGGAGCGATGAAATGGTTGTGCTGGGGGCGCCCCGGCACGAAGCAGGCGGATTCGAGGTCGAAGTAGCTGCCGGGGGCGGCGTCGTGCAGGTTGGGGTAGAAACCGAGGAAACGCGTCAGGCGCAGCAGGAAGACGAGGTGGAAATTGGCGTAGCTGCCGCGGCAGGCATCGAGCCACTCGACGGACGCCGCCACGTAGCGGAACAGGGCCGGGGCGTCGGGCTCGGCGCGCAGGGCGAAGTGGAGAAACTCGGCCAGGAAGAGCGACATCGTTGTCTTGCCGGGATCGTAGGGCAGCGAGACGAGGGGGACGTCGACCGAAGCGCCCTGCACGCGCTGCAAACGCGAGGAGGGACGGTGGTTCCATTCGAGCATGAGCAGGGCCAGCGGGCGGAACAGCGTGTGCCTGACCGCGGCCCGGCGCGAACGGGCGACGCGCACCATGAACGACACGCGGCCCGACGCTTCGGTGAAGGCCTCGGCAATGATCGAGTCGTCGTTGTAGCGGATTGTTTTGAGCACAATGGCCCGTGAGCGCACCTGCATGCGATGTTTCCTCCCTTTAATATGCCTGCGAAGTTAGCGAAAAGGCACAAAAACGCCTTGTTGGTGTAAAAAAGTTGGGCGCTGACGAAAAAAAAACGGCGAAACTCTTTGTCAATCAAAAAAGAACCTCTACTTTTGCACTCGCAAATGAGCGCCGAGAGGCTTTCATCTGTGAAAGGCCGGCCCATTCGTCTATCGGTTAGGACGTGAGATTTTCATTCTCAAAAGAGCAGTTCGATTCTGCTATGGGCTACAAGAAAAAACAAAAGAACAAACAAGAAAATGGCAAATCACAAATCTTGCATGAAGAGAATTCGCCAGACGGCGACTCGCAGACTGCATAACAGATACTACGCCAAATCCATGCGCACGGCCGTCCGTAAGCTCCGCGACATGACGGACAAGGAGGAAGCTGCGAAGTTCCTGCCGAAAGTGCAGAGTATGCTGGATAAACTGGCCAAGACGAACATCATTCATAAGAACAAGGCTGCCAATATCAAGTCGAGCCTGATGGAACACGTCAACAAACTGGGATAATTTTTCATAGTTTTCATAGTTTCAACTTTTGGGAGCTGCTTTCTTCGGGAAGCAGCTCTTTTTTGTTGGTGCGCGGGCTGGGCCCGGCGGGGTGCTGCCGGTGTGGCGGGAGCAGCTTGCCCCGCAGCAGCGCGGCGGGCGGCAGCGTATCGACTTTTTTTCGTACTTTTGCCGCGTATGAACGAAGATACATTCGACATCCGCTCCGAGCAGAACGCTCCGACACCTTCGGAACGCGAGTTTGAGAACGCGTTGCGCCCGCTTTCGTTCGACGATTTCAGCGGGCAGAGCAAGGTGGTGGAAAATCTCCGCGTTTTTGTCGAGGCGGCCAAATATCGCGGCGAACCGTTGGACCACACGCTGCTGCACGGCCCTCCCGGCCTGGGCAAGACGACGCTTTCGAACATCATTGCCAACGAGCTGGGCGTGGGCTTTAAGATTACTTCGGGGCCCGTGCTTGACAAACCGGGCGATCTGGCGGGACTGCTGACGTCGCTCGAACGCAATGACGTGCTTTTTATCGACGAAATACACCGCCTGACGCCTGTGGTGGAGGAGTATCTCTACTCGGCCATGGAGGACTATCGCATCGACATCATGATAGACCGCGGCCCGGCGGCGCGGTCGATACAAATCGACCTGAACCCCTTTACGCTCGTGGGGGCCACGACGCGCAGCGGCTTGCTGACGGCTCCTTTGCGGGCCCGCTTCGGCATCAATCTTCACCTGGAATATTACGACGCCTCGACGCTCGAAGACATCCTGCATCGTTCGGCAGGCATCCTGGGCGTGCCCATCAGCCGCGAGGCCGCTGCCGAGATAGCCGGGCGCAGCCGCGGGACGCCCCGTATAGCCAACGCCTTGTTGCGCCGCGTGCGCGACTTTGCCCAGGTGAAGGGCAACGGGCGCATCGACACGGAGATAGCGCGCTATGCCTTGGAAGCGCTCAACATCGACCGCTACGGGCTGGACGAGATAGACAATAAAATATTGACAACCATCATCGACAAGTTCAAGGGCGGCCCCGTGGGGCTGGGCACCATTGCCACGGCCATCGGCGAGGACCCCGGTACGCTCGAAGAGGTGTATGAGCCGTTCCTCATCAAGGAAGGCTTTATCCGTCGCACGCCGCGTGGCCGGGAGGTGACGGAGCTGGCATACACCCACTTGGGACGCAGCCGTTATGGCAACGACCCGTTGCAGGCTTCACTCTTCTGAAGCTGCGACGCATTATATATAATGAGATCATGATTACCTATAACACAATCAACGTGAAAATGCCCGCCATCAGCCATCGTGCCACCACAGCGTGGGTGCGCAGTGTGGCTGCCACGTATGGGAAACGCGTGGGCGAGGTGGCATACGTCTTTTGCGACGACGAGAAAATCATCGAAGTCAACCGTCAGTATCTCAATCACGACTATTATACCGACATCATCACCTTCGACTATTCCGAAGGCGACGTCGTCAGCGGCGACCTCTTCATCAGTCTCGACACGGTGCGCAGCAATGCCGCGGAGCAAGGGACCGACTACACGGAGGAGCTCCACCGCGTGATTATTCACGGCATCCTGCACCTCTGCGGTCTCAACGACAAGGGGCCGGGCGAGCGGGAAACAATGGAAGCTGCCGAGAACAAGGCGCTTCAGACGGCTCCCTATCGTGAAGCATAGGGACGAACGCATGGTGAGGCCGCACCGTTTGTCAGCATTACATCCCTCCCCCTTTCGAGAGCGGGAGGGATGGCGTTTTTGGAGCGCACCGTGCTTCGTTTGCATGGCGATTGGCACGGCCGATGGCGTGGCGCCCTCCGTTTTCCCAAAAACATGTTCTAAAAATCGCTTTTTCTTTACGAAAATGTCCCGTAAAAATTACGCTTAGGGAAACTTTTCGTAACTTTGGAGTTTTGAAAAAGCAAAGACAAGAGAGTAAACAAAAACTTATCCTATAAAAAACATAGAAATGAAACCTGCAACAGGAAAGTTAGGAGTTCTGTGTGTCGGTCTTGGCGCCGTCACAACCACATTCATCACGGGAACGCTGATGTATCGCAAAGGCTTGGGCATTCCCGGCGGCTCTATCACGCAGATGGCCAAAATCCGTGTGGGCCGCGGCGAGAAGAAAGCTTACAAGAAGATAGGCGAAATCGTTCCCTTGGCCGATGTCAATGACATGGTGTTTGGTGCGTGGGACATCTTCACCGACAGTGCTTACGAGAGCGCCATCAACGCCGAGGTGCTCAAGACGAAAGACATAGACCCCGTCCGCGACGAACTGAAAGCCATCGTCCCGATGAAGGCAGCCTTCGACCCCGACTACGTTTCGCGCCTGCACGGCGAGAACGTAAAGAGCGGTACGCGCTGGGAGCTCGTTGAGGCGTTGCGCGAGGACATCCGTCGCTTCGTCAAGGAGAACGGTTGCGAGCGGGCCGTCGTCATCTGGGCCGCCTCTACGGAGAAATACATCCCCTACGACGAGCAAGTGCACAAGCATCTCGCCGACCTCGAAGCAGCCATGAAGGCCGACGACCGCGAGCGCGTGTCGCCGTCGATGTGCTACGCCTACGCCGCCATTGCCGAGGGCGTGCCTTTCGTAATGGGCGCCCCCAACCTTTGCCTTGACATCCCCGCCATGTGGGAATTCGCCGAGAAGCAGCAAGTGCCCATCGCAGGCAAGGACTTCAAGACGGGACAGACGCTCATGAAGACCGTGCTTGCTCCGATGCTCCGCACGCGCTGCCTTGGTCTGGCCGGCTGGTTCTCCACCAACATCCTTGGCAACCGCGACGGCGAGGTGCTCGACGCCCCCGAGAACTTCAAGACCAAAGAGGTCAGCAAGCTTTCGGTCATCAACACCATTCTGCGCAAAGAAGACCAGCCCGACCTTTATTCCGACATCTATCACAAGGTGCGCATCAACTACTACCCGCCCCGTGGCGACGCCAAAGAGGGATGGGACAACCTGGACATTTTCGGTTGGATGGGCCAGGATTATGGTATGCAGATAAAGGTCGATTTCCTCTGCCGCGACTCCATCCTGGCCGCCCCGCTCATGCTCGACCTCGTCATCTGCGCCGACCTGGCTGCCCGCGCAGGCCGCAGTGGCATCCAGACGTGGCTTTCGTTCTACTTGAAGAGCCCGATGCACGACTACGAGAAGGGAATTGAGCCCGTTCACGATCTCTTCCAGCAGTATGTCATCTTCAAGAACGCTATTCGTGAAATGGGGGGGGTAGAACCCGACGAAGAGCTGGATTAAAGGCTGTTTTAAAGCAGTATAAGAGAAAAACTCGCCTCGGTCGAGACTTTTTTGCCTTAAAGGTAAAAAGCTCTCCGAGGCGGGTTCTTTTTTTGTCTTCAAATGTTGCTGCTGTATGAGGCGGGCCCGCGCAAACAAAGAGGGCGGCAGGCATGTTTTTCTGGAACGGGTGGCTTCTACCATGAAAGGAGAAGGCACGGAAACACGTTTCGAGCTGCTGTTCACTCGGACGCCGGGCTATCTTTGGGCTTTGTTGTTCCGTCGTCTCGGTGTTCATCCCACGGTGGTCACCGTGGCTTCCATTCTGATTGGCTGTGCCGCAGGCTGGTTTTTTGGTCAAACGTCTGTTGGCTGTAATATAATAGGTGTGTGCCTGCTCGTTTGGGCCAATTGGTACGACTGCGCCGACGGTCAGTTGGCTCGTATGACGGGGAAAACCTCGCTTACGGGGCGCATCCTCGATGGTTTCGCAGGCGATTTGTGGTTTTTCTCCATTTATTTCTTCATCTGTATGCGTTTGCAAGCCGAGTGGGGCGTTTTTGTTTGGTTGCTTGCAGCGTGGGCCGGGTTGTATTGCCACGCCCGGCAGTGTGCTTTGGCCGACTATTACCGCAATGTACATCTTTATCTGCTCTCAGACGGCCGTCATGGGGAATGGGACAGCAGCGTGGCGCTGAAAGAACGTCGGAGGGCTTTGGTGGGAAAAAACGTGTGGTTCGAAAGGCTTTATCTCTACTTTTATATACGTTATACGCGGCAGCAGGAGCGTTCCACGCCCTCGCTCCAACGGCTTCGTCGCAAGCTTGACAAAGATAGCGGTCTGTTGCTGCCCAAAGAGCTGAAGCCTATTTTCGAAGAGCGGAGCCGCGCGCTGATGCCTGCATGTAATCTGTTGACGTTCGACCTGCGCGCCGGCGTTCTTTGTCTTACGTCTGTGCTGGGAGTCCCTTGGGTCTATTTTCTTTTTGAGTGTACCTTTTTGGAGTGGCTGCGTCTGCATACGAGGCGTCGTCACGAAGCGCTTTCACGTCGTCTTTTTGAAAAGTTGTCGGTTCATGCATAACGTTTCGAGCATTGCTCTCATTTTGGCAGGCGGTCATGGGCGGCGTTTGGTTCGTCCCCGTCCCAAGCAGTTTGTTGAGGTTGGCGGCCGCCCCGTCCTTGCTTATACGTTGAGAGCTTTCGCCAACCACCCCGGCGTAGAAGCCGTGGCCGTCGTTTGTGTTGACGAATGGATGAACGTTGCCGACGGGTTGGGCAGGGACGTTTGTGGCAGGAAGTATCTTGGAACGTTTCGTGGCGGCGAAAGCAGTGTTCTTTCGGCCCGTAATGGTGTGGAGGCCTTGTGGCGTCTTGGCTGTTGTCCCGAAGCCGTTGTGCTTATACACGACGGGGTGAGGCCGTTGGTCTCGGCCCGGCTCATCAGCGATTGCCTGGAAACGTGCCGGGCAAAGGGAAATGCCGTAGCGGGGCTGGAAAGCAACGAAGCCTTCCTTGTGAGCAGCGACGGGCAGTGTGCCTCGGCCTATCTGCCGCGGGCCGGGTTGTTTCGTGCACAGACGCCTTTGGCTTTTTCTTTGGAAACGTTTCGCAGGGCGTTTGCCTCAGCCGGTGAGAGTGGGATGCAACAAGCGCAATCGGTGTTCACGCTGATGGCCGCGCAGGGGGTGTGGCCGCTACACATCGTGCAGGGCGAGAGCCGTAACTTCAAGATTACTTATCCCGACGATTTGGAACTTTTTCGTGCCTTGCTGGCCGCGGGACAAGGCTGGTAAGTGAAATATGCTCCCTTGGGAAAACTAAAAAAGTTGAAAGGTTTTCCGATATTTCTTATATTCCGCTCACATTTACCTTTTTTCAGTGGTGCGGCAGGCGGCGGGTGGAAAAAACTTTCTACTTTTGCTCCGTTTCCGCCGCAGAGGATGCCGACGAAGGCAGGAGGAGCGCGTGCTTGTTGCCCTCTGCTCGTGCCCCGTGCGCCTCTGCGGCCGCATCCCCCCGACGGCTGTCATGAGGCAGGCTGCCGGGTTATGTTGTCTCTCACGGAATATGATAAAAAGAACGCTTCTTTTCCTTATTTGTCTGCTTTTCTCTTTTGCAGCCGGGGCCCAGACGCTCACGGGCACGGTGGTCGATGCTGACAGCGGCCTGCCCTTGGGTTTTGTCAACGTGTTCTACGAAGGGGGCGAGGCTGTGCAGACGGACGAGGCGGGAAAGTTTGCCGTCCCCTTGCGCCGCGAGCGTCTTTATTTCTCGCGCATCGGTTACGATACGCGCTCGTTGCGTCCGTCGGACGGCGACACGCTGCGTGTGGAGCTCGAAGCCAATTCGAAGCTGCTCGACGAAGCTGTCGTGCGCGGGCACAAAACGAAATACAGCCGCAAGAACAACCCCGCCGTGGAGCTCATGCGCAAGGTCATTGCCGCCAAGAAGCGCAGCGACCTGAAAAGCCACGACTATTACAGCATCAACAAGTACAGCAAACTGACGTTTGCTTTCAACGAAGTGACGGAAAAGGTTTTTCAGGAAGGCAAGTTCAAGCGTCTGCCCTTCCTGAAAGAGCATGTGGAGCACGACTCCGAGACGGGCAAGCTCATCCTGCCTATATCGGTCGACGAGAGCGTGACGCGCCTCATCTACCGCCGTCAGCCCGAGAGCGAGAAGAGCATCGTCATGGGGCAGCGCAGCAGCGGCCTCAACGACCTGTTCAACACGGGCGACATCATGACCACCCTGCTCCAAGACTGCTTCACCGACGTCAACATCTACGAGGACGAAGTGCGCCTGCTGCAATACCCCTTCATCAGTCCCGTCTCCACCCGCTCGGCCATTGGTTTCTATCGTTTTTTCATCGAGGACACGCTCGACGTCGGCGATGTGCGCTGCATACAGGTGAGCTTCACGCCCAACAACCCGCAGGACTTCGGCTTCACGGGCGATCTTTACGTCATGGCCGACTCGACCTACCGCATCCATCGCGTGGACATGGGCATCCCCGGCCGTTCCGATGTCAACTGGGTGGAGCGCATGCACATCAGCCAGGAGTTTGCCGAGCTGCCCACGGGCGAGCAGGTGCTCACCCGCGATGAAATGCTCGTGCAGCTGAAAATCGTCGATTTCTTGCAAAAGTTTCAGGTGAAGCGCACAACGCAATACAGCGATTTCAGCTTCGCCTCCATCCCCGACCGCGATTTCGATTTCAAGGGCGAGCAGACCACCGAGGCCAACGCCCTCATGCGCGACGAGGCGTTCTGGGCCGGCCACCGCTCCGACACGCTCAGCAGCTCCGAGGGGCGCATGGCCCTGTTCATGCGTCAGCTCCAACAGGTCAAGGGTTTCAAGCCCGTCTTGTGGGTGGCCAAGGCTTTCATCGAAAACTACGTCGAGACGAGCGTCAACCCCGACCGCCCCAGCTTGGTCGACATCGGGCCCGTCAACACGTTCTTGTCGCAGAACTTCGTCGACGGCTTCCGCCTGCGCTTCGGCGCGCAGACCACGGCCAACCTCCACCCGCAGCTCTTCCTGCGCGGCTATGCCGCCTATGGCTTCAAGGATCACCGCTGGAAAGGCTTGGGCGAGGCCACCTGGTCGTTCAACAAGAAGGCCTATCTGCCACGCGAGTACCCGGTGAACAACTTGACGTTCACTTATACCAACGACGTCATGTCGCCCAGCGACAAGTTCCTGCCCACCGACAAGGACAACGTCTTCGTCTCGTTCAAGTGGACCAAGGTGGACCACATGATGTACTTCCGCAACTACCGCCTCACCTACGACCGCGAGTGGGCCGGCGGCCTGCGCATGACGCTGCGCCTCACCCACGAGCAGAACGAGCCCACCGGCGCACTTTTCTACCAGCCCCTGTCGGCCGGTGCGGCCCCCTCGGCCGACGCCTCGCTCCATCTCAGGCACATCACGACGGCCGATGCCTCCTTTGCCCTTACCTATCAGCCCGGGGCTAAGTGGGTCAACACGAAGCAGCGCCGCATCGCTGCCAACCACGATGCCCCCGTCTACTCGGTCAGCCACACGGCGGGCTTCAAGGGCATCTTCGGCTCCGACTACGACTACAACCTCACCGAGCTGAGCATCTACAAACGCTTCTGGCCCGGCTCGTGGGGGAAAATCGAGGTCTATGCCAAGGGAGGCGTGCAGTGGAACCGCGTGCCCTACCCCCTGCTCTGCATGCCTGCCGCCAACCTTTCCTACATCAAGGAGGACAACATGTTCGGCCTCATCGACAACATGGAGTTTCTCAACGACCGCTACGCAGCCCTCATGCTTTCGTGGGACCTGAACGGGAAAATCTTCAACCGCATCCCCTTCCTGCGCAGGTTGAAGTGGCGCGAATACCTGGCCTGCAATGTCCTGTGGGGCACGCTCACCGACAAAAACAACCCCTACCTGCCCCAAAACGCGGGGCGTGCCGACCTCTTCCATTTCCCAGGCCATTTCAATGCCGACGGCACCTATTCTTACCAGTCGGCCCTCATGGACAGGAAGAAGCCCTACGTCGAGGTGGTGGCCGGCATCCACAACATTTTCAAGTTGCTTCATGTGGAATATGTGCGGCGCCTCACCTATCTCGACCGTCCCGACGTCGAGAAATGGGGCATCCGCTTCATGATACGCATGACGTTCTGACAAAGGTGCGGCGCCGCGGCGCCGCCGTCGAAAACACAGAGGAGCGCACCGGTGTGGCCCGGCGCGCTCCTCTGTGTTGCGTGCTGCCTGTCGGGGCAACAAAAAACCCCGGGAGACTCTGCGCCGTCACGGCGTGCTCCCGGGGAGGGGTGTCATCCTTTCCTATCCAAACAATTCAGCATTTCAATGTTTTTCGAGCGCGGCGTACTCCTCGTCCGTCACGGGCTCAAGCCATTCGTTCGAGGTGTCTTCGCCCGGTATTGCGAAAGCCAAGTGGGCAAACCAGCTGTCGGCGGCAGCTCCGTGCCAGTGTTTCACGTTGGCCGGGATGTGCACCACGTCGCCCGGGCGCATTTCGACGGCAGGTTTTCCCTCCTCCTGGTACCAGCCGCGGCCGGCCACGCATACGAGCATCTGCCCGCCGCCCTTCGAGGCGTGATGGATGTGCCAGTTGTTGCGGCAACCGGGCTCAAACGTCACGTTCGAGAAGGGGATTTGCTCCGTCGAAACGCGGGCCAGATAGCTGTTGCCGATGAAATATTTCGCATAAGCCGTGTTAGGCTCGCCGATGGGGAATATCATTTCGCGCTGGAAGGCAGCCTTGCCGCCGTCGCCCTCGGTGTCGTCGGCCCAGACGTCCTTGGCCAGGCGGAAGGCCCCCCACGCATTGGGCCAGCCTGCGTAGAAGGCGATGTGCGTGAGCATTTCCGAGATTTCCGTGCGCGTCACGCCGTTCTGTTTGGCAAATTGCAGGTGGTGCGAGAGCGACGAGTCGATGATGCCCTTGCCCACGAGCGTGGCTATCGTCACCATGCTGCGGTCGTGAGGGCTCAGGCCCGGACGGTTCCACACCTGGCCGAAGAGGACGTCGTCGTTCAGTTCAGCAAACTTGGGCGCCAGCTCGCCGAGCTGGGTGCGGCCGGCTGTTTGTGTGATTTTTTCTTGTGCCATGGTAAATTGTATTTGACTGGCAGATAAAAGCAGCGCCAGGATAAACGTTTTCTTCATGTTCGTAATGTTTTAGGCGGGGTTTATAAAATGGCGTCGTCGCGTGCCGTCGCGCGGAGCGTCCGTGCCTTCGACCGACAAGGCAAAGGTACGCCCTTCTCCAAGCATGGGCATAACACAAATAACGGATGCTTGTATCCATTTCACTGAAAATGCCCTCCCCGCTCCCGCTGCCGGGGCTCTGCGCGCCCCTCCGGCCGCGCGTTTGCAGCCCTTTTGCCATTTTCCGGCCCGAAGTTTTGGGCAGGTGGAAAACAAGTCGTACATTCGTCGGCGCAAGTTACCATGAAAACACTTTAACACGTTGTCTTATGACTGCGACTCTTGTCATTTTCTTTGCCACGATCGTGTTGTTCCTCATCGGGAAGATACGGTCCGACATCGTGGCGCTCTGCTCCATGGCCGCCCTGCTGGCCACGGGCGTGCTGACGCCGTCCGAGGCGTTGGCCGGGTTCTCCAACAGTGCCGTCATCATGATGGTCGGTCTTTTCGTTGTGGGCGGGGCCGTCTTCCAGACGGGTCTGGCCCGCACCATCAGCGGCCGTCTGCTCCGTCTGGCCGGCACAAGCCAGAAGAAACTTTTCTTTCTCGTCGTGCTCGTCACGGCCTGCGTGGCGGCCTTCGTCAGCAATACGGGCACGGTGGCCCTGCTGCTGCCCATCGTTTTGGCCATGGCCAAAACGTCGGGCACGCATCCCGGCATGCTCATGATGCCCCTGGCCTTTGCCAGCAGCATGGGTGGCATCATCACGCTCATCGGTACACCCCCCAACCTCATCGTCGACGGCTATCTGCGCGAGCACGGCTTCGGCGGTTTCGGCTTCTTCGAGTTCACACCCATCGGCCTCGTTTGCCTGGCCGTGGGCCTCTTGCTGCTCTATCCCCTCTGCCGCTTCTTCCTGGGGCGTCGCAAGAAGAGCGACGACCAGGCGTCCGACGACGACAAGTCGCTCGACGAGCTGCTGCATGAGTACCGCGTCGACCAGCTGGTTCACCGTGTGCGCGTGGGCAGCGGCTCGCGTCTGGCCGGCCGCAGCGTCGGCGAGCTCGACATCCACCACGCCTGCGGCATCACCCTGCTCGAAGTGCGCCGTGGCCACAAGTCGTTGGCTTCGACGCTGCTCTCCTCTCCCATCCAGGAGCGAGTGGGCCCCGAAACGGTGCTCGATGCCGACGACCTCATCTATCTGCTCGGCCACGAGGACGCCGTGCGCAGCTTCTGCAAGCGCTACGACGTCACCTATCTGCCCGACAGCAACGAGGAAGGACGCGGCAAGCTCGACTATTACGAGATAGGCCTTTCCGAAATGGTGCTCACGCCCGGCTCGGCCCTTGTGGGGCGCACGGTGGCAGCCGCCAACCTGCGCGAACGCTTCGGGCTCAACATCCTGGCCGTCAAGCACGGCTCGCGCTACATCACCGAGGACGTCGAGCGCCAGCGCCTTTCGGCCGGCGACATGATGCTCGTGCACGGACCGTGGACAGGCATCGAGAGCTTGGGCAAGAAGCGCCGCGAATGGCTCGTCATCGGCAATCCTGCCGAGGCCGAGGAGCAGGCCCCCCTCAACCACAAGGCACCGCTGGCCGCCGCCATCATGGTGGCCATGGTGCTTGTCATGGTCTTTGCCGACCAGCTTGGCGTCGAGCCGTCGGCCGCCGTCATCGTGGCCGGGCTGCTCATCGTCCTGACGCGGTGCGTGCGCAGCGTCGACGCCGCCTATAAGATGATCGGCTGGGAGAGCATCGTGCTCATAGCGGCCATGATGCCCATGTCCACCGCGCTCGAAAAGACGGGCATCTCGGCCGCCATCGCCAACGGCCTGGTCGATACGTTCCACGGCTACGGCCCCATCGCCGCCCTGGCCGGGGGCTATCTGGTCACGTCGCTCCTCTCCACCTTCATCAGCAACTCCGCCACGGCCATCCTCGTGGCCCCCATCGCCATGCAGACGGCCGTGCAGATGGGCGTCGACCCGGCCCCCTTCATGATGACGGCCGCCGTTGCTGCCAGCGCCTGCTTTGCCGCCCCCATCTCCACCCCGCCCAACGCCATGGTCATGAGCGCCGGCCGCTACACCTTTATGGACTACGTCAAGGTGGGCGTTCCCTTGCAGGTGGCCATCGGCGTCGTGGCCGTGCTCGTCATCCCCCTGTTCTTCCCCTTCGGCTGACGGCTCCGCCCGTCGGCCCCCC
>ENA-OOXJ01001303-OOXJ01001303.1-human-gut-metagenome-genome-assembly--contig:-NODE-1303-length-16429-cov-9.905032_pt1 | contig 16429 bp, 15 predicted proteins | sample MGYA00241587_ERZ501343 | MGnify/ENA primary metagenome ERZ501343 (study PRJEB25962, sample SAMEA2042918) | human gut metagenome | biome: human gut; feature: human-associated habitat; material: faeces... | reverse complement strand
GGGCCCCTCCCTCTAGAGCCGAGGGCGGCTAGTCTTTTCTCGTTGCTGGATTTTCATTGAGTCATCTGATTGGAATCTGAGAATTGCAGGCTCTTTTGCAGATATTTGATTCTTAGTGAGTTATAAATCGAGGCGCAATTTTCGCGGTCTCACGAGGACTCGAAAATCGCACCTTGTTTTGTAAGTGCTTGGTTGTCAGTGCGTCCGAAAACATGCTGCATTTTCCGCCTGCACCGCTTTGCCACACCGGCACCGGAGCTTTGCAGGCATCGGCGTATCCCGCGATTTAGGCTCACTTTTCTTCTTGTGGTGTGCCCATGAAAACTCCGCAACGAGAAAAGCTGGCCGCCTTTGGCTCTGGAGGGAGAGCCTGGTCTTTTCGACTGCGGGATTTTCATAGCTTCATCTATGCTGTCATGCCCTGAAACTGAACTTTTGAGGACTGGTCCTTGGATGTGTCATTGGAGTTCGCAGACATTCAATGCTGATGCAACCTGAGAAATGGCTATCAGTAAACATTTCCATGACTTATACACACCGGCATTAACATTGGCGAATCCCGTAAAGCACCTATGTCACTAAACATTTTAGTTGTGTGCAAGACTCTGGATAGCACGCCTTTACATGTAACGAAGCTTTTTAGTGGCTCCGGAAAGTACATTATGGGCAGTTTTTGCCGCCACATAACATTTTCCGATTTCACGAGGCTCTGGAAATCAGGAGATTTCTTTTAACGAATGTGTTTAGTGAAGATACGGATAAAAATATCCACTGATCAGGTATCCGCCAGAAGCAGGAGAGCAGGGTGACTGCGACTCTCCGAAGGAATATATGCCGATATGTGCCGCCTTTTGTTCTGCCGTCTTTCTGCTCGCGCAAGGCCTTCAGGAGGGGTGATATTTTCTTCCGTGCGTTCTTCCTTTGCGGCAGAGGGACATTGGCCGGCACGTTCCATGTCTTTCCGACGAGCTGTGCTCCCTGTAGTTTGCCCTGCCGGCAGTAGTTCCGGACCGTACGTTCTGCTATGCCGTGATTGGCGGCATACTCTTTCGTTGATATGAAATCCATTTCTATCGGCAAGAAATGCGGGCTCAGGCGTTCATCCCGCGGTATTCTTTCGGCGTGTATCCTGTCACTTTCTTGAACATCCGGCCAGGTGGTGGGGATACTGGAATCCGATTTCGTAGGCGATCTCGCTTACAGTCTTGTCCGATCCGGCCAGCAGGTCCTTGACGCGGTTGATGACGGAGAGGTGGATGTATTCGATGGCGGATTTGCCTGTCTCTTTCTTGATGAGGTCTCCGAAATAGTTGGCGGAGAAGTGGAACTGGTCTGCGCACCACGCCACTGTGGGCAGTCCGAGCACTTCCGGCTTGTCTGAGTCGAAATAGCCGGTCATCAGCTCTTCGAAGCGCGTGAGGACATCGCGGTTGATGGCTTCGCGGGTTGCGAACTGGCGGTCATAGAAGCGGAGGCAGTGGTTGAGCAGGACTTCGATGTTGGAGGTGATGATGCTGCGGCTGTGCCTGTCGATGCTGTGGTGCAGTTCTTCCTGTATCTCGGAGAAACAGTTGAGGATGGTCTGCCGTTCGCGTTCGGACATGTGCAGGGCCTCGTTCACTTCGTAGGAGAAAAAAGTGTATTCCTTCATCCTGCGGGCCAGGGAGGTTCCACGGATAAGGTCAGGATGGAACAGCAGGGCGTAACCTTGCGGGTGCGGTGTCTCGCCGTCATCGTTGATGCCTCCTACCTGGCCCGGAGCTATGAAGAGAAGTGTCCCTTCCTGATAGTCGTATTTGTTGCGTCCGTAAGTAATGGGCCCGTGGATATTCTCTTTCAGGAAGATGGCGTAGAAACCGAAATATTTGCAGCGGTGTTTCAGTACGTCCACTTTCGAAAAGTCCACAAAACTCACCAGCGGATTGAGCGTTTCCAGCCCCAGGAACTCGTTGTAGTCGTGTATCGTCTTCAGATCCAGAATTTCTCCCATACTTGTCCGTTTTTAGTTTCTTGACCAAAAGTACTGAAATCTTCCGGAAGGCGGAACCATACCCCAGCCATTTCGGTAAAATCGGTATAAGATTCTGTGAAATGGGTGTGCCGGGCAGTAATCTGTGTATGGACGGGCGTTCCAAGGCACAGTAGCTTTGCAGCAGGAATTCAAATTATACAGATATGGCATCAGGCGCTTTTAGGATATGGAACAGATTCATCCGTTTTCTCAAGACGTGGACCTTGCCGCTCGGCATGTTCGCCGGGGTTGGTATCTATCTGATGTTCCATTATATTCCATTGCTGAGTCCGCTCAAGGTGCTGGCCAAGGGTGCGGAAGACTACGTCATGCCGCTGATGGTGTTTATCCAGCTGTTCACCACTTTCTGCAAGGTCAATCCTCGTGAAATGAGGATCTGCAGGTGGCATATCGTGATGATATCCGTGCAGCTGGCATGCTGTCTGGCGGTGGCGTTACCCATACATTTTTTCCCGGATTTCAAGTACGGTATCGTGGAGCAGGGAGCTCTGGTCTGCCTGATTGTACCCACCGGAACGGCTGCGGCAGTCATAGCCGGACGGTTGGGCGGAAACGAGACCACGCTGACGACCTACACGATTCTCAGCAACCTCGTGGCGGCCGTGATGATTCCCTCCGTGTTCCCTCTGCTCATTATCCCTTTCCTTATGGCGTGGGCACTGCGGGAGTTCCTGCCGAAAGCCCATGCGGTGGTCGTGCGGCTGTGCGGAAACCTTGCATTTTACCTATGGGGCATTTCTCTGATAATAGCTATCGGACTTACCCTCCGATCTGTGGTGAACAGCCACTTTGACCCGCACGTGATGTGGATGCTTGCCCTCTCGGCACTGATGGCGTGCGCCTGGCAGTTCGGTATCGGAAAATCCGTGGGCAGACGCTGCAACGACTATATAAGCTGCGGGCAGGGCTTCGGGCAGAAGAACACGATACTGGCCATCTGGGTATCGTACACGTACCTTACTCCGGTCATTTCCGTGGCGCCGAGCTGCTACATTGTATGGCAGAATATCGTGAACTCATGGCAACTGTGGAGGAAGGGCAGGGCAGCACGGACATAATCCGCAAAAACTGCAAATCCTCCCGAATTATCTGTAAGACTGCTCCGGCAGGCATCTTCTAACTTTGCAATCATTAGGAAAAAGTATGAAAACTGACAACAGAATCAGCCGCAGGACGGCATTGAAACGGATGGGAATGGCTGCAATCAGCGGTGCGGCCGTCGCCTCAGGTCTGGTGCAGCTCACTTCGTGCGATGCTCCGAAAGCCAGGCGCATCATCCTCTATTTCACCGGGACAGGCAACTGCCTGTATGTCGCCAGAGAGCTGGCGGATGAGAACACCGAACTGCTCAGCATTCCGCAATTGGTGAAAAAGGGCCGCTATGCGTTTGAAGCGGACGAAATCGGCATCGTCTATCCTGTCTACGGGCACATGCCGCCCAATATGGTGCGGGAGTTCATCGGGAAGGCGCACCTGAAGGCCGGATACAAGTTCGCCGTCCTGACCTATGGCAACCGCAAATGCAGTTCCGTCGAGATATGGGACGACGTCTCCCGGAAGGCGGGATGTCCCTTCGACTACATCACCACGATGATAATGGTGGACAACTGGCTGCCCAACTTCGACATGAACGAGCAGATAAAGGAGGTGAACCCCAACGCCCGCTACCGCAACGAGCATGTGTCGCTGTGGAGCATCAAGGAGTCCAACCGGCAATAATCCGACTAAAAACAATAAGAGTATGAAATCATTTACAAGACTTATGATGATGGCCGCCCTGGTCCTGTGCGGCAGTATAAGTGCTTCCAGTGCACAAGAGAAAACGACCGTGGCTGGCGTGCCTATGGTCAAGTTGAACAACGGCGTGTGGATGCCCCGCTTCGGACTCGGCACTTTCCTGCAGCCATCCAACGATGTGTGCAGGCAGTCCTGCCTTACAGCCCTGCGTGCCGGCTACCGCCACATAGATACTGCGCATGCCTATTACGATGAGGAGGGTGTGGCGAGGCAGTCAGGGAAAGCGGCATACCCCGTGAGGAAATCTGGATAACCAGCAAGCTCTGGCATACGGAGTATGGCGAAGGCAAGACGCTGAAAGCCATCGATGAGATGCTGGAGAGGATGCAGCTGGACTATATCGACCTGCTCTACGTCCACCAGCCTGTCGGCGACTTCGTGGGCGCCTGGAAAGTACCGGCACCCGTATCCTTCATTATTCCGGCATCATTCCGGCCTCCATTCCCACGATGCTTTTTAGTTACATTGTAATGGATTGTAAATAAAGTGATTAACGAAATGTCAGAATTCAACATGAAGCGAAAACAAGCCATTTCAGTCCCAAAACGCGCCATGTTCAAAATAGCTATATTGACAACATGCTTAGTATCAGGCATGTTTGTTATAACTAAAAAGCATCGTGAGAAATATGTTTGATGATGGGGTTAACGAAATATTCTCGGGTGGCAAACAATTGTGTTATACGGTAGATATTGTGGGAGTTGGGATTTTACTACTCTGCGGTAACTGATTTGAAATGGCTTACGGCAGGGTGGCTAAGGACAAGGTGCTTGAATGTCTGTCGGTTAACAGAGCTGTTATCTGCCAGGCAAAATATCGTTAGGAGAGGGTGCACTGCATGCATAAGTCAAAAGAGGGTAGCATGCAGAAGCCGCATCTGGAGCCACAGGCGGGTTTTCTCCGAAATTGGTACGTCAATCAGTAATCCGTGTATGGACACGCTCCCCCGACTGCCGTACCTTTGTCGTGTCAATTAAATACGGCAGATATGGACAATTTTATTTACCGATACCCCGTCCGCCAACACTTCGGCAAGGGGTGCGCCGAGAGCGCAATCAAGGAAGAAATGGCCCGTGTGGGACGGAACGTGCTGCTGGCCTATGGCGGCGGCTCGCTGAAACGCTCCGGGCTGTATGACAGAATCACCGGCTGGCTGCACGAGTGCGGCAAGACGGTGACGGATTTCGGAGGCATCCTGCCCAACCCCACCTACGATAAAGTACAGGAGGGGGCGCGCATCGTCCGCGAGCAGGGTATCGACTTCATCCTGGCCGTGGGCGGCGGATCGGTCATCGACTGCTGCAAGATAGTGTCGGCGCAGGCGCGGACAGACGGGGATATCTGGGACATGATGTACGAAGAGCACCGCCTTCCGACGGAGTTCGTGCCGATGGGGGCCGTAGTCACCGCGTCGGGCACTGGCGCCGAGCAGAACAACGGGGCGGTCATCACCAATACGGAAAAGAAACTTAAACAGCCTCTTGTCGGGTCGTATCACTCTTTCGCCATTCTGGACAGCGACCTGACGAGGACTGTTCCTATGAAGCAGGTGATAAGCGGGGCTTTCGATACTCTGAGCCACTGCATGGAGACCTATATGGGCCGTCCGCTGGGGGATAACCTCTCCGACGAAATCAACGAGGCTGTAATGCGCAATGTCATCAGGAATCTGCGTGCCCTCATCGCCGATCCGGACGACGACTTTGCCCGTGGAGAGCTGATGTGGGACTCGGCCCTTGCCGAAAACGGCCTGCTGAAGTTGGGCAAGCAGACGGACTTCCAGTGCCACATGCTGGAGCATGCCGTAGGAGCCTATACCGACTGCAACCACGGTCAGGGACTTGCCGTCATCCATCCCGCCCTCTACCGTCATCTGCTCGCTGAAGGCAAGGAAAAGCTGGCGCGCATGGGAGAGCGGGTGTGGGGTGTGAAAGGCCGCACGACGGAAGAGACAGCCGCCATGTGCATCGATGCTCTCGAGGCTTTCATCCGGGAGATAGGCTTGCCCGTGCGCTGGAACGAAATGGGCATCACGGATGAAACTCTCCTGCGGGCCGCCGCCGATACCTGCCTGCTGATGCCCGGCTGCTGCAAGGCGTTTACCCGCGACGAACTGTTCGAGGTGCTGAAGGAACGTATGTGATGTTTGTATGAGCGGAATCCGGACATTCTCCATAGAGGAGCTGAACAGGCAGATGCGCCAGCCGACGCTGCACCCTCAAGTGGCGGTTATCGACCCGTCGCGGCTGGGGGAGGACACTGCCTTGTGCTTCACGGGCAATTACTATGCTGTCCGTTTCGTGCGGATACAGTGCGGTGAACCGTGCCTCTATGGGAGGCAGTCTGCGGATTTCCAATATGCTACGCTGGCGTTTACAGAACCGGGAGATACTGTTAGTGTCAGCCGGGAAGATGCTGCTGAAGGGGACATTTCCGGAATACTGTTCCATCCGGATCTGTTCTGCAGCAAGAGCCTTGTGCTCAAGAAAGCGGACTACACATTCTTCGGCTATCGGGACAACGAGTCGCTGCATCTGTCCCTGCAGGAGAAACTCATAGTACAGGACCGTCTGGAGCATCTTTACAGAGAGCTCAGGCGCGACATTGACCGCTACAGCCTGCGTCTGGTGTCAGCCGGGCTGGAACTGCTGCTGGACTACTGTGCCCGCTTCTATGAACGCCAGTTCGCCTGCCGGACCGATATCAACCGTAAATATCTGACCGTGCTCGATGAGGCGCTTGACAGTTATTTCGGCCTTCACTGCCAGAAGTCCGTGGAAGAAGGGATATGCCGTATGGAATCAGCCCTTTCCGAACTTTCACCAGCTTATCTGAACGACCTTGTGCATGCCGAGACAGGAAAAACGCTTGCCGAGTACATCCGTTCCAGGATGATCGGATACATCAGGATGCGTGTCTGCAACGAAGGGTGTCCGTTAGAGCAGGTCGCCGGAGAATTCGGTTTCCGTCAGCCTGTCCTGTCCAGACTGGAGAAGATTGTATTCCTCCAGCGTAAGCCGCATGAAATGTTCGGTACGCAGTTCTCCTGACGGAGACTCTTTGTCCCTTTCCGTATGGTGATGGCGGAAACCGCATTTTTCCATTACCCGGCGTGATTTCGTATTGCCGTCGTAGTAGCCGCACCAGACAGCGGAGAATCCCAACTCACGGAAGCAGCGGTGCAGCAGGCAGCGTACCGCCTCCGGTATCAGGCCCAGCCCCCAGTAGGGTACGCCTATCCAATAACCTATCTCCGCTTCGTTACGGGCCATTTCTGCACTGTGCATCCCCTCTCCTGTCATAATCCCGATGCTGCCCACAGGTTCGCCTGTGGCTTTGAGCACTACCGCATACGTTTCGGGTGCTGCGAACACGGTGCGGATGATTTCAAGGCTGTTTTCCACGGATGTATGCGGAGGCCATCCGGCAGCAGGCCCTATTGCAGGGTCTTTGGCATATCTGAACAGGGATTCCGCGTCCGATTCTTCCCACGGGCGGAGTATCAGGCGTTCTGTAGTAATCATGTCTTGCAGGTTGTCGGTGTGTACCCGCGAAGATAACGGAAATAAGTCAGAATCCCTAAAAATTGGGATTGACCGGAGGCTTGCGGACCACTACCTTTGCTCCATAAAAATCCAGTAGCAGATGCAGGTATTGAAAGAAGACATCCGCAGCCGTATTCTGGCTGTCGCCGGACAGCAGTTCGGGCAGAAGGGGTATGCCAAAACCTCCATGCGTGAAATTGCCGTCTCGGCAGGTGTCGGGGTGGGGAATATCTACAACTACTTCACCGGCAAAGATGAACTTTTCCGGGAGGTGCTCGGTCCGGTCCTGCATGCCCTTGAGTCCATGCTGCAGGAACATCATGGAATTCGGGGCGAGGATATCATGGTGATGAGGTCGGAGAAATATCTGAGGGCCTGTATCGATGAGTATGTGGCCCTGATTGACACTTACCGCAGTCTGATGGAGATTCTGCTGTTCCGCGCTCAGGGTTCTTCTCTGGAACATTTCCGCGAAGACTACACCGACCGTTCCACGGAACTGGTCAAGGCCTGGTTCTCGGCCATGCAGCGGAAGCATCCCGGAATCAATACGGCAGTGTCCGATTTCATCATACACCTGCATACGGTGTGGATGTTCACGATGTTCGAGGAACTGCTGATGCACTCGGTGCCGAAGCGGGAAATGGAGAATATCCTGCACGACTATATTCTTTTTGAAATCCAGGGCTGGAGGGCAATCATCAGGATATGAGGACCAGGGGGCAGACATACGGACTGACGGCCGCAACGGAAAGGCCGGCAAGGAGGAAATCTTCACGGAGGTTTCCTCCTTTTTTTATGAACAAATCTGAATATCGTTCACTATTAAACAACAAAATGTACAATGAAACAGAAATACGAGTTTAAAAGCATTGTGGCGGAGACACTGCTTATTCCGCTATACATGAGGGCAAAGGAAAGCCGTCGTGAACATCCCATTCTGGATGACAAGGCTGCGGAGCGGCTGGCGGACAGCCTGGAATACGATTACACCCGATTTGACGGAGCAAAGCTGAGCGAAGTGGGATGCGTGGTGCGTGGATGGTATTTCGACCGTGCCGTAAAACGCTTTGTCGATACGCATCCCCGTCCGGTAGCGGTAAATGTCGGCTGCGGGCTGGATACCCGTTTCCAGCGTATCGGCAACGGGAAAGCGGTCTTTTATGACTTGGACTTGCCTGAGGTCATAGCACTGCGTCGGGAGTTGATACCAGAACAGGCAGGCAATGTCTATATCGCGGCTTCATTGCTGGAAACCGATTGGATGGATGACCTGCTCCGGAATCATCCCGATGCGGAATTTATCTTTATTGTGGAGGGCGTGCTGATGTATTTTTACGAGAAGCAGGTCAGGGATTTCCTTCATCACGTGGCAAGCCGTTTCGGAGGTGGGGAGATATGGTTCGACGTGTGCGGTACGATGATGAGCCGGCACGGTGTGAAACCGGATTCCCTGCGCGACCACCAGGCGCAGATCCGGTCCGGGCTGAGTGACGGACATATTGTGGAACAATGGGAACCCGCCCTGCAGCTCATCGAGCAGGCTAACTACATGAAATTCTTCCGTCCTCGCTGGGGTTTCTTCTTCGGGCAGATACTGGGTCGCATGACACGGCTCTGCTACAGGTTCAGTTCATTACTCGGATATAGGATAATCTCCAAATAAGATGTTGCAATGAATAGTACAAAAAAGAAAAAAGGTCTGGCCCGCCTGTTCGAGATAGCGGGACAGAAGAAGGGGCTGCTTGCCTTGGCCGGAGTGTTGTCGGCCGGCAGCGCAGTCTGTATGCTCGTGCCCTACTGGGCTGTCTATGAGATTCTGAAAGAGCTGCTGACACATGGCGGCAGTCCGGCTTCGGCGGACGGGGCAGGAATGGTCCGCTGGGGATGGACGGCGTTGGGAGGACTTGCCGGCGGACTGGTATTGCTGTATGCGGCCCTGATGTCTTCCCACGTGGCGGCTTTCCGGATTCTGTACGGACTGCGTGTCCGCCTTTCGGAGCACATCGGCCGGCTTCCGTTGGGATATCTGAACAACACTTCTACCGGAGCCATCAAGAAAACAATGGACCAGAACATCGAGAAGATAGAAGGCTTCATCGCCCACACCATTCCGGACCTGGTCAATGTGACAGCTACAGTGACGGTGATGATTGTCATCTTCTTTTCACTGGATATATGGCTGACGGTCGTGTGTCTGGCAGTCGTGGCAGTCAGCCTGTTCCTTCAATTCTCCAATTTCATGGGGAAAAAGGCGAGGGAGTTCATGGGCATTTATTATGATGCGCAGGAAAAGATGAGCGCGTCTGCCGTGCAGTATGTCCGGGGAATGCCCGTAGTCAAGATTTTCGGACAGAGTGTCCTTTCGTTCCGTCAGTTCAATGCCGAGATCCAGGCATACAAGACATTTGCCCTGAAGTGCTGTGATACCTACCAGAACGGGATGGTCGCATTTACCGTCCTGCTCAACTCGATGGTGACGTTCATCCTCCCTATGGGCATCCTGCTGATGCAGGCCAGCCCGCAATCCTTGTCATTGGCTGTAGTATGGCTGTTTTTCATCATCATGGGACCGGGCATGGCTTCTCCGGTTTACAAACTGACATTTCTGGGCGGCAATACACGCGACATAGATGAAGGCGTAAGCCGTATCGACCGCATCCTGGAAAAGCGGCCCGTGCCGGAACCGGAACATCCGCAAGTGCCTGCCGCCTACGATGTGGAATTCCGACATGTGTCATTCTCTTACAAAAACACGGAACAGGGCACACGGACGGAGGCTTTGCGGGATGTAAGTTTCATTGCACCCCAGGGAGAAATAACGGCCCTTGTCGGCCCGTCCGGGAGCGGCAAGTCCACGGCAGCCAACCTGATACCCCGCTTTTGGGATGTGGAACAGGGGGAAATACTCATGGGCGGCGTGGACATCCGCCGGATAGCCGTGGAGAAGCTGATGGACATGGTGTCCTTTGTCTTTCAGGATACCTTCCTGTTTTACGATACGCTCTATGAGAACATTGCTGTCGGCTCTCCTTCTGCCACCCCCGAAAAAGTGATGGCGGCCGCCAGGGCGGCCCAATGCCATGATTTCATAGAAAGGTTGCCGCAGGGGTACGGCACCCGCATTGGCGACAAAGGAGTATTCCTGTCCGGAGGCGAGGCGCAGCGGATATGCGTGGCGCGTGCCATTCTGAAGAATGCGCCGATACTGGTCCTGGACGAAGCCACGGCCTTTGCCGATCCGGAGAACGAACAGAAGATGCAGATGGCATTGCAGTCGCTTATCAAGGACAAGACGGTCATCGTGATAGCGCACCGTCTTTCCTCCGTTATTTCCGCAGGCCAGATTGTCGTTATGAAAGAAGGACGGGTCGTACAGTGCGGGAAACACGAAGAACTGTCGGTGACGGACGGCACATACAAGAAAATGTGGGACGCCTATACTAGCGCATACCACTGGACGTTGAACAAAAACTGATATAGAATCATGAACGCGATAAAGAACATTACAATAGGACATACCGAACGGCTATACAAGCCTGTAGGTTATACAATGCTTGCCAACCTGGTCAATATCGTGCCCTTCTGCCTCTCCATAGAGGCGGTACGCATCATCTTCAGCGCTTTTGACGGAAGCGGACAGCCGATTGATACGGTCCGGCTGTGGTGGATAGCCGGCGTCATGGCTGCCTGGATGCTGGTCATGGCCCTGGCTGAACGGGCCTCTTATCGGGCCAATTTCCGCGGGGCTTACGAAATGAGTGCTTCGGGGCGCCTGTCGCTGGCGGAGCATCTGCGCAAACTTTCTCTGGGCTTTCTGTCCAGACGCGACCCCGGCGACCTGTCGTCCATGCTCATCACGGACTTCACGATGGCCGAGACCGGAATATCGCACCATCTGCCCCAGCTGATGGGAGCCGTGGTCATGCCTGTCCTGGCTTTCGCCTCGCTGCTCTGGATTGACTGGAGAATGGCGGTCTGCATGTTCGCCGCCCTGCCGCTTGCCATGCTCGTGTTGTGGGCCAGTACAAGTGTGCAGAAGAAGTTGAGCGGCAAGCAGATCCAGGCCAAAATCAATGCCGGGAACCGCTTGGAGGAGTACCTGCAGGGCATCCGGGTGATGAAAGCCTACAACCTGCTCGGCGACCGTTTCGTCCGGCTGAGGGACGCCTTCGCCGGACTCCGCCGCGCCTGCATCCGGCAGGAAGCGCTGCTGGGCCCGTTCGTCCTGCTGAGCATCACATTGGTCCGTGCCGGACTGACAATGATGGTCCTGTGCGGCACATACCTTCTGTTGGGAGGAGAGCTCTCGCTGCTTGTATTCGTGCTCTTCCTCATTGTCGGCTCCCGCGTGTTCGACCCGCTGACCTCCGCCCTGACCAATTTCACCGAGTTCCGCTATTTCTCCATTGCCGGAGGACGCATCCTTTCCCTGATGAACGAGCCGGAAATGAAGGGGGAGCGGCAGTCCCCGGAAGCAGGTGACATCCGGTTCGAACACGTGTCGTTCGCGTACCGGGACAGGGATGTGCTGCAGGATATTTCACTGACACTTCCCGCGAACTCACTGACAGCCCTTGTCGGCCCCTCCGGCAGCGGAAAGAGTACGCTGATGAAACTCTGTGCCCGGTTCTATGACCCTCAGAAAGGACGTGTCTTCTTCAACGGCGTGCCGATGGATGAGATCAATCCCGAAAGCCTGATGAGCCGTATTTCCATGGTGTTCCAGGATGTCTACCTGTTCCAGGACACCATACGCAACAACATCCGTTTCGGCAAGCCGGATGCCACGGAGGAGGAAATCGTCGCCGCAGCCCGGAAGGCCTGCTGCCATGACTTCATCATGCGGTTGCCGCAGGGGTACGACACGATGGTGGGGGAGGGGGGCTGCACCCTGTCCGGCGGGGAAAAGCAGCGCATATCCATAGCCCGCGCCATCCTCAAGGACGCACCGGTCATCCTGCTGGACGAAGCGACCGCTTCGCTCGACCCCGAAAATGAACTGGAGGTGCAGAAGGCCATCGACTCCCTGATCAAAGGGCGGACCGTTATTGCCATTGCCCACAGGCTCAAGACCATCAGGAATGCCGACCGGATCATCGTCCTGGAAGGCGGACGGATAGAGGAAGAAGGCACGCATGAGACATTGATGCAGTCCGATGGCCTGTATGCCCAGTTGTGGAATATTCAGGAACACATCTCCGGCTGGAAGCTGTAGGCCGTCCCTTCCCGCAAACCTCCTCGCAGGTGAACCGATAACGGCAAATACGGTACATCTGCGCAAGTCAAATGCAGAAATTTTTGTAACTTGCAGAAATTTTAGACGTAACGCGTATGAAAAATCTTGTATTTGCAGTGGTGGCTGCGGTCTCCGTCCTGTTTATGTCGGGCTGTGTTTCCGGAAACAGGTATGTAATTGAGGGAACTGGAGAGTCTCTCGTAGACGGGCATTGGATGTACGTTATGGATGGTGAAGACTGGTCCATACTGGATTCGGCCAGGATAGAGAACGGGTCGTTCCGGATAGAGGGATCTGATTTCGGTTCACAGACAGCTTTTCTGTATATGGGAGCAAATTCCGCTCCGTCCGGGCTTTACCAGGTGAGCGATATTGTATTCCTGGAACCGGGTAATGTGTCTATGGAGTATATGCAGGATTATGATATGTTTCTTGCTCACGGTACTCCGATGAACGATTTATACAGTCGGTTGATCATAGAGGGCATAGAGGATTATGATGATCCGTTGGACCTTGTCCGGAACAATCGCAATGTGCTGGGGCTTGTTCTCATGGACGGGTTTCTGGTAATGCCTTCCAAGTCCGAGACAGAGGAACTTCTGGACGGTTTCCCTGAAAGTATGAAGGAGCATCCTTTGTATGTTCGTCTGCGGGAGACTGTTGAGGCGATAAAAGCTGACGTCGGACTGCCTTACTGTGATGTCGAGGGGAAAGATACGGATGGTAATGTGCTTAGACTCAGTGATATCGTGAGCAGGAAAGGGGTGCGTTACGTGCTTTTGGACTTCTGGGCCTCCTGGTGCGCCCCTTGTCGTGAGGAACTGCCTGAGCTTGTCAGTATCTACGGACAATACCACCGCTCCGGCTTCGAAATATACGGTATTTCTTTCGACGGTAATCAGCAGAGCTGGAAGGATGCAATCCGGGAGTTCCGAATGAGCTGGCCCAACGCGCTTGCGGAATTTTCCGGGAATGCCAGTACGAGCCCATTCTGGACCGCATACGGAGTCAGCGGCATCCCTTCGAACTTTCTCATAGACGCTTCGACCGGGGAAGTGATCGCTAAAAATCTGCACGGCGAGGATCTTGCGGCAGAACTCGAGACTCTTTTCTCGGCTGAGGCCGGTTTCTAAACTGAGGCTGGACAACAGTAAGCAGTGAAGCGGTGGTTGCAAAATCAACGAGAGTCTTTCGTAGGTCTTTAAGTCTACGAAAGACTCTCGTTATAATCGTATTATTCATTAATTCAGCTTGTTACGAAAAAACGACCGAAGCCCCTTCCTTGGAAGGGGTTTGGGGATGGGTAGGAAAAGCGGAGCGAAGTCGTATCTGCGCTCAGCGCAGATACGACTTTAGTGCCTCCACATACCCCGCAAACGCCCCCCGCCCCTTCTGAGTTATCCTGCACACAGTCCGCGGTTTCCGCCCGACGAACCCTTTTTCGACAGTGATGTACCCTGCCTCGGACAGTTTGTCGAGCTGTACGCTCAGATTGCCGGCCGTAGCTCCTGTGGCTTCGCGCAGGTACACGAAATCGGCTTCCTCAAGCGAGAGCAGGGTGGACATGACTGCCAGACGCAGTTCCGAGTGCAGCAGCGGGTCCAGTTTTACAAAGTCTCCCATGGCCGTTATTGTTGATTACGGGTTCTGTGGTTGAAGATCAGGCCGGGAATGACCAGGTCCAGCAGTGATGCCATGGCCATTATGAGGGGAATGTACGTAGGGTCATTGAGCCAGTAAGAGCACAGCAGGCCGCCGAGTCCGCTGATGATTCCGAGCAGGAAGATAGTCCATGACTGGCTCAGCCATCCTGTTATCGCACCTGCCATGCCGAGCAGCAGCACAATGATTGCGGTTGTCTGAAGCGGTATGAAGAATGCCAGTATTCCGGTTGAGACGGCGAATATGCCGAATGTACACCATATCTGGCCTACTGTCTTGGTTATCAGATTCTCTCCGTGTCCGCGCCTCTCGTAATTTCTGGATGCCAGCCTATCCAGAGGCCATCCGAGTACGGGTATCAGGAACCACGCGATGTGCCACATGCGGTTGTCGGTAAGGGCCAGCCCCAGCATTACCAACCCCGATACCACCAGCAGTACCAGACCCCATATGAGCATCGCAGTACCGCCTCTTCTTTGAAAGTCATTCCGGCTGTCGCGTATTGCCTGTGAAATGATTTCGAGGGACTTTTCCACTGAAAGTCCGTTCTGGTTGTTGTTATTGTTTTCCATTGCAGTTCTGTAGTTTTATTGTCCGTAATTTGTAGTCTTCCCGGTCGCGTTGTCTGCGCTCCTCCTCCTTACCTTTGCCAGTAATTCATACCGATTGAAATACTTTCGGTCTCCTCCTTTTCTTCATTTCCCATGCTGTCAGTCCTGAGTGCCGTCATGGCAAATCCCTCGGCTGGATATCCTTCCTCCGTCTTGTCCATCCTCCAGTTACGGTTGCTGTCCTGCATCAGGAACAGTGTCCATCGTCCTTCTTCAGGGACATTGATTTCGCCGTTGACGTTCAGCTTGCCGTCCTTGTCCGGTCTGGCATCGGTACAAGAGATAATTGCGCCCCAGCCGGACTTCATTATAGCCCCTAAGTCTGGTCCGGCACTTTCACCGTTGTCAGGTACAATCCAGACCAGTACATTGCCGCAGGTGTCCTTCAGGTCGGTTACGGTCAGTACGGCCTTTATGGTTGATGATTCCCTCGCCAAAGTCGCGATGACAGATGCGCAGCACATCATAGCGATTGCAAAAATAATAAAAATCCTTTTCATGATAAAATACTTTAAAAAATAAACTAAAATTTTCAAAAAAGAAGAGTGGCGCCTTCTCCTCTCTTTCGTTTCACGATGCAAATATAAACTGATTTATTTTATAAACCAAATATTCCGGCAAAATATTTCAGGAACTCAGGATTTGAGAGCGAAAGGAAGTCATGCTCCTGTTGCCGTTTTCTCAACCTGTATGGGTTGTGAGTTGTGCCGCATCTTCCTCATTATTCCACAACGGCATCAGATCCCTCAGTCCGCTGCCGTTGTGGAAGTTATTATGTGAGTCTGTAATGGTTGATTTCTTGTATTCCTCTTAGTATTAGTAGGTTGCTTTGTTTTATATCTTACAGACTCAACGGGAAAATGATGGGAAAAGGGGAGTAAACGTCCTTAGGTAACATTTGAGGCTCGTACCATGTATGTATCTGTTGAAGTGATTTGTGTACAACAGGTTAATGATTAGTGAGTTGCTTGGTTGTGCGGGGAACAGATTCCTCGAATTAAGGGGAACCTTCTTGTAAATCAAATAGTTACAAAGTGAGCTGCACATTCGCTCTCTTTTGAGGCAGGTCTAATGTGCAGCAGCTTTTGCAGACTGCTGATTTTCAATCGGTTGTAAAAGCGAGTGCATCCCGAAGTAAATTCGTTAAAATGGCTCTCCGGTACCTGTAGCGATGGTGAGCGTCCCCTACTCCTTCGGAAGGAGTGGGTAAATACCGGAAAACGCGACTCCTTCGGAAGGAGTGCAGGATAGATTTTCGGCGAAAATGGCTCTCTGGTGCCCGTAGCGACGGTGAGCGTCCCCTACTCCTTCTGAAGGAGTGGGTAAATGCCGGAAAACGCGACTCCTTCGGAAGGAGTGAAGAAAAGATCTACGGTGAAAGTGGGTTTAGGAGAGGTTCTTGCGACCTAGGGGGTATTTTGCGGATAGTCATATTCCGCAGCGGCATCAGATCCCTCAGTCCGCTGCCGTTGTGGAAGTTATTATGTGAGTGAGGTGTACCAAAAAAGTTGGACAAGTTAGTATTTTATCAATTACTAAGTAA
>ENA-OOXJ01001296-OOXJ01001296.1-human-gut-metagenome-genome-assembly--contig:-NODE-1296-length-16540-cov-16.662724_pt1 | contig 16540 bp, 13 predicted proteins | sample MGYA00241587_ERZ501343 | MGnify/ENA primary metagenome ERZ501343 (study PRJEB25962, sample SAMEA2042918) | human gut metagenome | biome: human gut; feature: human-associated habitat; material: faeces... | reverse complement strand
TGAACTCCTTGACCATAGACCTTCCTCGACTTGACATCCCCGGAGCGGTCTCCGGCTTCATCTCCAGCGTCTCCGACATCATGCGCAAGGTCATCACCACCCCCTCAAGCCCACTGCTCGGCATTGTCCTCGCAGTCTTCACCCTCGCCTTCGCCGGCCTCTGGCATGACCGCCGCCACCGTCAGGACATCACTACCTCAGTGAAATAATCCCAGCCACTGCTGCGTCTCGATATATTTCGTAACTTTGGGACGGCAAACTCATAAATACACAGACCATGAGCACACAGCAAAGACTCTACCCGATAGGCATACAGACATTCGCTGATATCCGGAATGAACATTATCTGTACATCGATAAGACCGGGTACGTATATCGTATGACTCATTCAGGGGCCAGATACATCTTCCTCAGCCGCCCAAGGAGGTTCGGCAAGTCGCTGCTGGTATCCACCCTCCACAGTTATTTCGAGGGGAAGAAGGCTCTCTTCAAAGGACTGGCCATAGATGCACTGGAGAAAGAATGGAATGTTTACCCGGTGCTGCACTTCGATATGAGCATGGCCAAATATGCGGACAAAGAACAACTGGAAGCGGCTCTATGCAATCAGCTCGCTGTCTACGAAAAACAATACGGAGTAATCACAGAAGAGAGATTCCCCAACCTAAGATTGAGAACCCTGATTCAAGCAGCTTTTGAGCAGACCGGCCAGAAGGTAGTCGTGCTTATCGACGAGTACGACGCCCCCCTACTGGATGTCGTACACGAAGAAAAGACCCTGCCCGTGCTGCGGAACGTCATGCGCAACTTCTACAGCCCGCTCAAGGCCTGCGATCCTTACCTCCGGTTCGTTTTCATGACCGGTATCACCAAATTTTCCCAGCTCAGCATATTCAGCGAATTCAATAATTTGGAGAACATCAGCATGCTGGAGCCCTACGCAGCAGTCTGCGGCATCACGGAAGAGGAGATGCTCACCCAGATGAGCCCCGATCTGGACATCCTGGCGCAGAGACTGGGCCTGAGCAGGGAGGAAGCATTCGCCAAGTTGAAAGCCAAATACGACGGATACCACTTCACATGGCCTTCCCAGGACATATACAACCCGTTCAGTCTCATCAGGGCCTTCGCCAACGCCAAGTTGGACTCATACTGGTTCGGGAGCGGCACTCCGACATACCTGATAGAGATGCTGCGCAAGTTCCGCATGACCCCCATTCAGCTGGGAGAGACATGCAAGGCAGGCAAGGAGGCATTCGATACCCCTACCGAGCGGCTCGACAGCATCATCCCCCTGCTGTACCAAAGCGGATACTATACCATAAAAAAAGGAAACCCCATAACCGAATCCTACACCCTGGGCATACCCAACCAGGAAGTGAGAATCGGACTGTTCCGTTCCCTGCTCCCTTACTACGTGACAACGGATACCGTCTCTGCCTCCTCCGCCCTCATATCCATGGCAGAATGCCTCTATGACGACGACATGGACGGAATCCTCAGAGCCTTGCAGACCTTCCTCGGCACCGTCCCCTATACCGACAACACCGACTACGAGGGACACTACCAGCAGATGCTCTACATCATCTTCTCCCTGCTCGGCTACTACGTGGACGTGGAGGTGCGCACCCCGAGAGGGCGGGTGGACATGGTTCTGCGCACGGCCACAACGCTTTATGTAGTGGAAGTCAAGCTCGACAAAAGCGCGGAAACCGCCATGCAGCAGATAGACCTGAAGCAGTACCCGGAGCGCTTCGCCCTCTGCGGACTCCCCGTTGTCAAGGTTGCAGTCAATTTCGACAGGGAGGCACACAACATCAGCGACTGGATTATCTCAAAATAATCTACGCCTTCCACCTCAGACATGACATAAAAAATCCCCGCCACAGACACAATGCCGTGGCGGGGAATAATTTTACTTGAAAGGCGTATGCCCTACTCCTCCTTCATGTAGGTATAGCGGTGGTCTGTGGGAGGCACGAGGGTCTCCTTGACAGCGCGGGGCAGTACCCAGCGGATGAGGTTGAACTCGCCGCCGGCCTTGTCGTTGGTACCGGATGCGCGGGCGCCGCCGAAAGGCTGCATGCCGACAACGGCTCCGGTGGGCTTGTCGTTGATGTAGAAGTTGCCGGCAGCATATTTCAGCCTGCGGGAAATCTTCTCGAGAGCCAGACGGTCACGGCCCCAGATGGCACCGGTCAGGCCGTAAGGAGAGGTGGTGTCGCAAAGCTCGACAGCCTTGTCCACATCAGCGTCGTCATAGACGTAGACTGTGAGGACAGGGCCGAAGATCTCCTCCTCCATGCTCTTGAAATGGGGATCTGTGGTGACGATGACAGTAGGCTCCACGAAATAGCCCTTGGACTTGTCATATCCGCCGCCCAGCACGATCTCAGCGTCTTTCGATGCCTTGGCGTATTCGATGTAGGATGCGATGTTGTCGAAGGAAGCCTCATCGATGACGGCGTTGATGAAGTTCGAGGGATCGCAGACATCACCCATTTTCACCTTAGCGGCTGTATCCTTGATCTTCTCGAGGATAGCAGGCCACAGGGACTTGGGCACGTACATGCGGGAAGCGGCAGAGCACTTCTGGCCCTGGTACTCGAAAGCACCGCAGTAAGCCGCATTGCCGACCTCCTCAGCCACAGCCGAGGGATGCACGAAAATAAAGTCCTTGCCGCCGGTCTCGCCCACTAAGCGGGGATAGGAGCGGTAGTTGGCAATATTCTCGCCCACCTGTTTCCAGAGGGTATTGAAGGTAGCGCTGGAACCAGTAAAATGCACTCCTGCGAGGTCCTTCGAGGCGAAGATCTCCTTGCCGATGACAGCGCCGCTGCCGGGAATGAAGTTCACCACGCCTGCAGGCACTCCGGCCTCCTCGTAGATCTTCATCAGATAGTAGTTCGAGAGGATGGCGGTGGTAGAGGGCTTCCATACCACGGTGTTGCCCATCAGCACGGGAGACATCGAGAGGTTGGAGGCAATGGATGTGAAGTTGAACGGGGTCAGGGCGAAGATGAATCCCTCGAGAGGACGGTACTCCACGCTGTTGATCTGGTTCGGGCCGCTCTTAGGCTGGATGCCGTAGATCTTGGAGGCAAATGCGGCATTGTAGCGCAGGAAATCGATGGTCTCGCAGGCCGAGTCGATCTCCGCCTGATAGAAGTTCTTGCTCTGGCCGAGCATACATGCGGCGTTGATGACAGCGCGGTACTTGCCTGCGAGCAGGTCGGCTATCTTCAGGATGATGGAGGCTCTTACGGTCCAGTCCAGCTCCGCCCACTCGTCATGAGCGTCGAGAGCGGCCTTGATGGCCATTTTAACCTCCTCGGGACCTGCCTTGTGATATGTAGCCAGTACATGGCCGTGGTCATGGGGCATAACCACCTTTCCGGTATTGCCGGTGCGGACTTCCTTACCGCCGATAATCAGCGGGATGTCCAGCTCTATGCCGCTCTGTCTTTTCAGTTCGGCCTCGAGGGCAACCCTCTCAGGAGAGCCTTTGAGGTATGATTTCACCGGTTCATTGGCCGGTACAGGGAATGTAAAAACTGCATTTTTCATACTCTATTCGCTTATTTTGTTGTTTTGTCATTTGCCCACGAATATACAGTTTTTTCAAATTTTTTCAAATAAATAAACAAATTTACGAAGACTGTTTTTCTTCTAAAAACTGAGGGTATATCCCAGACCGAGTATGTGTTCATCCAGTCCCGAGGAACTGAACGTCTGCTGAAAACGGTAATATCCGCTGAAAGAGTGCATCTTCCCTACCGGCACCCTCACCCCGGCCGTATAGCGCATGATGCCCGTCTCTCCCTTGCGGTAGTCGAACAGGTACAGGAAATTCTCCACTCCGATGAACGGTGTGATTGGCAGGGCATCCATCTTCAGTTCCACTCTAAGACGGCTACGCAGATATGAGATGACACTGCCTGAGACATTCAGGTCCCTGTCCGTATAGTAAATCTGCTCTATAAGCTCCCTCAGATAAAAATACACCGGCCCGATGCCGATACCTATCGTTCCTCCTGCATACCAGCGGTGCGCAGGTTCCCAATAGTCGATACGGTTGACCCTTGCATAACGGTAAGCTGCTTCCAGAGAAAACAGTTCGTTGAAACGGAAACGCAGCTCCGGATTGACCCACCACAGATTGACATCAGTTGCCGTCCTGGCAGTCCTCAGTTCCCCATTTAGAGAAAGGGAAAGACCGCTTACGATATGCTTGCGCACCGTAATCGAGCTCCACACCGCAAAATCATCCTGCCTGTCGCCAGCCGCAACCGCCGTTCCACAAAAAAACAGCGACACGAGTGACACCAGCACCGCTGCAACAACTCCTTTAAGCAACCTCCTGCAATAACTCATTTTCCTGCCGTATTTGGATATTATCCGGCAAATGTACAAAGAATTAACAGACCGGCGGAAGTCCGACACCGGCATCCGCACTACCAGCTGCTGCTGAATATCCGATGCAGCCCTCAGGAACCGAGCCGCCATCACATGCCTCAACGGCAGGTACGCACACGCATGACTTCGACAGCACATTCACAAACAGCGTTTTGCATATACAACAAGATGCTTTCGGATATTTTTAGCCACATGGCGGTGCAGACGTTTTTACGATGATCTTACCGTGCACTATAACATTTAGCCGCAGTGGCAGCATTTCCCGTAATTCGGTGCCGGTGTGGTAAGAGGCTGTGGGCGAAAGGCCTTCTGGAGGAGCTGTGACGAGGGTGATCATGGTAACCGTTTGCCGCAACGGCAGTGTTTCCCGCGATTCGGTGCCGGTACGGTTGTTCAAAAGGATCCCGGGCACGACGGACGAAAAAGGGGCTGTTGCGAAGTGTGGCCACAGTTATCCTTCTTCATAATCACCCCATAATCTGTCAAACCTACTGATTCAAAAATGTTAGAGTTTATATTAGTGCAAAAAGAAAAAAGGAGTTACAACCATCGCTGTAACTCCTTGATTTTGAGAGTGGACCCGGCTGGGCTTGAACCAGCGACCCCTGATTATGAGTCAGGTGCTACTAACCGACTGAGCGGGTTGTTAATCTATCAAAATCAGAGAGTTATGAAGCCTTGCCAACTCTATATGGCTTTGTAGTTTACATGACGGTTTACATTCGAGTGTAAATCCAGAACTGGTTAAACATTAAATAATATGATTGTAAATCAATTAGTTGTATTAGTCTTATTTTCTCATTCTCACACCTGCGCCATATTTTCCCGATTTTTCTGTTTATATACCCCTCACGAAATTACTGCGTCGATAACAGAATGATATATAATGAGATAGAAAATCCCCCTTGTTTGGAGGGGATGTAGAGTTGGACTATTTCGTGTGTTGCTCTGCATATTCTTGTTCTACAATAGCCAACCATTTATCAACAGTTATATCGCCTATACCTTTGATATGCTTTGCCATATTCTCCAAAATAGCCCGTCTATCAGCCATATATGGAGTAGACATTAGTCTATTCCAGTTGGCGTCATACATTATCAACCATTGATTAAACGGCTCACTATGAACTCCACGCATATGCAGCATATAACAAAAGTCCCTCCACCATTATAGCAGAGGGACGGTTTGACATTCTTTTATTTCTTCTTTTTGGGAGTTGGTTTCTTTTCTACTTGCCATGAGAGAATCACAAAGTCTTCGTTGAGTTCTCTGTGTTTCACTGTGATAGTTATTTCGTTAAAAACATATTTAATTTTGTATTTTTTATTTAATCCGTTATTGCCCAGTCCTGTTTCTTTAATAAATCTAAAGTCCTCAGTATCTGGGCAATTATCTATCTGACTTTTCCTGCATACAAGAATAAAATATGCCTCCGACTCAGATGCTCTCCCATAAAGTTTATTTATATCATGCAGGATTTCTCCAATATTATTACGCAAAACTTCATGCTCTTTGAAGTATGTTTTTAACTCATAGAGGATTACTGGAGATGCTTTGCCTGTACTTTTATCTTTCTCCTGTATTACCACATCAGTTTTATTGAAACATTCCTGCGCATATTCAAGATTTCTATGCGGATGCTTGTCAAATGCTGCGTGGAACTGGTTACGTATATCGTCCTCAGAAATGTAGTCTCCTTTTTCCTTGCGAAGCGCCTGTATCATTGGAACTGCGTCTTTGAGCATATCCCTATGAACCTGTTGTAATAGTGTAGCTGCCATATTATTGGTTATTAAAACTTCCTCCACCTGTTACAGCGGAGGAAGTTGGTTTAACATTTTATTCCATGTATTCTACTATATCACCATACTCTAATTCTATATCCTCCATATCACTATCTATTATAATATGGTATTTGTACAGAATCAGTTTCTGCAAGGGATTGTTCTTGCACTTGAGTGATACTATCAGCCTATTATTGTAGAGGTCAAGTGAAGTAAGTTGATTTCCACCGCAATCCAAAGATGTCAAAGCTGTATTCTTGCTTACATCAAGGGAAGTAAGTTGATTATTATAGCACCACAAATCTGTCAAAGCAGTATTGTTGCTTACATCAAGGGAAGTGAGTTGACTATCATAGCAATACAAATCTGTCAAAGCAGTATTGTTGCTTACATCAAGGGATGTGAGTTGATTACCATAGCAATACAAATCTGTCAAAGCGGTATTCTTGCTTACATCAAGGGAGGTTAGTTGATTTCCACCGCAATGCAAATCTGTCAAAGCAGTATTGTTGCTTACATCAAGGGATGTGAGTTGATTACCATAGCAAGACAACATTGTCAAAGCTGTATTGTTGCTTACGTCAAGGGAAGTCAGTTGATTGTCTTCGCAAGACAACCATGTCAAAGCTGTATTGTTGCTTACATCAAGGGAAGTGAGTTGATTATCACTGCAATCCAAAGATGTCAAAGCGGTGAAATATCTGATTTCATCAATGCTTCTGACACCCGTGCCATATAACGACAATACTTCAACAAACATTGCCTCCTTTTCGGAAATCTGTCCATCGCCATTCCTGTCTATACTATTGCCCTCATTATCGTAATTATTAATAAGTATAGCTTCTAAAAATCTCGGGTCTTTAAACTGGATTATAGGACTATCGTCTGTCCAGACTTCCTCTTCTTTTTCTTTGTCTTTCTCGCATGATACTGCGCACATCACCATAAGAGGCAATGCAAATAATAGAATCTTTTTCATTGTACTGATATTTAATTGGTTATTTGTTATCGTTGGTGTTAAGTGCTTCTGAGAGTTTTTTGCTTATTTCCTCTTGGACTTTACTTGGATGTTCAGAAGAACTAACGGATTGCCATTCGTATAGAAGTGCTGCTCCAATTTTGGCAAATGCCTCAATATCTTTTTCATTTGGAAGCCTATTATCTGACCATAATCTCCCGATATTTACTGCATTATGATAATTTTGAATAAAGTCCATTGCATAATTTACAATGGTTTCTTCCGTTGGCTCTCCAGTTTTGTATCCATTGGTTTTGAGTTTTTGGTCAATTTTGTTTTTCCACTCTAACAGACAAGAATTTGCATTTATCTGCCGGCAAAACAATTCTGATACTGACATTGTAAAACCTCCATACCACCCAACTCCAAAGCTGATTATTAGTTTATAAAAAGAAAGTGTGGAACTGCAATATATGATATTAAGAAAGTCGAATAAAGGCCTAAATGAAAAAAAGAGCTAAACATCTGCAAATATAATCATTGATTTTCTGTGCTTTATGCGGTATCAGATTCGGGAACGACTTTTTAATTTGTCTTAATCCGTTGCAAGATTCTTCGGGATATATGGGAACATTTACGGGAATTTGTTATACCTTTGCCGCATAACCGAAAAAGCAACGCAGATGAAAGTTACCGTCTATCTGAAAAAGTCTTCCCCCGGGGCCTCGAACATCTGTTTCAGGGTCAGGGATAAGAATGTGGACATAAAGGTTGTTTCCCCGCTTGAAGTGCAAGACAAGTACTGGGATTCCGACACCCTCAGCTACAGGCGCACGACGGCTGTTCCTGCCGCCGAGCAGAAACGGCTGCCGGAACAGATCGCCGCCATCATAGAGCGGGCGGATAAGACCTTTTCGGACAAGGCGGACAGCAGGTGGGTGAGGCAGGTCATTGAAGATGTGCTGTACCCTGCCCGTGCCTTCGAGCGCAACCACCCGAACCTGCTCGCCCGCGTCCACGAGTATCTGGAGAAGTTCGACGGCGCGGAGAGAACAAAGGAGCATATCGTCCGCTTCGAGCGCAAGATGACCCGCTACCACGACTACCGTCGGGAAATACTGGGCGAGGTAGATTTCACCCTCTTCGTGGAGACCGTTACGCTGGAGCAAATGAACGATTTTAGGGATTATGTCGTGAACGAGTACAAGCTGCGGCAGGAACACCCCGACTTCTATACTCCCCGCATGCTCATCAACCACAGGCCGAGGCCGCTTTCCGGCACGACCGTCATCAACATCATGAACCTGCTCTGCACCTTCCTGCACTGGTGCAAGAAGATGAAGTATTCCGACAACGAGGTTTATGTGCTCTACGGCTGTAAGGAGCCTACCTACGGCGACCCGTTCTTCCTCACTTCGGAAGAGAGGAACATCCTGTATGACGCAGACCTAAGCAACAACCCGAAGCTGGCCGTCATCCGTGACATCTTCGTGTTCCACTGCTATGTCGGCTGCCGCGTGGGTGACCTTTACCGTCTCACAAGGGACAATATCAAGGACGGTTTTCTGGAATACATGCCGCAGAAGACGAAGAAATGCGAGGCGAAGACTGTCAGGGTACCCCTGCACGAGAAGGCGTTGAAGATACTGGAACGCTACGATGCCAATGCCGACAGGCTGTTCCCGTTCAAGCAGATACACACCTACAACCTCGGCATACGGGAGCTGCTGAAGCGTTGCGGCTTAGACAGGATGGTCACCATCCTCGACACGCACGGCTACAACACCGTGCAGAAGCCCCTGTACGAGGTGGCCAGCAGCCACACGGCACGCAAGACCTTCGTGGGCAATCTTTACAGGCAGGTGCCCGACCCAAACCTTATCGCCTCCATGTCGGGGCATGTGGAGGGCAGCAGGGCGTTCAGCCGCTACCGCACGATAGACGATGACATGAAGCGCAGGCTTGTGGAAATGATAGACTAAGACAGAAAGGAGGACATACATATGAAAGTGACCGCATTCATCCGAAAGACCGCCGCCAAGAACAACATCACCGACCAGGCACGGGTCTATTTCCGTGTCCGTGACATCGGCGGTGTGGACATCAAGGCCGCAAGTGAACTGTCCATCAACCCCAACCATTGGAGCCCGGAACGGCAGGGCTACAAGCCTCGCGTGGCTCTGGTGTCGGAGGAGAAGAAGATGGCCTTCGACAAGGACGTGCAGCAGATCACCCACCTCATAACGAAAGAGTACCACCGGGGCGTGGACGGCAACTGGCTCAAAAGCCTGATAGAGGAATACCACCATCCCAACATCAACGCAAGGGGCGGCAACAAAGCCGACGAGTACCTGCTCTCGTACCAGATACGGAAATACATCGAGGAAACACCGCTCGCGGACGAAAGCCGGAAACACCATCTCGACAATCTCAACAAGGTGCTGCGCTACGAGCGTTTCCGCCACGAAGTGCTGCACCAGCGGGGCTTCCACCTCTGCATCGACACCATTACGGCGGACGACATCAGGGACTTCAAACTGTGGATGCAGGAAGAATACAGGTATGTGGACATGTATCCCGTATTCTACCGGAACGAGGTACGTCGCAACGTCGAACAGAAGCGTTCCGAGAACAGCATGTCGGGCTCCCTCTACCGCATCCGTACCGTCATCAAGTGGTGCATCAAGCGCGGGCTGACGAGGAACAACCCGTTTGACCAGTACCAGATTGCCCGGCCGATGTACGGCGACCCGTTCTACCTGACGCTCGAAGAGCGAGACAAGGTGTACTATGCCGACCTGAGCGGCATGGGGGCAACCTATCCGGTCTACCGTGACATCTTCATGTTCCAGTGCCTGATAGGATGCCGCGTGAGCGACCTGAACAGGCTGACCAAGGCCAATATCGTGGACGGTTTCGTGGAGTACATCCCGCAGAAGACGAAGATGGAGCATGCCAATACGGTGCGTGTACCGCTCAACCAAAAGGCACGGGAGATACTTGAACGCTACAAGGATCTGGAGAACGCCCTGCTCCCCCGGTTCTCGCACTTCGGCTACAACAAGAAGATAAAGGAGATACTCAAGTATGTGGGCATCGACCGTACGGTCATAGTCCTCGACCCGAAGACAAGGGAGGACGTGGCAAGACCCTTGTATGAGGTGGCATCTACCCATACGGCACGCAAGACCTTCATCGGCAATCTCTACAGGCAGGTCAAGGACCCGAACCTGATAGCCTCCATGTCGGGACATTCGGAAGGAAGCCGGGCCTTCGCACGGTACCGCAAAATTGACGACGAGATGAAGAAGGAGCTGGTAAACCTTTTAGACTGATAATTTCCCTGTTTCCCCTCCACAGACAATGCAATATGAATATGGACGAGCAGAAATTGACATACGAACAGTTCAAGGCTGACATCCTCCAGTGGAAGGACGCGCACAGGGAAGAATACCGCCGCTTCGCGAAAATGATGGCGGACGGGAACGAGGTGCAGTACCTTGCCGTATGCCGTGCCATATTCAGACAACTGCCCGGCATCAAAAAGGAATGGCAGATGTCATGGTGTGACGACAGCACGGACGGCTTTAGAAACATAGACCTCCATTTCAAGGAGAACGCGGTGCCGGGGAAGATCGTGGAACTTTACAGGAAACAGAGGGAAGAAGACACAGCCCCGCCTCCGACCACATTCTGGGGCAGAATGAAATACATTTTCAGACAGAGCCTGAGAAAACGCTGCGTGACCTTGTCCGCCCCTCTTGTATTGAGCTGGCTGTATTACGGCAAGAGCTTCGAGGCCATGGTGGACATGGTCAGCAGGCAGGCCGGGCATCCCAAGGCAGGGAACGCCGAGAGGATGGGCTGTTCCATTGTCGTCAGGCAGATTATCGAGGTGTCCATAAAGAACGGCTTCCGCACGCAGGAGGACTGGAACAGACACTTCGCCATGAAGGACGCGATTGAGAAAGGCGGCATCGGCGAATGGGCTTTGCAGTCCGTAAAGGACAAAATTGGAGGTAATGATACCGAAAACAATCAGACCGAGACAACAAGTTCCGTCACCGGAACGGCACCACAGACACAGCGGAAGGCAGGAAAGAAAAAGATACAGGAGCGACCACTTGCGGATTATCTCAAGTGCGGAAATAAAGAAGCGGTTATACAATGTATCCGCCGTTTCGTTTCCATAAACACGAGTGCCGTCCATCAGGCACTCCCGTTCTATGTGCTGAAAGACCTGCGGCTGGTGGCCGGAATGCACGCCGCGAAGGAGTACAGCGTGGGGATGGCATTGCAGTTTCCCGACCTGCCATCGCTGAAAAGCGAAAGCGCCATACGGCAGGCGGTCGGCTTCCTGAAGGCGGCAAAGCATGTCATCAAGGACGGGAAAGACCAGATGGCACCTCTTATCGAGAGTGACGAGAACCGGGAACTGTACCGGACACTGGCAGCGGAAATCAGAGAAATCGCTGCCGATGATGAAGCGGAAACTGCGGCCGGATAGGGTAAAACGAGCCGTTTTACATGGTCATGCAGACTTGAATGGTCATGACAATTTAAGACAAGGCATTATATATCAATCTGTTTCAATTCCAATATACTTTTGCACCGTCAATCCTTTTCCCGAGGGTCGGCGGTGCTTCTCTTTTATACGCCATCGAAAGGGAGGCATCAGGGAACTTTTGAAGATGGTCATCACAAAATTCAAAACTGATATTTATGATTACCATAGAAAGTCTGGTCGAGCAGGGCGCGAACGTGAAACTGGAGGTTTCGCCAGCTGACCTTAAGATGTTTGCCGAGTCCATCGTGCAGCGCACGATGGCAGCCCGGCAGGAAGAACTGGATGCGGAGATGCAGCGTGCGGCGGAAGAGACATGGCTCAATACAAGACAGGTGCGCGAGCTGTTGAACGTGTGCGAGGGGACGCTCAACCTGTGGGCAAAGCGCGGCTACCTCGTTCCCGTCAAGGTAGGCAACAAGAACATGTATGCCAAATCCGATATCCGCCGCGTGCAGACGGGAGGCAAGTCCGAGAGTGTGACATCCTATTGCAAGAAGAAAAATGGCTGACATGACAAACACCCGACTTGAACTGTGCAACATGATCCGCATGGAGGCGGAGCATGTCAGTGATACCGGGTTCCCTCTGGATGTCTTTCCGCAGGCCGTGCAGTCCGTCATACTCGACATGGACCGGTACGAGAACTACAAGACCGAGTTCATCGCGACGGCCATGCTGTCGGCGGTATCGGCCGCATTGGGAGGCACCTACCGCATCCGCATCAAAGGCGAGTGGCAGAGCAACGCCGCCCTCTACATCATCCTCGTGGGCAGGCCGGGACTGGGCAAGACACCGCCGCTGGAGGCGGCATACCGTCCCATACGGAAGCACGACTACGCCATGTTCAAGGCTTATGAGTCGGAACTGGAGGCATGGAAGGCCGCCGGGGAGAGCGGCAGGAAGCCTGTACTGCGGCGCACGGTCGTGTCCGACTTCACTCCGGAATCGCTCCTGCTGACACACAACAGCAATCCCCGGAGCGTGGTCATCCTGGTGGACGAGATAATGGGCATGTTCAACTCCGCCAACCGCTACACCAACGGACAGCTCATAGAGCAGCTGCTCACGGCATGGAGCGGCGGGGCATTGGATGTGACAAGGGTCGGCAGCACGGTACCGGTGCATATTGAACAGCCGTGCATCAACATCATCGGAACCACGCAGACCAAGCGCGTACATGAACTGCTGACGAAAGGTTTCGAGGAGAACGGACTGCTCGACCGCATCCTGTTCGTGCTTCCCAAGTCCCGTGAAGTGCCAAAATGGACCGATTGGGATGATGGCGGGGAGGACAGGGCTTCCATGGCGGCGGCACGCTGGGAACAGATACTTGGCAAGGTGCTCTCTTTGGACTATGACACGGGAGAGGAAGAAAGGATGCCCCATGTGCTGTCCATGGACAGGGAGGCAAGGGAATATTTCTTCTCTTGGTGGAACAGGAAAGTGGAACGCATCAACCGGATAGAGGACGACGCCCAAGTGGAGAGCCGTGAGATGAAGCATCCGGCGCAGGTGGCACGGCTTGCCCTGCTCATGCAGGTGCTGCGGTATGCCGCCGGGGAGAGCCACCTGCAGTCTGTAGATACGGCATCGGTGAAAGCCGCTGTCCGGCTGAACGGCTACTTCGAGGACTCGTACCGCCGCATCCGCTCATTCGTGGCGGAGGACATGTGCGAGGACCCACCCAAGGTGCTGCTGTCGCTGTTGCCGGACACTTTCGACACGAAAACGGCCATCACCATTGGGAAAGAACTGCAGAATGTCAGCGAGCGCACGGTGATGAACTACCTCAAGGAGCTTTGCAGGAGCAGGCTTTTGCGGAAAGCCAAGGCCGGGCATTACGAGAAAATCATATATAATAAATCTGGCAAATCTGATGAAAATGACAATGAACCGCCAACCCGAAACTGCAACGGATGACCCCTTGTTGCAGCCTGCAGTCTTTGCAGTTTTGCAGTCTCGGAGTGTCGGAAAGGTAAAATTCCTGCAAGACTGCAAGAACTGCAAACTGCAAATGGCCGTTTTCATTTGCAGGAATCCACAAAAGAGAGCATCATGACCGAATACAGATTCCATCTACAGAAATACCGTCCGGGCAGCAAGACCGCCTGTCCGGAGTGCGGCAGGAAATCCTGCTTCACCCGTTATATTGACGAGGCAGGAGAGATTTCCTTCCCTGACAGCGTAGGCATGTGCGACCATATCAAAAGCTGCGGCTACCACTATAGTCCGAAGGAGTATTTCCGGGACAATCCGGCTGTCAAAGAAAAATTGAATGAACAGGAAAGGTCTGGCGGCACACCGATAGTTGCAAAGGCGTTGGCAAAACCACTGCCCGAACGGAAGCCACAGATTTCTTTTCTTCCCTCTGATTGGGTGGAACAGTCCATGCGCAGGTACGACATCAACCCCTTGTACCGATACTTTACCAAAGTGATGGGCAAGGAGAATGTGGACAAGCTATTCAGCCTATACAGGGTCGGTACCTCAAAGATGTGGGGCGGAGCCACCGTATTCTGGCAGACAGACCGGGACGGTAATGTGCGTGCGGGCAAGATAATGGGCTACGATGCCGTAACCGGACACCGTATTAAAGAGCCTTTTAACCAAGTCAGCTGGGTACATTCCGTGAGGAAGGTGCAGGATTTCAGGATGAAGCAGTGCCTGTTCGGAGAGCATCTGCTGTCGGACAGTTCCGCCGTAATGTCCGCCAAACCTGTAGCCATTGTCGAAAGCGAGAAAACGGCACTGGTCGCCGCTCATTTCATACCCGATTTCATCTGGCTTGCCACCGGAGGGATGCACGGGTGCTTCAACAGCGAGGCCATTCAGGTATTGAGTGGCCGGGAAGTGATTCTTTTCCCCGACCTTAAGGCTACGGAAGAATGGAGGCGACGGCTGCCGATACTGGAGTCCGTATGCAAGCGTGCCATCTGTTCCGATATGTTGGAAAAGATTGCGACCGACGGGCAGCGCAGTCTGGGACTGGACATCGCCGACTTCCTGCTGATGGAGGACACACCGCAGATGATTCTCGCGAGAATGATAGAACGTAACCCCGTACTGCAGACATTCATCGACACCTTCGGACTCGAACTGGTGGATGTAGAGAGGACGGAATGACGGAAAGGTATCGGACAGCTTGCTGTCACATGAAAAAGGGGTTGTAAAATCCCGTAGCCTATTAGGGCATTTTCACCGCCTCCGCTCTGCGTTCGGCAGTCAAAAAGCCCATAATCCGAGGGATGTCCCTCCGACTTCAAATATATGCCTCCGGCAACAGGACGGGATTTTACAACGGAAATTATAATCATAAAACGAACGGATATGAGCAATACACAATACGCGGTCTGCCACCTGCAGCGTGGCAGCGGGAATGACTCCGGTATGTCATGCCATATAGAAAGGAAGGATGCCAAGGGAAAGATTTATGTGCCGGTCAATGCCAATGCGGACCGGACACATCTCAACCGTGAGCTGGTCAGGTTCCCTGAAGGAGTGTCCAACCGTACCGAGGCGGTACAGCACCGCATCGACACGGCCGGGCTGCGCCGCAAGGTCGGAAAAAACCAGACAAAAGCCATCCGTATCATTCTGACAGGGACGCATGAGCAGATGATGAAGATTGCCAATGACGGCAGACTGGACAGTTGGATCGATGCCAATCTCAAATGGCTAAAGGACACCTTCGGCGAAGAGAACCTTGTATCGTGCGTACTGCACATGGACGAGAAGACTCCCCATCTGCACGCCACCGTCGTTCCCATTGTGACCGGAGAACGTCTCCGCAGGAAGCGGGAGGGCGAGAAGAAATATGAGACGAAATCCGGTCCCCGGCTCTCGGCGGACGATGTGATGCGGCGCACACGGCTGCACGAATACCAGAACAGCTACGCTGCGGCCATGAAACCGTTCGGATTGCAGCGTGGGATTGTCGGCTCCACCGCCAAGCATCAGGCGAACTCAGAATACTACAGACAGCGGGTAATCCAATATGAAGAGGACATAGCCAAATTGCAGTCCGATGTGGAGAAGGCCCAGGAGGGCAGGAACACTATACTCTCGTGGTTCGGCAAGGGAGACCTTGCCAAAGCAAAGAAAGAGCTCGCGAACAAGGACGAAGAGATTGCCAGGCTCAACAAACGGCTCAAGGAGTTTCAGGCAGAAAAAGCACGGTTGCAGGAACGGCACAACTCGGATATCGGGAAGCTGCGGGACGGCTACCAGAAAGAGATAGACGCAGCCATCCGCAAGGCGGAAGCCGCCGAGCAGCACTCCAAGGAGAAGGATGCCGTCATAGACAGGCTGAGGAAGCAGATAGACCAACTTAACCGCAAGGCAAACCCTCAGTGTTACAGCCTCTCATCCGGTGCCGAACTTGTGCGCATCAATGTATCCAACTACCGGAATCCGTCGCTTCATATCTGGACACGGGTCGGAGAGGAACTCTTTGAGGACACCAAATTCCAGATAGACTATGATGTGGCCCAAAGACATTTCAACGGGCAGATTACGGACGAGGAATTTGTCAATGCCGTTTTCGAGCCGCAGGAACAGGTAAGCGTGAAGCAGGCCGAGCTGTTGGGCGCTGCTTTCACTCTTGCCGCCGGTGGACAGGCAGAGGTTCATGTCGGTACCAGTGGTGGAGGGGCGTCTTCGGAACTTCCGTGGAATGATAAGAAATCCAAAGGATTGAAACGATAAAGCTATCAATTCAATAGATAGATTAGCAGAAAAATATCTACTTTTGTATTGGATACCTTAATTCCGCAACACTTTGATTTAACTTTATTTATAAGTACCTGAGCAACAAA
>ENA-OOXJ01001295-OOXJ01001295.1-human-gut-metagenome-genome-assembly--contig:-NODE-1295-length-16541-cov-2.685005_pt1 | contig 16541 bp, 9 predicted proteins | sample MGYA00241587_ERZ501343 | MGnify/ENA primary metagenome ERZ501343 (study PRJEB25962, sample SAMEA2042918) | human gut metagenome | biome: human gut; feature: human-associated habitat; material: faeces... | reverse complement strand
CTCCTATTTGTTAGCTTAGGCTAACATTTTATTATATTATTTGAATTTTGTCAACATATATACCTTTTCTATAGTTTTAATATTAAATATAATTTTTTAGAATATGAAATAAAACCTATTATTCTAAATTTTTAAAATGTATATTACGGGAACAATAATTAATAAAAATATAAAAATTAAACCTTTTTGTATAATACTTATACCTCACCTATTAAAACACCTTGTTTTTCTAACAAAAAAATGGTATAAGTATATATTAGTAATACCTGATATTATTTTAAATTGTTTAATATTATTTATAAAAAATTTAGTTTGTGGCATCAATTACAAAAAGATACTTTCTAAGCCACAAAGGAGGAAATATGTTTAAATTACATTCAAATTTTAAACCAACAGGAGACCAACCAGAAGCAATTGAAAAGCTCACAAATGGTCTTAAAAATGGTAACAAGTTTGAAACCCTACTTGGTGTAACAGGTTCTGGTAAAACTTTTACCATAGCAAATATAATAGAAAAAGTAAACAAACCTACAATAATTTTAACCCATAATAAAACCTTAGCAGGTCAACTATATTCTGAATTTAAGGAATTTTTCCCAGAAAATGCAGTTGAATACTTTATCTCATATTATGATTATTATCAACCAGAAGCCTATATTGCATCAACTGATACATATATCGAAAAAGATAGCAGTATTAATGATGAGATAGATAAGTTACGCCATAGTGCTACAGCAGCACTGTTCGAGAGAAAAGATGTAATAATTGTAGCATCAGTTTCAGCAATATACTCTTTAGGTTCGCCAGACGATTATACTAATATGGTACTTTCTGTTAGACCAGGCATGAAAAAAAGTATGAAAAATGTTATAGATGAACTAGTATCTTTGCAATATGAAAGAAATGATATAGAATTTACACGTGGCAAATTTAGAGTTCGTGGAGATATACTAGACGTTTTTCCTGTGGCAAATCAAGATGAAGCTGTAAGGCTTGAATTTTTCGGTGATGAAATTGATAGAATATGTATCATAGAACCTATATCTGGTAAGGTAAAATCGGTATCAAAACACGAATTCATATATCCTAAATCTCACTATGTTATTCCTAAAGAAAAAATTGACAGTTCAATTAAAAGAATCAGAGAAGAACTTAATGAAAGAGTAAAATACTTTAAAGATAGAGATAAGTTAGTAGAAGCATATAGAATTGAACAAAGAACAAATTTTGATATAGAAATGTTGCAAGAAACAGGTTTTTGTCAAGGAATAGAAAATTACTCTGCAGTCTTATCAGGAAGAGCCCCAGGTTCTGCTCCATATACATTGTTTGATTATCTAGGAGATGATTTTTTAGTTGTAATCGATGAATCCCATGTTACTATACCGCAAATTAGGGGAATGTATAACGGAGACCGTGCAAGGAAAGAATCACTTGTTGAAAATGGATTTAGACTTCCATCAGCATTTGATAATAGACCTCTTAATTTTAAAGAATGGGAGGGAAAAATAGGTCAGACTATATTTGTCTCTGCTACACCTGGAGAGTATGAAACAAAAAATTCTTCTCTTATTGCAGAACAAGTAATAAGACCAACTGGACTTTTAGATCCAAAAATAGAAGTAAAACCTATCGACTCCCAAATTGAAGATTTAATAAATAATATACATGAATGTACAAAAAATGGTGAAAGAGTACTTGTAACAACTTTAACTAAAAAAATGGCTGAAGAACTTACTAGCTATCTACTTGCAAAAGACATAAAGGTAAGATATATGCATTCTGATATTAAAGCCCTAGAAAGACTTGAGATAATAAAGGATTTGAGACTTGGAAAATTTGATGTTTTGGTTGGAATAAATCTACTACGTGAAGGACTTGATATTCCTGAAGTATCACTAGTAGCTATTTTAGATAGTGACAAAGAAGGTTTTTTAAGAAGTGAAACTTCCCTTATTCAGACTATTGGAAGAGCCGCAAGAAATGCTAACGGAAGGGTCATCATGTATGCCGACGAACTTACAGATTCGATGGAACGTGCAATTTATGAAACGAATAGAAGAAGAAAAATACAAGAAAACTACAACAAAAAGCATAATATAACCCCACAAAGTATTAAAAAGGATATTCGTGAATCTATACAAGCTACATTTAAAGAAGAACAAGAAGAAATCCTTTCTAATAAGAATGAAGAATCATTAGAAGAAACTATAGAAAGACTAACTAAAGAAATGATGGAAAGTGCAAGAAAATACGATTTTGAAAGAGCAGCTGCTCTTCGTGATTTAATAAAGGACTTAAAAGAATAAAAAATTACCCGGAGAAAATCTCTCCGAGTAATTTTTTAAAGTCATATATTCAATTTATATTCCTTTACAACAGATAAAAAAATAATATCCAACTCCCCTATTTTCTCCTTAAAGTTATTTTTATCTATACTAGGAACTATATCTGATACAATGGCATCAAACCTTTCTTTTGCCCTTTTAGAGTTTTCACTACAAATCCGTTTTCCACTCCGAATTTCCATAAAGCTTCCTATCCTATATTTTTTTCTTGCCTCTTTAGCGAAAAAATTTTTTAGAACTTCATTTGTATTTTTTAGAGCATTTGTACTTCTTTTGCTAAGAGCCATAGAATAGTTCTTACCATTTTGCTTTAGATAAACATAAGCGGTTATTCTACCTCCAAAATAGTCTTCTCCTAAAGTTATTTCGCCAAGTTTTGGAATAAGACGTACTACATCCTCAATACGAGAATAGTTTTGTAGCTTAATCTTACGTTCTTCTTCCTTGAATTTGTTTTTTATAAAAAGAGTGTTGATCTTCTCTCTTAAATTAAATACGCTATAATCGAACTGATCACAACATAAAATAAGGAGAACTTTTTTTCCAGAAAAAAGATATTCTTTGTTTAGTGAAAATAATTCCTCCCGAGTAAGATTAACATATAAGGATTCTATACCTTTAGAATACATAACAGGAATCTTTTTTGACCCTATATATATTCCTTTTGAATACATATTTTTCCTTTTATGCTTCTTTGAAGAGTACTTGTTCTTAGCTTTATCGTCAGCACTGCATGACTTATTATCACTTCCAAGAAGTTTTCCCATATAATATATCTCACTTCTAGTACTATTTTCCTCTACAATCTTTCTTACCTCGAATAGTTGCGGAGCTATTTTGAGCATAATGTCAAGACTAACAATGCTTGCCATAGTAATGCAACATATTTGTTTCTTTGAAGAAGAATCTAAATATTCCTCAATATTTTTTGGAATACCAACAATATACTTAGCACTAGATAAGTTTATTACACTCTTTTCATTTATTAGTCTGTAAGGCCCAGTAACAGAAGATGCTTCAAAAAAATTGTCCACAAGACCATAAATACATGAAAGTAAAATATCATCACGCAGATTAGTACTCCCAAAATTTACTACTCCATCTAAAGAGGTGTAAAGTTTGGAAATATATTCCTTTACTCTAAAATAACTTTTGCGTGATACTCTCATCATGTCAAAATCAACATAAGGTAATTTTGATATATAGTTATATACATCAAGTTCTGCAAGCAAATCTGAGGTTGCCTCATCTGTAAAATTGGAATAATTTGAGCACTCTTCCCTTATAAGAAGAGTTCCTACTTCCAATATAGCTACAATCGTTATGACATCATCAACTACTCCGAGTTCATCTGCAGCTATTATCATTCTGGCAAATCTAGACGAAATAGGAATCTTACTCATCTTCTTTCCTATATCAGTTATTTTACCACAATTAAAAGCACCGAGTGATGTTAACATACTTTTAGCTTGTTTTAAAGCCTCCATATTAGGTTTGTGGAAAAAATTAAACAAAGTTACATCGATTCCATTTGCGGCAAACTTTAGTATAATTTGGTCTAGTGCCATACGCTGAATTTCAGGTGCCCGATATTCTTCCCTACGCTCGATAGTTCTTTTGGAACATAATATATATATTCCATCTTTTGTCCTTCCTGCTCTTCCTTTTCGTTGAAGACAATCGGATTTACTTACATCCCTTAAATAAAGACCTTGTATACCGTTTATTGTTTCAATTCTCTTTTCCTTTCCAGAGTCTACAACAGCATCTATATCAGGAATTGTTATTGAAGTTTGGGCCACATTAGTCGAAACTATTATCTTAGGAGAATTATACGATTCAAAACATTTCTGCTGTTCTTCCTCTTCAAGTTCACTATGAAGCGGAAGGATTATTGCCCCCTTTATTTCACATTTTAATCTATATATAGTTTCTTCGATTTCTTTTTTTCCAGCTACAAACGCAAGAACATTTTTTCCCATTCCGTAAAGGGTCAATATATCAGTTACCATATCATATGTCGACGGTTCTTCTGTTACGGTATAACTTTTCCCTTCCACCTTTATAACGTTTGCCCTACCTTCAAAATATTTGCAGATTTCTTCTTCATCCAAAGTTGCACTCATAATAACAACTCTAAAATTGAGTGTATTATCTACAATTTTTTGCTTTATCCAAGCAATAAGCGCCTCGACATTGATATTCCATTCATGAACTTCATCAATTATAAGTACCTTATTTTTCACTTCTTCTCTTGTCGAAAGTTCAAATAGAAGCTGCCATCCATCCGTACAATAAAGTATTTTGGTATCTTTACTATATGACTTTTCAAATGCTGTAGAATATCCCACATAACTTTTGTACTCATCATCTATTAACTCTTTCTGAGAAAGCGCCAAATTCTTAGTTGCAATTCTTCTTGGTTCTGTTACAAAAACTCTATATCCACTCTTACATAAGAATTGTGGAACCATTATAGACTTTCCAGATCCAGTTTGACCTGTTATAATTGTAATAGATTTTTTCATAACAGAGTCTAAAATTTCTTTTTCATAAGCATTAATCGGTAAATCCATTTTCGGTTCCTCCACCTTGTAATCTTAAATAAAAAACAATATTATAAAGAATAATTTTTTTCTTTATTTTACTGTTATTGATACTAGAATTATAACATCGTATACATAAAAAGTCAATTATACTGCCTTTTTGTCAAAAAAAATTTGACATTATTTTTATATCATGATAACATTTTATATGTATATAGAAGAAATGGCACAAATAAATTTATAAGTGCTTATTCCAGATTAAAACTTTAGGAGGTATTTTATGAAAAAGTTTTTCTTTGTTGTTTTTATGGCTATTTTGCTTTTAATGATTGGATGCAACGAAAACAATGCAGGCAGTAACCCAAAATTAATAAACCAGAATTTATTAATTTTAAGAAAGGAGAAAAAAGATGACACATCAGTATTTTACTATATAATGGGATTAGAAGAATCAATAAATGCAAATTCTCAAACAAATGATTTAAGAGATACAAAACTTTACATGCAGTTTGAAGATACGTACAATGGTGAAGAGATTAAAATTCCAATCACAATCACTTGCAATGAAGAAAGTTATACTTTTAAAAGTACTTTATTTCCTGGAAGCACTAATATGACATTTATAGTTTTTACAGACTTTTTAAAATCTTCAAAAGAAGTTACCTGTACGCTTCCAAAATCTGTATATATAGACAGTATCTATGCAGAACTTACAGACGAAGATTACTCTTACTACATAACTTCAAAAGTGGAAGAAAGTAAAACTACCAAATATATTAATAATACTCCAATAGTTAAAGTAGAAAGCACTCAGGAGGAAAATTATAGTACACCCCTGCAAACTACCAAAGAAAATAGTTCCACTTTATCAATTGAAGATATAACTTGGAAAGAAACTTCAATAAATGCTACTGAAATGTTCATAAATATTAATGCTTACTATTCTAAAGAAACTCCATACGATAATTCAAAAGATGTTAATAAATATTTAAAAGATGACGTGGTAAAAGTAACTGCTACTACAGATACAGGATACTATAAAATAATTGGTGGAACCTATATAAAAAAAGACTTTTTGAAGGCATTTGAATGATATAAAAATAGAGCTAAAAATTAGCTCTATTTTCTTATATACAGCCAAAATTCGGATTGCTTAAAAGATTAGCAATCCGAATTTTTAAATTGCACAATTAATCGGTTGGAAGATTTAAACCTGTTTTACTGTTTGCGTCTTTTGGACACCACCATCTTCCATCACTTGCTGGCATACCTAAATCATAGAATGATTTTCCACAATAAATACACGCTATGTAATATCCTTTTTTTGAAGTACTTGCAGTGTGTTTATGTCCAGCTGTACATGTCCATGTTCCACTCCAATGATAGTTTCTTATAACATAGTTTTTATAATTACCACCTTCTGGAATGGCGGTTAATAATTCATCTCCACCAGAAGAATGTGTATGTGAGTTATTAGACCAATGCGCATATAATGTAGTATTTGATTTTACTGTATAAGATTTTCCTGCTCCCCCTACTCTTGTACCTCCACTTGCCGCTGTATACCATCCTTGGAAAGTATAACCACTTTTTGAATTAGGCGCAGGAAGGTACACACTTCCATTTACAGTAGTAGAAGTAGAATTATATTTTGCTGTTAAAGTACTAGTTACGTTATTACTTGACGAGAATGTATATTCATTTCCAGATATGCTTCCGTAGAAAGTTGCAGATTTAGTCCAACTGTCAAATGTGTATGAGTAAGTTATGGTTTTCGTAGCAGTAGAAGACTTAACACTTCCAGAACCAATTCCATAATTAAATGTTACTTTGTAATCTATAGATGACGTAGTGTTTCCTTTAGTAGCTTCACACTTTAATTTTGTATTATAATTTTGTGTATAAGAAGTACTTGTTTTAATAGTAACCGAGCTGGACGCAGAAGATGGCGACCACACCTTTACACTTCCACCAGCTGGATTTATTGTTAGTGTTGACTTATGTATAGTCCAAGATGCATGAAGAGTCAGACTTCTTTTTGGGGTATATGATGCCCCCCCAGCACCTGCTTTGGTTCCAGATTCTGTGTACCATCCAGCAAATGTATATCCTGTTTTTGTTGGCTTTGGAAGAGTTACACTAGAATATGTTGATGTTTGTGTCTGAGAATATGTTGCTATATAATTTGAAGTTGCCGCCTCCGTCTTTGGAAATGTATAATAGTAATAAGTTGTTCCATTTTCAGTGTCTTTGGTAATTGGGGCTGCTGTTGCTCCTTGCCCAGACCAACTATTAAACGTATATTTAGTAACAGTAGTTTTTGCACTAGATGAAGTTTTAGTCGAGTTTCCTCCTGTAGCACCAGCATAATCATAAGTTACTGTGTAATTTTCTGTATCACTTGCATTCTTTTTTGTAGGAACACTAAGTTTTATCTTACTATCATAGTTTCTAGTATATGACTTTGATGAAGTCACTGTTGTATAACTTGTTGCGTCAGAAGGATTCCATACTTTAACACTTCCACCATTTGGATCTATAGTTAGAGTAGATCTATTTTTACGTAAATATGCTTTCTTTCCATTATCATCTTTTTGAACAGTGTAATTAGTTGGTGTTTTTGTTGCAGTTGTATGCATAGATGAACCATAACTCCCCTCAGAAATTATAACTCCATCATAAAAGTTAAATGCTTTTATACTTCCGCCTTCAATTCCGATGGAAGCCCCTGTTATTGAAGGATTTGTAGTTGAAACACTACCATCATCTTTTCCAAGTGTTAATGTACCGCCTCCTACTGATATACCAGTTCCTCCTGAAGCATCTATTGTACCACCTGTAACAGTTATTGTACCGGTAGATTTGTTATTTATTCCGTATGTCTTTCCATTAAAAGTACCAGCACCTATGCTTATACTTCCTGTTCCTTCATTTTCAACACAAGCATATTTGGTCGCTGTAAATGTTGCTGCACCACTTATAGTAATAGTTCCTGTATCTTTATTTGATATTGCATTTGTGTTTCCTGAAACAGTAAGATTTGGTGCTGTAATATTTACTTTTCCAGGTCCCGTTAAATAAATCCCCTTAGATGCCGTTGAAGTTATACTTATTGTATTATTTCCACTAATAGTTAAAGTTCCATTACTTACATTTTGCACCGCTACTCTTCCTGTAGAAGTATTTCTTATTGTTCCACCCGTTATATTAGTACCACCATTTGTTGTAGTATCTTTCTTATTGGCCATATAAATAGCTGTTCCACAAGTTACTATTGCACCTCCGCTCATATTGAATTGCCCAGTTGTATAAACACCATATTGTAAGTCATTTCCTGAAGAGGTTGAAGTTATTGCACCACCTTTAAGATTGAATGTTCCGCCATTTGCGACAGCGTATGGAGTGGTGGTGTTAGATTCCATATTCGTAGAAGTTACAGTATTTGATACAGTTCCACTACTCATGTTAACAGTTCCTGTATAATCATTCCATATTGCCCTTGTTGTTCCATTTGTCTTATTTGTTATAGTGCATACTGCAATATTTAAAACTCCAACATTATGAACTACATGTGCGTTACTTCCGCTAATTGTTCCACTTCCCTGTATACTTAATGTTCCATTATTTGTTATACCATATGCACCATCAAATGTTATATTCTTACTGTTCATATTAAGTGTTAGTCCTTTTTCTGAGGCAAGAGTTGCAGATTTAGTTTCTGTTGCATTATCTATAACATTTATAGTATTTCCACTTGCGGCATCTGAAAATGCATCATTTAATGTAACATAATATTTACCTGAAGATGCATTTTGATAATAAACCTTTGTCCAATGTGCATATAAAGTAATATCCTCTTCTCCATTATATGAAGTGTATTTTTTTGCATTGCTACCAGTACCATCATACCATCCAGCAAATACATAGCCCGTCCTTGTAGGAGTTGGAAAAGTTGGACTCTTAGCTGTTGAAGTAAAATTAGGAACAAGGGTATAATTTGAAGTTGGTGTTATACTTTGTCCATTAGTAAATGATGTTCCACCCGTTGCTTTTTGCCAACCATTCGCTGTATATTGAGTATATGCATATGCAGTAGTATTGGCTTGACCATTGCCATTATAGTTAAATGTTATTTTACCCATATTTTCATTACTTTTCGTCATGTTATTTGTTGCAAGTGTAACTGTTCCTCTAGTTGCAGTCCATGATGGATATAGACTTAAATTGCTATTAATCTTATATGGAGAGATCGTTTGTCCATTTGTATATACTCTACTTCCATTTTGTGATGTTGCCCAACCATTTGCTGTATAAGATACAGTTTGGTTTTGTACAGCTGGTAGCGTTCCACCAGTTGCTGTACCTTTAACATATGTTACTGTATACCCACTAGTATTATTCTTTTTCATGTTATTCGTTCCAAGAGTTATACTTCCATCATAATATACGTCTTGGTTGCTAGGCAGTGTTCCACTATTTGCATCACCATTATTATATACCACCTGATATTTATTTGCTGTAGCTTTAGCATAAAATGTTATGTTTGCAGGATCTCCTTCAGCCGGTGAATAAGAGCTTCCACTACCATAAACTGTTCCTGTACCAGCGGTATTTTTATACCATTTTACAGTATAGCCAGTTTTTGTTGCTTTAGGTAATGTAATAGCAGCTGTAGTCCAATTGGCTTTCATCGTAACTGTAGCATTATTTGTAGCTGTTAAATTCTTAAAATATCCCGCTTTAACTTTTGTACTTGCATTATTCCAACTTGTAGTTACAGCATTGCTTGCTGTTCCGTAAAGTGCTGTAGCAATATTACCACCACTATATGTCCATCCTGCAAAAGTTTGAGGTTTTTTTGCTGGGCTACCTGTTATAGTTGCTCCTGTACCATTAGCATCACCTGTTATAGTCACAGTTTTTGTCGGGTTAGAAATTGTTACAACTTGATCATACTTTGCTGTAGTAGGTTTATTAGTTCCAGCTGTTCCATTTTGTAAATTATATGAAATGTTATAACTTATCTCTATCCATTTAGCATACAATGTTTTATTTGCAGTTGGTGTATAAACTCCATTGCTACTTGCTGCTCTTTTAGTGCATTCGGCATCTTCAAACCATCCGTCAAACACGTATCCTGTTCTTGTTGGAACATAAGTTAGACTTGCACTCTTCCATATTGCGTATAAGTTAAATGTATCATTATTTTTATCTGTTAAATTCTTAACAGTAGCTTCATTTGCATATTTTGTACCTGTACCATTAGCTACTGTATTCCAATTTACAAATGAATATGTTGCTGTCTTTGAAATATTTGTAGAGCCAGTATAATTATGATTATATGTTATAGTGTATGCCCTTGTATACCCATTTTTTGTTAATTTTTTATCTACATCATATGTATGTGAACTGTTAGCTGTAGTTCCGCCTGTAGCACCGTTTCCATTATATTTTACTGTATACGTGTTAGGTTGCCATATTGCATAAAGTGTCACTGTATGATTAGAACTTGCATTATATTTTGACTCGATCCAAGTATTTTGCACTCCACTAGTAATGTTATATCGTTTTGCAGTAGAAGTTTTATCTTCATGCCAACCAAGTAATGTGTATCCCTTCTTAGTCCATCCCTTTGCTGAAAAGCTTTGACCTGTGACACCATATGTAAATTCTTGTGTGTCACTTGTAGTATCATTTGCAGTAGTATTTCTCATAAATATTACTGTAATTTTTTTTGCTACCCAATTTGCATAAAGTGTTCCTGCTGATGTATAATAGCTATTTTTTAGATTTGTAGTAATATTTCCTGCACCATCTATCATTTTAGTGCCTTGACCATTTTTTTCTGTATAATATCCATCAAACACGAAACCTGTTTTTTGAGGAATACTAATAGATGTTATTTTATTTATACAATCTTCTGTATCATAAAAGCCTTTCTCATATTTTTCATATATTGTTTTTGTACCTTCTTTGCCACTATCTGCGCCTTGAGAATCAAGTGTTATAGTACATACAGTTGGTATACTCTTACTATAATAATCAGAAACATTTCCTGCCTTGTCATAAACTCTTATATGAATATCATACAAAGTATCTTTTACAAGACCTTCAAATGTATATTTATTCTGTTCTGAAGTATACGGAGTATAATATATATCCGAATGCTTTTTAATAGATAATTCATAGTTTGCAATTCCACTTCCACCTTCGTCTTTTGCAACTATGTTTGAAACTTCTATAGTATTTTTTGTTGGATTAAATTCAGCACTTATTACATTTGGAGCGATTCTATCTATATTTCCTATAGTTAAACTATTTAATCCTATCTCGTCATTTAAATTCTTATTATATAGTCTTGCTTCTATTTTAGTTCTGTTTTCTGTTACTTTTGCTGTATATCCATCTGTCCAAGAACCATTATTTATTCTATATTGCATTATATAATTTGTTGGTATACTTTGATGTGAAAGTGATACAGTTACAGCTTTATTAGTCCATAAATCTTCTAAAGGATCTATTGATATCTTAACTTTTTCACTTGCTTCCCATGTAGACCAATCTTTTGAATATACTTCTGATTCATTTCCGACATTATCTACAGCTTTTGTATATATAGTTTTTATAGTATCGGCATTTATGTTTGTAAACGTATAGTCCTCATATGCTTTTATTGCGCTTGTATACGTTATTCCGTCTAAGCTGTATTTATATCCTAATATACCGCTTAGAGAATCTTGTGAGCCACTTGCTCTAACTTTTATACTATTAATTTCTGATGTAGCTGAAATGGCAGTTGGTTTTAAAGGAACTTCCTTATCAATATTTTTTATTTCTACATAATTATTTGATGTATCTCTTCCTACATCTTTATTATATAATCTTGCATAAATAAACGTGTTATTTTCAGTCACTTCAACTTCTTTGGTATAATCTTTAAATTCTTCTTTTCCAATTTTATATTGTATTTTGTACGCTTGCGGTATATTTTCATATTCAAGTGTGACCTTAATTGGCCCCTTAGTCCAATTTTCTGTACTAAGTTTTATATCTACAACATCGTTATTTATTCTTGTTTTTATGTTCTTTTTGTAGCTTGCTAGCTCTTGACCTTCACTTGATACTATAGATACATTTACCAAATAGTATTTTCCGCTTTCAAGTTTATCAAAAGTATATGATGATGTCGTACTTTCCTTTTCATTATCATCTAACTTAAATTTGTACTTTACTCCTTTTGGTATATTCCCAGATGTATTTATACTTTTTATCTCTATAGTATTTTCTGTAGTTACAACATCTAGACCAATAATTTCTAAAGAATCACTTACATGAATACCAATTTCTTTGGCCCAATTTTTTTCATCTTCAGTAATCTTAGAACCATCTATTACAAGTTCCCCATCTAATACATATAATTTATCTAAATATTTTGAATCTTTAAGTTCTGGTATGTACTCTACTAGATTTTCTCCAGATATTCTTATATTTTCATTTTCATCACTTACTTTACTTCCAAAATAATTTTTTATTCTATCACTATATTGTGACATAGCATTTTTAAATGTAAGTTCTGTAGATGAATGAAATATCCCAGACTTTGCAACAAGTACCACTCCAGTAGTTGCAATAATAACAATAATAATAATTGTTATCACTAAAACTATTAAAGATATCGCTTTTTTTCTATTCAAACTTTTATTTCTTTTCATATAAATACCTCATAATATATTCGTTTTTATTGTATATTAAATAGAATATTTTTTCAAGTTTTTTAGGGCTTTTTTTCTGCAATTTTTTATATATTTTTTAAAGTTTAATTACATCTATTCTTTAGTGTGGAATTTAAATTCCAACAAAAAAATACCAAGTAAGTTTAAATACTTACCTGGTTAGCACTATTTATCTATTAGCCAACTTAAAACATTTCTTACTATTATCCCCTCTTCGTTTGACATTGGTATTTTATCCATTGTTAATATTGTTTTTTCATAATTATCATTAATTTTCTGTAGCGAATTTAATTCCCTTTTTAATATCTTATTTTCATTATCTTTTAATGTTTCGCATACTTGTATATATCTTTTTCTAAGTTTTTGTATTTAAAATACAAAAAAATATATTTTTTAGTTTTTTGGTATTAGTAATTTTACAAATAATTAAATATTATCTTAATTTATTATAATTTAATATTCTTCTATTTTTATCAACAATTTTTCTTCTCTTGCATATTCTTTTTCTACTGTAAGTTTTGTCACTTGAATATCATCTAATATAACAAATTTGTTTAGAGCATCCAAAACTATTTTAACAACATTATCTATATCTGGTTTTTTTACTGGGCTTATTTTATTTTCTAGCATTTCCTCTTTTTCGCTTTTATTTGCAGAACTTGGAATTTTAAAATAAGCCTTAATCTCTACACTCACCCTTGACTCTAGTGTTCGTGCCCCAGGATTTTTTATCAAAAAATATTGTTTAATAAGCTCTTCATAATCTTTCGTTTTTGTTGGAGTATATACAACTCCCGTATAAGAATTAAGTCTTGGTCTTGCTTTTCCAAATATCTTTCCTGGGACTTCAAATTCATATTTCATATTTTCACCTTCTAAATAAAATTTATCACAACAACGCTTTTTTGTAAATATAACTCAATATAAAAATCCAAAATGATTTTTAGTCATCTTGGATTTTTTCAATTAATTTTCTCCCAAAACTTTATTTATTTTATCTTTTGCCTCTGTAACGCTAACTTGATTTGGTACCATTACATACAAAAGCTGACTTCCAGCAGAATATGTTGCCATGCTAGCACCGCTTCCACTTAAACTATTCATAGATATTTTCCATGATGGCATATCTTGTAATTGTTTTTTTACTAGGACACTTATATCATCTTGACTTATATTAGTTTGGAAACTTCCAGAAAGAGAACTTAAAATACTTGTATATTTTGTCATTAACGTTGTGCTATTTAACACTTTATTTATTATAGCTTCTATTACTTTTTGCTGATTTTTAATTCTTTGATTGTCTCCTGTTACAAATGAATGTCTTTCTCTACTAAATGCAAGTGCCTGTTTACCATTCATATGATTCATTCCTTTAACAAATGATGGGCCATCACTAGATGTAAATGTATAATCTGACTCTACATCTATTCCTCCAAGTGTATCAACAAGTTTTATTACTGTTGTAAAGTTAACCCTAACATAATAATTTATTTCTGTATCAAGAAGATCTTCAATTGTACTTACTGTCTCAGATATTCCGTATATTCCAGAGTGTGTTAACTTATCTTTTGCGCCTTTACTATGCAAAGTTACATAATAGTCTCTTGGAATAGATGTAAGTAATACTTCATGAGTGTTTGTATTTACTGTAACTAGGGTATTTGAATCACTCCTTGAAACATTACTTATGTTCCCTGAAGTATCAATACCGCTTATATAAACGTTAAATACTCCATTTGATGTAGTTTTATTGCTATTTTCATCTATTATATTTTCTTCTTTTTTAGATATTTTATGATTAATAGTATATATTATTTTTGTTTTACTCTCAAAATCTTTGTTGTCATCTTTAATCATAGAATATTGTGATGCACTAACAAGTGCAAAATAACTTTTGCCAGATAAAATATCTTCTGCAAGCTTTACAAGACTTTCATCATTTTTATAAGTAACTTTCGCTTTAGTTTCTATATCAGCCTTTATATCAGAATAGTCTTCATCTGCTGAGAATATATGCATATTTTTTCCATCAGCTTCTTCTATTTTACTAAACTTACTATTATTTAAAGTTATAACATAATATTCCTCAGTTTCTTCAACTTTTTCGGCCATTGTTCCAATAAAATTCATTGTGGCGTTTATGTAGTTATATGCAAAAGCATATACTCCTATAATTACTACAGCAAGAACCGTAAATACTATGTTAAGTGCATATCCTTTATTTCTTTTTAAGATTCCAAGAGAAATAAGTCCTGTAACTATAATATCTGCAATTATTATCGCAACAATATAGGATGTTGGCAACATATTTATAGAAATTACATATCCTAAAAAGACAACACTAATTAACAAATATATTGAACACGCTATTATAAAAAATACATTTCTCTTTTTCTTTTCTCTTCTACTTCCAGCTCTTTCACTCATAATTTTCATATACCTCCCAGTTTTCTTACTTTTTTGTCTTACTTTCTTTTCTGAATTCCCTATACCTAATTATTTCATCTATCTCATTCTTTTTATTTATTACTACACTAGCATTTTTAATATTATAAAACTCCAATACTTCCCTTGCCTCTTCGAGCTTTCTTACGTTTATTTTAGAATATTCTTCAACAAGTATTAAATTATCAATGTTTCCTAATATCCCCTCAATATTCGAAGATGCTAATAAAAATTTAGAGTCTATTAATAGTAACTCTCCATTCTTCTTTCCTTCATCTAGTATCTTTTCAATATTACATTTTTCGTCAAATTTTACAACTTTTACTTTTAAACTTTCCTTTAATGATTCATATAAATTTTCTACAACATAAGTTATTCCACTTTTAGATGTTGTACTCGTAAATAAAATAGCATTTTTATTTTCTCTTAAATATTTAAAGTCTATTCTGCTTTTTAGTTTTTTAAACTGTTCTTCTTTATACATTTTTTTACTCTTAATAGATTTTAAATTAAAGTCTGATATTTCAAATATTACTTTCTTTTCTAATATATCTTCAATCGTCTTTTTATCTACCATAATTCCAAAAAATGTTTCTATAAAAATGGCTAAAGAACAAAATATATCATTAAATCCATCAAAAATTTCAGGAAATTGTGGAAGATTAATGTGTTGTCTTAAGAATGAGCAGGAAACTTATGAGGAGCTGAACCGGAATCTTCCGGGAATTGGTGATATAGTGACTACACCGCAGGGTATTACCGGTACAGTTCAGAGTGTGAATGTTCTCCGTCAGATGGTTAAGATTGTTGTGGATGTTAACGATGAGAAGGAAATCCAGGAGTTTCCGGTTCGTGATCTGAAGTTCCGCCCCAAGAAGAAAAAAGGTAAGGGTGGTGCAGGTTCTGCTGACCACGATGAGAAAGAGGCTAAAAAGGGAGATTCAAAACCGAATGAGAAGTGATCTTGTTAAATGCGGTGAGCGTGTGGATGATCTTCAGAATGGGTTGTTTGTGATCCAGGATCCGAAGAAGTTCTGTTTCGGGATGGATGCGGTTCTGTTGTCTGGTTTTGCCCGGGTGAAGAAGGGTGAGGTTGCACTGGATATGGGGACTGGCACGGGAATTATTCCGATTTTGCTTTCTGACCGTACGGATGGGGAGCATTTTACGGGTCTGGAGATTCAGCATGAGTGTGCGGAGATGGCTGACCGTAGTGTGAGATATAATGGTCTTGAGGACAGGGTTCGGATCGTTGAAGGTGATATCAAGGAGGCTGCCGGGATTTTTGGGGCGGCTTCTTTTGATGTGGTGACGTGTAATCCGCCGTATATGATCGGGCAGCATGGAATCCAGAATGATGCCAATGCCAAGACGATTGCAAGGCATGAGGTTCTCTGTGATCTGGATGATATCCTGCGTGAAAGCGCAAAGATGTTAAAGCAGCGCCTTGCGGAGGCCAACCTGCGCCT
>ENA-OOXJ01001286-OOXJ01001286.1-human-gut-metagenome-genome-assembly--contig:-NODE-1286-length-16703-cov-3.763936_pt1 | contig 16703 bp, 17 predicted proteins | sample MGYA00241587_ERZ501343 | MGnify/ENA primary metagenome ERZ501343 (study PRJEB25962, sample SAMEA2042918) | human gut metagenome | biome: human gut; feature: human-associated habitat; material: faeces... | reverse complement strand
GGCCTTGCCCGCCCCCTGGCCGCCCACCAGCACCAGCATCAGCTCAAACTTGCACCCCGGCTGAAACACCCGCCTTACCGCCCCCAGCATGAAGGTGCGCAGGCAGCGCTCGTGGTAGTCGTTCACCTCCGCGCCGAGGAAATGGTGCAGGGCGTTCCGCACCCGGGGCACGCCATCCCAGCGCAGGGCGCGCAGTCGGTCCCGCACGGGGTGGAAGGCGTTGTCCGTGGCGGCGATTTTCAGCGCCCCCGGCAGGCAGCGCTCCGCCTTGAGCCCGTAGTGCCGCTCCAGATGCAGCTGGAGAAAGGCCAGGTCCGTGTCGCTGATCACGGACGATTCCCGCACCCAGGGCAGAGGGCAGTCGATGGTCAGGCGTTCGTTGAACAGATTCCGGCGGATGTGTCCGCCCAGCAGGTGGTCGTGGGTCAGCGCCAGGACGCAGTTTTGAAGCGAGTTGACCACGTTGCCCCGATTGTTTTTCTCCAGCGCTTCCCGGATGACCGCATAGGATTCATCCAGCCCTTTCTCGCTCATGGGCGGTTCCCAGTTGGTCACGGGTGATTCGTTCCGCAATGGCATCCACCTCCTTCTTGCAGGCGTCATAGAGAAAGTCCCGCTCTAGGGGATCGTCGCTCTGAGCCAGCAGCTCCTCCACCCATGCCTCCCGCTGGCACGCCTCCTGAAACAGCGGATGCCAGACATCCTCCCCAGGGCGAGGGGCATAGCGCTCCTTCCACGTCCGGAGCAGCCTCAGATACGTGGTCAGCACCTTCTGTGCATGCCTGAGCCATGCATCCCGCTCCCGGGTGGTGTCCTTTTCGCGGATGGCGGCCAGCTGATGGGCCAGGGCAACCGTATCCGGCTGGTAGTGCTGCCTCCTTCGCTCCTTTCCCCGGCCCTGGCAGGCGCTGATGTCCACGTGGAAGGCCTGCGCCAACTCTGCTGCCGCGCTTCCCGGCGGCAGGTGCAGCAGCTGTGCGGTCAGGGCGATCACGTCCCCATGAGCCTTGCATCCGAAGCAATAGTAATAGGCTTCGTTGAGCTTCATGGACGGGGTCTTGTCCGCGTGAAAGGGGCAACAGCACATGCCGTTTTTTCCAACGGTCAGCCCGTAGCGCTTAGCTGCCTGCCCTACGGAAATGGCAGTCTTAACGGTTTCAAACAGGTTCATAAACACCTTCTTTCTGAAAACAGGAATGTGCATGGTGATCCATCAGCGTTCCATGTCGTAATGGCGGGTTTTCGTTTCTTTGAACTGCGCCTTGTAGCTTTGCAGCACCTCACGGATCAAGGGCCGGGCCTGTTCCCGGATGCGCCTCACGCCGGCGGCGCGGTCTTCCGGCTTTCGAAGCACTGTCATTACCCTTTTCAGCACCGACTTGGCGGAAAGCTCGATGGCCTTCCTGGCGTTTTCCAGCCATTGGAGAATCAGCCTGCGGGTATGCGGGAGCATAAAACCATCCTGCGCGTAAACCTGCTCCATCTGTGCTGTGATGACCGCTTTGTCTGCTTTCTGCGTTTCCCGGATGGTCATATCCGCCACAACGGATAAAGCCTGATTGTACGCCGTCTCTGACACAGTCTCTAGCAGCGTATCCACATGATGCAGCGAATCCAGCTTGTGGTCCAGTTCGGCGGCTTTTTGCGCAAGCCGTCGGGCCTGCTGGGTGTTTTCCGCTGTCAGCTGCGCGTTGCGCTTCTCCAGTTCTGCGATTTTTTCGCGCTGGGCCTCGATGATGTAGTCGTTCATATTTTCCAGAGCAGGCGGTTCCGGGTCAAGCTGAAAGATGCGTTCCACCTCCAGCCCGTGTTCACGGCAGATTGCGAGCAGAAGATCACGGCACAGATGATCGAAGGTCACCTTTCGGTTATTGGTTCTGCTGGGCTTCTTCGCCGGGTCAGGCAGCGGGATGCCCAGGGCTTCCAGCGCCTTTTCCTGCTTGGGTTCCCGCTCGCCGTAGCGGTTTTCGATATCGAACACCTGCCGGGCGTGGATATGGGGACTGGTCTCGTCCAGATGCAGCGCCCAGTCCAGCACATGGACGTTGGTGCCGAAGCGCTCTTCCATCGTTGCAAAAAACGCCAGCACCACGTTAGTCAGCATCTCGGGCGGCGGGCAGTCGCCCTCTTTTCCGATCTGGTAGATGGTTTCTTCCGGGCAAATGCGCGCATCCCCCAGCAGATCGTCAATGGTTCGATTGCGCTTGGCATGACCGGCTTTGGTGTTGTGCTGGTTCTCCCCCGCAACAAACGCCCCGTACCGGCGCTCATATTCGATCCGCTCGTGCTGGGTGAAGGTCGGGAAGCGGCTGTTCTCCTCATGGGTACGAAGGCCGTTTGCGCAGTCCCAGTACAGGTTCAGCCGGGTTCGCTCCCCGGCGATGTTCTCCGCATTCTCCACGTCGAAGCTGCGATCGTTGTGCCTAGGGTTATAGACGCCGTGTTTTCCCGCGCGGCCATTGTGACGGGATACCCGCTGCTTTTGATTGGCGATGGGCGGTCACCTCCTTCTCTTTTGTTGGGTTGCTTATTTCCTTGGCGGAGTTGCTTTCGTTCCCCCGAAGGGCTCCTGTTTCGACAGGTAATATACCCAGTACAAGGTGTCGAACCCCTTCGGGGCGCTTCGCTTTCAACACTTCACTGGGCCACGGGCGCTGCCCTTTGGATTCCCGACAGGCGCTGCCGCCCTGTACCCGGCCAAGGGGCGTTGCCCCTTGACCCCAGCAGTGCGCTGCCGCCCCTGCACCCCGGCACAAAGGGCTGGCTGCCCTCTGTACTCCCGCACCGGCGAAGCTGGCTTCCACCGCAGAAGCGGTGTTTGCCAGTTTCACCGGCTCCGTATCCGCACATTTGCGCCCATAGGCGGGGAATGGATACGGAATACGCCTGCGGGGATTGCCGGTCAAAACAGCGGGTGCAGACCCGGCATTTTTCCGTAATTCGCCCCGATTTCAAGCGATTTTTTCTTCCGCTCCCACCACCTGAAAGCCATGCTCCTTTGCGTACTCCCTTGCGGCGGCTTTCCGTTCCTCGCTGTACGGCGGCACCAGCCGGATCGACAGCCGGGACTTGTCCAGCACATAGGTCACGCTACCCTCCGGCGTGCTGCGCTCCAACCGGCACAGCAGCGGGTACTTCCGGCTGAAATCAGCCAGCCTGCGCTTCAAGCTGGCGTTGAAGGTGTAGATGCTGGCAAGGTTCTCCGCCTCGTTCCAGTTGATGATGGTTTCTTTCTCATACTTAGACAGCTTCCTCATACAGATCCTCCTCATAATCGGTGTAAGATTTCAGCACACGCAGGCTGCGCTTGAGGCGGCGGTACTCGTCCATCTCCATGCGCAGATGATGGTAAAAAGCCTCGTACCAGCTTTCGTCCACCTCCGTCTCCATCTTCCGGGCCAGCCCCAACATCCGGCGTTTGGCCTCCGGGTCAACGGTCAGGGTCGTCAGCCATTTCAGCCGTGTCACCGTGTTGTGATGGCTGGGACAGGCGAAAGCATAGAGAATCTTCTTTTCTTTCATGCTCAGTTTCATAATGATTTCCTCCATTTCTTTGCTGCGGAGCCATGCGCCCCGCATGATAAACTTGTTTTTGTCCGCCGGTCTGCCTGCAAGCCGCTCCTTCCCGGAATTTCTCCCGGCGTATCGGCCTCTTTGGTGCGCTCGATTTCTGTCCTGGCGTCACTTCCCCGGAGGTCATACCCCTTGCAGCCGGTCATTCGATTTTCAAGGTTCAGTGCCTGTCTGCAAGAACCATTCTATCGAAAAAAGGGGGCTGCTCCCGTATATCCAAGACGTTGGAAAAACGCTCGAAATCCGCATATTTCCACGCTTATGGAATCGTGCTATAATGGGTGTATTCACTGAAAAAACGATAACGAGAGAGGGGGGCATTGGATGTACACAAAGCTGTCAATCCCGGAGCGGCTCAAAGACCTGCGGGTGGTGGACAAGCACCTGACGCTGGAACAGCTGGCGGAGCAGACCGGCCTTTCAAAATCTGCGCTGGGAAAATATGAAAGCGATGACTACAAGGACATCAGCCCGTTTGCAATTGCAACGCTGTCAGAGTTTTACGGCGTGTCCACCGACTATCTGATGGGGCTGACGGAAAATAAAAATCACCCAAACACAGAACTTCAATCTCTGCATCTGAGTGATGATATGGTGGAACTTTTGAGCAGCGGCAAAATCAACAACCGGCTTCTCTGCGAACTGGCTACCCACCCGAATTTCCGGCGGCTGATGATAGATATGGAAATCTGTATCGACCAGATCGCCAATATGCGGGTGGAGCAGATGAATCTGGTGTTGGAGGCCACCCGGCAGACCGTCATGAGCAAATATGCACCCGGAGAAGATGACCTCTATATGCGGACGCTGGAGCTGGGGCAGGTGCAGGAAAGCGACTTTTACAGCCACGTCATGCACGATGATCTGGACAGCATCGTCCGGGACATCCGGGAAGCACACCGCAAGGACAAGACCACCGCCGACCCGCAGCCCACGCTGGATGATGTGAAGGAAAAATTTGAGCAGGCCATAGGGCAGGGCAGCGATACAGAAATGCTGATCCACGAGTTCTGCGATAAGTTGCAGATACCCTTTGAGAAGATTTCCTCGGAGGACTTCTCAGCGTTCCTGCGGATACTGAGCCTGTCCAAGCAGCTCAAAAGCCCCAACAATATGAGAGGAAAGGCCAGTCCCATCCCGCCCAACCGCAAGGCCAGACGTAAGCGGAAGTAAAATTTCCATATCCGGGAGCGGCAAAAAAGCCATCCGCCGGTTGATTGGCAAATGGCTTTCGTGAAGCTGTATTCTGTTGTAGTGGTTGTTCCCAGTTTGGGAACAGCCACTATTGAAGATGCTATTCTTTGTCTTTCTGCGACACCTGCGTATGGGCTTCCTGCTGGACAAGCAGCCCCGCCGAAAAGCCGTATTTGAAGTGGCTTTCGTTTTCCTCACACTGAGCGATTGCCACCTGCGCCCGCAGTTCTTCGACCAGTGCATAGTCCTCTTTGCTCAGACGCTCCGATAAGGTGTCCATCAGGGCGGCGCTGGCTTTGACTGCCTGCTTGAACCTCGGTGAATCAGCGACCACCGTTTCACAGGGATAAAATCTGCCGTTAAACATTTCTTCCAGAATCATGCGTCCACCTCCCTCAGACAAAAATCATCTCAGACAGGATGATTTCCTCTGCCCGGCTGCGGATGCTGTTCATGGCTCCGACCCATGCAAGCTGGTCACGGGCTTTCAGTTCCTCATTGACGCCCTCCGCTTCCTGCATCTGCGAGACGATACACGCCAGCCGGTCAGCGGCCTGTTCGTTCAGGTCAGCAAGATATGTCCAGAGTTTTCCCGACAGAAGCAGGGCGTTGTACTGGCCGGGCCGGTGTTCTTGCAGAAACGCCTTGTGCATCCGGCCCCACCGTCCAATGGGGCGGTTTTCTTCCGGCAGCTTCAGATCGGGGATGTAGTAGTCTCCCACCAGTGTATAGCTGATGCCGTTTTGATGGATTTTCTTTGGTAAATGCTCCATATTCGACCTCCTGTATTCAGTTTTTTCAGAATCCAGTTGATCGTGTCCCTGTTCATGATAAATTCAAGGCAACTGAACTCTTCACGAACAAGTATGGCATATCCTTGCCGACCTTCTGGTAATTCAAGCCGTAGGAGTTGTTTGTGGAGCGTGTTTCGCTCGTGTTGTAGAGATCAATGGTCTCCTTGCCAAGCACTTCGCTGATTTCCTTCAAGGTGGATTTCTCCTTGCCTCCGAGGAAAAGCGTCGTGTCGCAGTTGCCGACAATCGTGTCGGCTGCATCCTTGTAGATGGTCTTGAGCTGGGACTGGGACTGCAAGATGATGGATGCCGAAATCTCCCTACTTCGGATAGTGGCGATCAGTTTGTCGAACTTTGGGATCTGACCGATATTGGCGAACTCATCAAGCAGACATCTCACATGAACGGGGAGCCTGCCGTTGTAGACATCATCCGCCTTATCGCAGAGCAGATTGAAAAGCTGGGAGTACATGATTGCCACCACAAAATTGAAGGTGTCATCCGTGTCTGAGATGATGACGAACAATGCCGTCTTTCTGTCTCCGAGGGTATCAAGCTCCATCTCGTCGTAGCTCATCAGCTCCCGCAGCTCCGCGATGTCAAAGGGTGCAAGCCGCGCACCACAGGAAATAAGGATCGACTTGGCGGTCTTGCCAGCCGCGAGCTTGTATTTCCGGTATTGTTTTACCGCAAAGTGATCCGGCGAACGGTTTTCCAGCTCATCGAACATGAGGTCAACCGGGTTCTTGAAGCTCTCGTCGTCCTCTCTGGCTTCGGAAGCATTGATCATTTCGAGCAGTGTTGTAAAGTTTTTCTCGTGTTCCGGTGCTTCGTACCAGATGTAGCCGATGAGGGCTGTGTAATAGAGCTTTTCCGCCTTCACCCAGAAATCCTCGCCGGACTTATCGCCATCTCCCTTCGTGTTGACGATGATCGTATTGACCAGCTTGAGGATGTCCTTTTCGCTGCGGATATAGGCGAACGGGTTGTAGTGCATTGACTTCCGGAAGTTGATGGTGTTCAGGGACTTGATGACATAGCCGTTCTTCGCAAGCATCCTGCCGCACTCGACCAGCACTGTTCCTTTCGGATCTGTGACTACATAGGAGCTGTGCATCTGCATGAGGTTTGGCTTGACGAAAAACCGGGTTTTACCTGAGCCGGAACCGCCGATGACAAGGATGTTCTTGTTCCTTGCGTACTTCGGCTGCTTGGGACGGCTGTTCATCGTGAGGGCTTCGGTCTGGGTGAGGATTACATTCTGGGAGAACTCCGGGTCCACATAGGGCTTGATGTCCTCCGGCTTGCCCCATCGTGCAGAGCCGTACTCTTCGCCCTGACGGAACTTTTTTCGGTTTTTGCCCTTCAAGTATACCGCCAGCTTGAGCAATGCTCCTGCCGCTACACCGACGAGCAAGTCAATCGGATTGAAGCTAGGCAGTGGGTTTGCGAAGGCAGCTCCGAAATTGGCAAAGCCGCCGGTGAGCTTGTCAACCATCTCTATTCCAGGTGCCAGACGGAAGACCGTGGCGATTTTGTTCACGAAATAAAACGCGAACACATACGGGAGGTTGAGAAGGATGAGACGCTTGATGTCGATTTTTCTTGTCATCGGTCAACGCCCCGATCCATGTTTTTGAACTTGACCTTTTCACGCTGCTGCTTTTTGGACTGCTCCTGATGACGGGAGAGCTTCTGGCGCAGCGAGGGCTTGTCCTTCTGCTTGACAGACTTTGCGGAGAACTCCTTGAACGCCTGCGTCATCACATCCACATCGCGTCCCTTGAAGAAGACGAGATAGCGGGGAGGCTGCTCGGAGGTGTCTTTCTTGAGAGCATAGTCAATCCCGTATTTCTTGGCGGTGCGCTCAAAGGACTTGATATTGCCGTCTGTCACCTCGATGTTGCTGATGGCGGCATTCTGCTGGACCAGATGCTTGATGGACTGCTTGCCCCGATAGGTCTTCGGCTGAGAGGCGGTCTTCTGAGCCTTCTCGATTTCCTCAATGAACTTCCGGAGAGCCTTTTCCAGCACTTCGGCAGTGATCTTTCCGCCCTTGACAGCGATAGCAACAACCTTGGTATTTACTTCATCCTGCATGGGAACCTCCTTTCCGGGAACTGGTGGGGAGCGTCAGGGCTAAGGCGGCACACCCCGAAGATAGAAAATTGTCATGCCTGATACCTCCTTCCGGTTGAATGGATTTCATGACCGGTCAAGGCTTCCTGCCTCCACCGTAGAGGTCATGATTGACAAGAGCCGAATAGTAGTTGTCCATCGTCAGGGATGCGTTATAGAGTGTCGTGAGCATATATGCTCTGATGTTCCGAATATCGGAAGGGCATTCATCCATTGCCTGAAGGACATACTCTATATGGCTGCTGTTCAGTTTCAGGAAGCGGGATTTGACCACTTGCTGCGGCATATCCTCGCCGTTGATACGGATAGTGGGACGGGTAGAGCAAATGACATCCAGCATGATCTCAACCATCTCATTTACACGGTCGGTATCGAAGCGTTTGTCGTGAGAGAGGATTTCAAGCTCAAGGTTATCCTTGATAATCTCTTCATAACGCGCTCTTTCTTTCATCCCATCCATCCCATCAAGATTGATAAATTGATAATTGCTCAAAGAGTTATTTCTTTCTTGAGTAATTACTTGATTAGTATTTATTTGTGCGGACTTATCCGTGTACGGTTGTTCCGTAACCGGATTTACCGTATCGGGATTTTCCGTATGCGGTTTTTCCGTGTCCGGCAAAACCTCTTGCGGCTCTTCATAAATTTCAAAGACCATACTGCCCATTTTGCCGTTTGCGTTCCGTTCCTGATGACGGACGAGATAGCCGGTCTTTTCAAGCTCACGGAGAGCCGAGAGGATCGCGTCGGGACCTTCCTTGCAGATAGCCGATAACCCACGAGTAGAGAACTTCCAGCCGTCGTTGAAAGAGAGCATCTTAGAGAGAAGTCCGACTGCCTTGAGTGAAAGCCGCTTGTCTCTCAGGTGGAAGTTCGCCATGACGGTATAGCTGCGGTTTTTGTTTACGCGGTAGACTGCCATGCGATCAACTCTCCTTTGCTTCGCTGCGGCGAGTGGAAAGCTCTCTTGGTGAATAAGGGCAATTCTCAAACACGCAGGATTGATATTTCCAATGAGGACGGTGGAAGCGGCAAGTCCGGCACTCAGGAATGATGCCGTCGTAGCCACTGTCATATTTGGCATACGGCGTTTCTTTCATCATCGCCTCGAATGCCACTGTCACGGTAAGTTTATTACGGTGCATCTTGCTAACCTCCAATTCTGATAGAAATAGAAAAAGCCCCGTCATTGTTCTGCTTTGAGTCATACTCTTGCGCAGTTGCAATGACGGGGCTTCCCGTTTGTATTAAGTTTTGGCTTCCTTGCAGCTATCGAGATAGCTGCGGATGAGCAGTAGGTGTTTCCATGTCTTCCGGGTGATGCTGCAACAGTACGGGGAGACAAGAAAGTCGATGAGACTGATTTTCGGTATCAATATTTTCCCGGAGATGAAGAAGGACTTCATGCGCTTATCCTGACACCAGCGATGGAAGGAAGTATCACAGTAGCCAGTGATCTCCGCTGCATCCTGAATTGTGAGAACATCGTCATACTCAGCCAGCTCATCTACGATGTACTTTCGGAAAGCGCGTCTTTCTTCGTCGGTCATGCTGAACAGTTCTCTGCGATAGGTAACGCGGGAGTTGTAATGACCGGACCGTTCCTTGTACCAGAGATCGGGAGCGCGATAGTTTTCCGGGTTAATCTCTCTGTCAATGAGGTATAGGATTATATCGTCAATCCGAATTGCGTAACGGCGGGTTTTCTTGCCGGAGTCCTTGCAGGGGACTTTTCCGCTGCTCAAAAGGTAGAGAGCGGTCGCTTTGCTGATGTGAGCTATACGGTAAAACTGATCCTTTGAAACGACCTCGGGGTACTCCTTTCGGATGGAGTCATAGTATTTCATTTTCGATTTCATGCTGATAACCACCTTGTTTTTATTCGGCTCTTAGGTAGGTGTCATCTGCATTCAATACTGTAATTTTCTCCCCGAGTTCTCCCCATCTTCTCCCCAACGCGCTTTTTTCTCCCCAAAACCGGAAAATATTCGAACTCCTTGTAACACAAGGCTTTTTGGGAAATTAGCCCTTCAAGAGCGAAAAAGCCTTGATTTTATAAGGGTTTTTAAGCTCCTGCATCGTCGTTGAACTTCTCTTGTTTTCCGCCAAAGTCTGAATGGCGACTCCGACTCGAAATCAGTTTGATGGAGACATCACGTGGGTTCGAATCCCACCCGCTGCGCCATAGGCGCCGGGGGCTATGCTCCCGGCGCCTTTTTCTGCCGTTTTTCTCCTGCGGCGGGCGCTTCGGGCCCGCGTCGTTTTAAGGTAAAAAATGTCGATATTGCTTGAAATATCCACGTCGGCATATTATTATAGAGCAGTTAAGATTTACACACGGGGGAAAAGGTGGGTATGAAGAAACTGTTTGAGGCCGCCGCCGTCATCATTGGGGCCGCGGCCGTGTCGGCGCTGTGTGTGGCGGCGTCGATGGGCGTATTCACGCGCAGCACTCTCTCACTGACAGTTGACGGCACTGTCACCGAATTCAAGCTCCTGCCCGGGGAGGCCGCGGAGGTCTCGGCCCTGGAGGCGGCGGGCGATGGGAAGCGCTTTATCTGCTGGCTGGACTCGGAGGGGAATGAGGCCGACCCGGAGACGCCCCTGTTCTCCGACGCGGCCTACACCGCGCTGATAGCCCCGGCGCTTGCGGGCGGGGACATGGAGCCCTGGCTCGAGTGCGATGAAAACGGCTTCGCCCTGCCCGGAGCCCTCATCACCGGCGAGGAAGCCGCGGCGGGAGCCGAGGCTATCTTTGCATCGGACTTCGACGCCGGACTGCTCGGGGAGCTCGAGAGCGTCACCGCCTCCGACTTTGCCCAGGCCCTTGAGGGCGCCTTTGCGCCCGGCCTGCTCGCGGAGATGACGGGAGACGAGCCGCTCACGCGCGCCGCTGCTGCGGAGCTGGTATGCAAGCTCGCGGGCGTTGAAGAGTTCGGCCCGGCCGTCGCTGCCGCGCCCGACCTGGACCCCGCTTCCGACGGCGCGCAGGCGCTGGCGTTCTGTCTGGAGCCTGAGAGCGCTGTGGAGTATGCCGACGGCTTTGTCAACATAGACGGCTGGCTCTACCTCGTCCGCGACGGACTCTTTGTGACGGACGAGAGCGTAGACGGCTTTGACTTCGGCTCCGACGGGCGCTTCACCAGCGGGAACGAGGAGCTCGACGAGCTCGTGGCCGAGGCGCTTGAGCCGATATGTGCCGAGGGCGGCACGCGCGACGAGATGCTCCGCGCGGCGTATCTCTACGTCCGCGACAACTTCCAGTACCTGCGCCGCAACTACTACGCCGTCGGCGCCGACGGCTGGCAGACGGACGAGGCCATTACCATGCTCACCACCGGGCGAGGCAACTGCTATTGCTACGCCGCCGCCTTCTGGGCTCTGGCCCGCGGTCTGGGCTATGACGCCACGGCTGTCGCCGGGACCGTCGGCTATGACCGCGACCCCCACGGCTGGGTCATCATGTACGACGAGGACGGCGCGCGCATCACCTATGACGTCGAGCTCGAGATGGCCTATCGCTACAACCGCCACAACTACACCACCGACATGTATGCCATGAGTCCCATCAAGGCCGCTCAGTGGAGCTATGTCTACGGGGAGCAGTTTCGATGAGCTTTGACAGTCCGACCTTTCTGTTCTTTTTTCTGCCTCTTCTGCTGATCCTGGAGGCGGTCATCCGCCCGGTGAGGGCAAAAAACGTCTTTCTCTGCGCCGCGGGGCTGGTGTTTTACGCCTTCGGAGAGCTCTGGGCCATGGCCCTGCTCGTCATCTCGGCGCTTGTCAACTGGCAGCTGGGTCTGCTGGCCCGGCGACGGGGCAGGCTTGCGGTCGTGCTCGCCGCTGTGCTGAACCTGGGGCTGCTGGCCGTGTGCAAGTATCTGGGCTTCTTCGGCGAGGGGCTGGCGCTTCTGGGCGCAGAGCTGAGCCTGCCGAGTATCGCCGCCCCGGCGGGCGTGAGCTTCTTCACCTTCAAGGGCATCAGCTACGTCGTGGATGCCTCGAGAAAGCCCGAAGCTGCGACGGGGAATTTCGGCAAGGCACTTTTTTACATCTCCTTCCTGCCCGAGGTAATGAGCGGCCCGCTCTCGCGCTTTTCGGACTTTGAGGCCCAGCTAGGCGGGCGCCGCCGGACCTGGGATGACACGGCCCGGGGCCTCCGGCGCTTCATCATAGGCATGTCGAAAAAGCTCCTCATCTCCGGCGCAGCCGCAGCCGCGGCGGACGCCGCCTTTTCGGCCGGTCCGGCGCTGGACGCCCGGATAGCCTGGCTCGGAGCCGCCGCCTACACCCTTCAGCTCTACTTCGACTTCTCCGGTTACAGCGACATGGCGCTCGGTCTGGGCCGGGCACTGGGTTTCGCCTGCCCGGAAAACTTCGACCACCCCTACGCCGCCGTCAGCATCACCGATTTCTGGCGGCGCTGGCACATCTCGCTCTCGCTCTGGTTCCGCGACTATCTCTACATCCCGCTCGGCGGCAGCAGGCGCGGAAAATGGCGCACGGCGCTGAACAAGGCCGTGGTCTTTGTCCTCTGCGGCCTGTGGCACGGCGCAAACCTCACCTTCGTCGTCTGGGGCGCGTGGCACGGGCTGCTCTCCGCGCTCGAGAGCCTCCGGGTGCTCGACGTGCAGCGGTGGCGGCGCAGCGCCGCCGGCAGGCTGCTCTCGCGCGTCTACACGCTGCTCGCCGTATGTCTGGGTTTTGCCATGTTCAGGGCGGAGAGCGTCGCGGCCGGGTTCACGCTCATAGCGGCCATGTTCACCGGCTGGGACTTCACGCTGGAGGGCACCGTCCTGCTGCAAACCACCCTCGGCGGGTGGACGGCGTGCATGCTCCTCCTCGGCGCGGTCTGTTCCGCCCCGGTCCTGGAGCGGGCCCGCGCGCTCCTGAAGGGCAGGGCCATCGCGGCGGCGGAGGCGCTCTCTTACGCGGCCTGCGCAGTCCTGCTGGTCTTTAACTGCGCGGCCATGGCGAGCGGCGGCTTTGCACCTTTTATCTACTTTCAATTCTGACGCGGCCTCCTGCCGGGTCCGCAGCAACGGAGCGTAATGCCAATGAAGCGCATAACTGTCATATTTACAGCTGTCATACTCCTGCTCTGCCTCGTGCCGTCCGCCGGTCTTGCGCTCCTCGGACCGAGCGTGGCGCGCGCAAACGAGATCGCCCCGGCAGCGCCTGAGCTTCTTGACCGCGACGGCGCCTTCAACACGGGGGTCCTCTCCGACACGGCGGAGTATCTGGACGAGAGCTTTTCCCTCCGTCAGGAGCTGATAACCCTCTGGGCTCGGATCAAGGCGCTGTTCGGCCAGAGCGCCGAGAGCGGAGTCGTGCTCGGCTCGGACGGCTGGCTCTATTACGCCGACGAGCTGGCAGACTTCACCGGCACGGAGCTGCTCTCCGAGCGCGAGCTCTTCGCCGCGGCGCGCAACCTTGCGCTCATGTCCGAGTATGTAGAGGCGCTCGGCTCCCGCTTCGTCTTTACCATCGCCCCGAACAAGAGTTCGCTCTACCCGGAGCACATGCCGGAGCTTGCCCGCTCCGGCGCCCAAACGGATGCGGAGCGCCTGGCCGAAGCGCTCGAGGCCGAGGGCGTTGAATACCTCGACCTGTTCGAGCTCTTCCGCTCCCGCAGCGAGACGCTGTATTTCGAGCACGACTCGCACTGGACCTCCCGGGGCGCCGCACTTGCGGCCGACGCGATAAACTCCGCCCTCGGCGTCGCAAGCGACTACGGCGGCGGGTATGAGTACGAGACCCGGCAGCACACCGGCGACCTCTACGAGATGCTCTACCCCGCCGGGACGGACCGCGAGACGGACGACGTGCCCACGGCGCTCGGCTTCAGCCAGGGCGAGGGCATACGCCCCGACAGCATCACCATAGACACGACGGGCTCCGGCAGCGGCAGCCTGCTGATGTTCCGGGACTCCTTCGGCGAGCTGCTGTATCCTTTCATGGCCGCAAGCTGGGCTGAGGCGAGATTTTCCCGCCAGTCGGTCTATGACCTCACGACTGCGGCCGAGCTGGGCAGCGACGCCGTGGTGGTAGAGCTGGTGGAGAGGAACCTCTTCTGGCTCTGCGAGCAGCGCGCGGTGTTCCCCGCGCCTGAGCGCAGTCTGGACGCCGCCGGGGCACATCCGGGCAGCGCCAGCCTCGCCCTGGACGACGGTCCGGAGGGATATCACCACCTGTACGGCACGGTCGGCGACGGGATAGACGCCGATTCGCCGGTATATATTGCGTATAATGGCACATATTACGAGGCTCTCATAGCCTCCGAGGACTTTTCTGCGACGCTCCCGGGGTCCGGCGGCGGTGAGTACGGTGTCTACTGGTACTCCGACGGCATTTTGACCTGCGCCGACCTCAGTATATAGATAAAAGGAGAGGGACAAATATGAAAAAAGCGATAATCCTGCTGCTCTGCGCCGCCCTGACGCTGGGGCTTGCCGCCTGCGGTGAAGCCGCCGTTGAGGACTCCGCGGCTCCGTCTACCGACGTGTCGGCCGAACCCGCACCCGTGGAGTCGGCCGCTCCCGGCGAGTCTGCGCCCGAGGAGACCCCGGACGGGGAGGCCGGCCTTCTGGACACGGCGAAAGAGTACGAGGGCAAGCCTGTCGAGGACCTCATCGCCGCCATAGGCGAGCCGGTGAGCAGCGACTACGCCCCCAGCTGCCTCGGCGAAGGCGAGGACGGCAACCTCTATTACGACGGCTTCACCGTCTACACCTACAGGGACGACACCGGCGAGACCGTCAGCTATGTGGAGTGACCTCTCGCCTGAAAGCGAGGACTTTATATGGACAAGGCAAGAAGGGCGCTCGTGATCTTCGCCGTGTTTGCGGCGCTGATCGTGGTCGCGGCGGGGCTGAGCTTTCTGATACCCTGGCTCGGCGCCGCGACGGAGATGCCCGAGCTCGTGGAGCTCTCCGTCCTCTCGGACGGCTCCGGGGACTACACCCTGAGCTGGTCAGAGGCCGAGGGCGTCACGGAGTACAGGATAGGCATAGCCGAAGCCGGGGACGAGGGCGAGCTGCTCTCCGAGTTTGACGTGAGCGGCAGTTCTGCGGAGCTGACCGGTCTGCCCGAGGGGCGGGAGCTCAGCATCACGGTGACCCCCCTGGGGCGCTGGCGCTCCTTCGTGGGCGGGGAATTTCTGCGCCCGGGCAGGAACCCGGCGGCCGGGCATGTGGTGCTCAGTCCGCTCGAGCTCAAGGACGTGGAATACGTCATAGACGACACGGCCCAGACGCTCTCCGTCAGCGCCGAGCCCGGGATCGGACGGCAGTATGAGCTGGTGCAGGTCACCGTGGACGGCGAGCAGAGGCTCAGCATCGGCACGGGCACACAGAGCATCAGCTTCGGCGAGGGCGGGAGCCTGCCCATGCCGGAGTACGGCGAGGAGTACACCTTCACCGTGCGCGCCGTCGAGCACTTCGAGGGCTGCATGCTCATCGGCGAGGCGGGCGAGAGCGTCACCGTGGACCGCGAATCGCTCCTGTCCGGCGTGCTGGAGCTCAAGTGCGAGGACCTGGGCGGCAACAGCTACTCTTTGAGCTGGAACGAGACAAAGGGCGGCGGCTACGAGGTCCAGCAGCTGGTCGGGGACACCTGGGAAACTCTCTCCAGCGTGGAGCGGGACGGTGAGCGGGTATATCTCACCGGAATGCTGCCCTCCTGCCGGGAGCAGACCTTCCGCGTAGTCACCGTCGGCGGCGCCATACCCGAGGGCGCCGAATACGCCGCGGAACCCGCCGAGGTGAACTTCAGGACCGAGCTCTCAAGCCTCTACTGCACCATCTGGCCGCTGACCGAGCTGACGCTTTACAAGGAGGCGGACTCAGCCTCCGAGTCCCTGGGGACCATCCCGGCCGGCTCCACGCTCTGCGTGCTGGCCGAGGAGGACGGACTCTTCCGCGTGAGGTACGACGGCCGGTACGGCTATATCGACAGCCGCTACTGTCTCATAAACCTCCCCGAGTACCTGGGCGACCTCATAAGCTATAACATCACGAACAGCTACGCTTCGCTCTACGCCGTGCACGGCTATGAGATACCCGAGGTCACGGGCACGGTCATAGTCGGCTATGAGCACGTGCGGCTGGCCGAGGGCGTATACCTTGCGCCCTACCTCTACCCCTGCTGCGAAAAGCTCTACACTGCGGCCAACTCGGCCATAGAGCAGGGCTACAGGCTGAAGATCTACGACTCCTACCGCCCCAACCGGGCCACCCGCGACATCTACGACAAGGCCGAGGTGCTGGCGAACGAGCCCGTGCCTGAGCTGGACATCTACGGCGAGGTGCCCGAGGACCTGCCTGAGCTGGCGGAGGGCGAGGTGCTGACCTATATCCGGCTCTGGGAGGAGGGCAGCTACGGCCTGCCGAACTTCCTGGCCCAGCACGGCTCGGCGCACAACATGGGCATCGCCCTGGACCTCACCATCGAGACGCTCGAGGGCAAGGAGCTGGAGATGCAGACCGACATGCACGACCTGAGCGTCTACTCCACCATCTGGCATGACAACTCCGAGGCGCTCGTCCTCGACTCCATCATGAAGGACGCGGGCTTCGGCGGGCTCACCAGCGAGTGGTGGCACTTCCAGGACAACGAAACGCGCGACGCGCTCAGCCTCAATATATATATGTATAACGGCGTCTCCGCCGAGGGCTGGATCGCCGACGACACCGGCTGGCGCTACCGCCGCGCGGACGGCTCCTTCGTCACCGGCAGCGCCGAGATCGGCGGGGTCAGCTACGACTTCGGCGAGGACGGCTACAGCGAACTCTGGCCGGACCAGTCCGCAGAGGGCTGAACCCGGCGCCGCCGTCCCCTCCTGTGACTGCGGCGTGACCGGGTGGTTCGACTGAAAACCTAAAAAACAGGGAGCGCGGGTCCTCACCCGCGCTCCTTTCGCTTATTTTGAACTCATTTGCACGCTAAAGGCCCGCCTTTGCCGGTACGGAGTCATGCTCCGTGCCGGCGTTTTTGTTTCGGCTC
>ENA-OOXJ01001282-OOXJ01001282.1-human-gut-metagenome-genome-assembly--contig:-NODE-1282-length-16741-cov-2.286767_pt1 | contig 16741 bp, 16 predicted proteins | sample MGYA00241587_ERZ501343 | MGnify/ENA primary metagenome ERZ501343 (study PRJEB25962, sample SAMEA2042918) | human gut metagenome | biome: human gut; feature: human-associated habitat; material: faeces... | reverse complement strand
ACGGTCAAAGGCGGCGTCGAGGTGGTCAAGACCGATGATGACCTGCATGGTTCCCAGCCACAGGGCGATGCGTCGCTCGACGGCACGGTGTATGAGATCGTCAACAAATCCATGGCGCCGGTTCATGTGGGCGGCAGGGAGATTCCCCGCGATGCCGTGGTGGCGACCATAGCCACCAAGACGGTGCAGGGGAACAGTGTGGCTGCAACGGAGACGAGACTCCTGCCATACGGCACCTATCAGATTCGCGAACGCAGTGCTGCGGCCGGTTACCACCGGGCTGGGTTCGACAAGACCTTCCGGATTCGCGAAGACAACATGATCGTGCGGTACACGCTCGACGCCAATGGCGTCGACGCGAACATGGCCACGATCCGCGGAGTGGGTGCGAATGCCAACGATGTGCAGCGCGGTGGGCTCCAATTGCTCAAAGTGGATCGTGAGACGGGGTTGGCGACCCCATTGGGTGCGGCTTCGTTGAACGGCACCGGTTTCGAGGTGATCAACCGCAGTGCCAATGCGGTTGTCGTGAACAATCGCACCTATAAGTCCGGCGACGTGGTGCGAACATTGTCTGCCTCCTACGGAGACATAGTCGACTCCGATGGGAAGCCAACGGGGAGCAAGGGCATCGTGGCGAGAACCGCCATAGACGAATTGCCCTACGGAACCTATGAGGTGCGTGAGACCGTTGCCTCGGCAGGGTATTTGCGCGATGCATCCGCGCGCGCATGGTCAAAGCGCTTCACCATAGGCCATGATGGAGGTGATGCGTCAACCGGAGCCTATGAGGCCAATGGCAACCCGCATCGGTATGCCTCATTGGCGCATGTATCGGGTGCAGGTTCCGCGTCCAACCAAGTGCAGCGCGCGGATTTCCACTTCATCAAGAAAAGCGCCGACACCATGGAGCGCATGGGGCCGATCGCCTGGCGACTCACCTCGAAGACGACCGGGGAAAGCCATGTGATTGTTTCCGACAAGAACGGCGAACTCCATACGAAATCATGCGACGGCAGGTTCAATGACTCCGGGACCGGCACCACCGGATGTCGACCGCACAGCAGGAACACGAACTCGCCGTCGTCGGCCGAGGTGGTGGAGGCCACGGCGGCGCCGGTCAGGTCGCGCAGAGTGATGGTCGCGCCCGCGACGGGCAGGATGCCCTCGAGCCCGGTGGAGGTGACCAGGCCAGCGATGGCGCCCAGGGAGAGCGTGGTCTCAGGCGCGCACACCAGGGGCACCTGCAGGCTGTCACCGCCGGTGAGCGTCAGCCCCGCGCCCGGGCTCATCAGGTGTCCGGCGCAGGCGGCGGCGACGGTGTAGGTCCCGGCGGGGACGTTGGTGAAGGCGTAGGCGCCCTCCGTGTCCGTCAGGACGTGGCGGTAGGGCACGCCCTGGCTGTCGAACAGCTTTACGGTGGCGTTGGGCAGGGGGTTGGTCCCGTCGGTCACGGTGCCGTAGACCGTGGCGGAGGCGGTGACGGCAGGATTGAGGCTGAGGTTGATGTCGGCCTCCTGCATTCCCTGTATATTGAAGCTCTGGCTGTAATTCAGGCTGAGAAGATCCGTGATTTCGGCCATTTTCAAATAACCTCCTCAAGTTGATGGCTGATTTTGTTCCAATTTTGCGGCTTGACCGGCTATCAGGCAGCCGACGCATCCGGAGACGAAGTCCCGGAACTGTGCCAGTGTGGCCGTTGCCGAGTCGGTCGCTGCGAGACCCGGGTCACGCAGCGCGGCTGCACGAAAGGCCAGCAGCGCGAGCAGACAGAAGATGCCGATGCCGGACGCCGTCGCCACCTGAAGGCCGTTGCCCGTGTCGGTCGGTTCGCCCTCTCCGGGCGTGACCTCGCGGCGGTAGTTCGCGCTGAGGAAATAGCCGAATATGGCTGCGGCCGAGGTGCGGACTATGATGTCTATACCGCTCGTCTCCGTTCCCAGGGCCGGTGCCGAGAAGAGGCTGTACGCCGACTGCGCCAGCAGTATGGCCATAAAGGTGAGCAGGCACCTGTCCACAAGACGTATGCGCCCCCTGCATCCGCGTGAGGCCGTACGTTTCATGTTGCTCATGTCTCCTTCCCCGGCGCTCGAAGCGCCGCAAGCTCACTCTATGCCGGCGCGTCCACTTTTGACACAGCAAAGCGCCCCGGAAGTTCCGGGGCGCCTTGTGCAGGCGTGAGCATGTTTACATCGGCCGGTCCTTTTCCGGCGCATGATACACATAGCTCTCGTGTTCCAGCTCCCTGAGCCGGTTGTAGACCGTTCCCCGCGATATGCCGAGATGGCGCGCCACCTTGGCCTTGTTCCCGTTGAACTGGAGCAGGGTCTCCACAAGCCTGTCGTTTTCCGCGCTCCTCAGATCAAAGGCCTTCTCAGGCTGCGGAGAGTCCGACGGCAGCCGCACATCCATGCTCGTGTTCTCCAGCTGCTCGTTCACGGAGAGCGGGCAGTCATTTCTCGCGTTTATCAGGCTGCGCTCGATGATATTTCTCAGCTCTCGCAGGTTCCCCGGCCAGGAGTACTCGCGGAACAGCTGCAGCGTCTCCGGAGTCACGGTGTAGATGTTCTTCCCGTACCTGGCGGAGAGCAGTGTCACAAAATAGTTGCTCAGCTTTTCAAGATCGGCCTGGCGCTCCCTGAGCGGAGGCAGGTCCAGTCTCAGGACGTTGAGCCTGTAATAGAGGTCTATTCGGAAAGAGCCGTTATTCACCTTCTTTATCAGCTCATTGCTTGCCGTTGCGATTATCCTCACGTCCAGCTGTATGCTGTCGGTCCCGTTGGCGGGCGTGATGAGGCCGTCATCGAGAAAGCGCAGGAGAAAGCTCTGCATTTCCGGAGACATCTCCGAAATGTCGTCGAGGAACAGTGTGCCTCCATCCGCCTGCTGAAGCTTTCCGGGCTTATCCGCCGTGCCGAACAGGAGCGCTCCGGCCGTCTCTATTGTAAATTCGCCGCAGTTGACCGGCACGAAAGGCCCGCAGAACCGCGGGCTGGCATTGTGAATGGCCTGGGCGAAGAGCTCCTTGCCCGTGCCGCTCTCCCCCGTTATCAGCACGTTCGCCGGACTTCCCGCCGCCGCTTTCGCCGCGTTCTTCACTTTTTTCATTGCCGCGCTCTCCGCAATGATGTCCTGAAAGCTGTATACGGCGTTGTGGCGCTGAGCCGCAGCGCTGTATTTTCTAATCTGCTCCGCCGTCTTTATCATTATTTTAAGGCCCATCACCGTCTGATTTTCCAGTATAGGCAGACACTCGACATAGTAAAATTTCCCCGCCTCGCCGTTGAATGCGAGCGGTATGTTGCTGGCGGCGATCTCCCGGCCTGTCGACAGGGCCTTGAGCGCAAAGGACAACCCCGGCAGCTGGCGCCTCAGTGATTTCCCTATTATGGAAGTCACCGGCATCCCGAACTCATTTTCAAAGCGGCTGTTCACAAACACGACATTTCCGCTGCTGTCCACCAGCAGCATGATGTCGGTGGTATACTGCACAGACTGCTCAAGCAGGCGGAAGCGCCGCTCCATATGCGGGTACAGGATGCGGTTCTTGTACGTGAAGTCGCCCGCCTCCAGGATGAACGAGGCCGAATGAAAGGCGTTTTTGCTGCACTTGTCTGTGGGGATGAAAATGACGTTCACGGCGTGGAACCCGTTTGCGGCCGACGTCTCGCCGTATCTCGCAAGGCAGACTAAGTCCGTGAACAGCCTCGAGTAGTGGCCCTCTCCGGAGCTGTAACACGTGACAAAAGGCCGGCTTATCGCTATATTCCCCGCAAAAACGCCCACGTTTTCCACAGAAAACTTTGTTCCTATGCGTATGCCCCTGCGCTTGAGCTCCGCCAGCAGGGCCTTGTTCCCGCTTTTGTGGAACGCAACGAGTTCCGTGTCCAGATAGAAGATCGCACCTCCCATCTTGTCGAGGGCGGTATCGCGGCTCTTGTAATAGTCCTTGAAGTAGGCCAGGTGGCATTTGGAGATGTCGTCAATGCGTTCAAACACATGCAGATCGCGCTGCTCGTCCGTCAGTCTGATTCGCTCCGGGTCCACCCCGGCTGATTTTGAACGCTCCCAGCCGGACACCACTTTCTGGTACTTGGGGTCGAAGCTCTCAAGCGTTCCTTCAATAAATTTTTCCTTCATCTCTCTGAGCGTATCGTTCTGGGATAGATTGTTCATAGCACTCCCGCCTTTAATGTGTTTAGACGCTGATCCGGCTTTGCAGCGCGCTTTTTGAGCTTGCTTGAACAGATTTGCACACTCATGTTCAAATTTGTTCAACAAATCATCGGAATTGAATTGATTTTTGGCCGGTGTTAATATATTGACAAGTCCTGCAAGTGCAAGTATTCAGAGGAGGAAAGACATGAATACCGTTTTAACAAACGAAGAGTTGGAGTTGCAGAAGATATACAGGGAATATGCCGAGGAGCGGGTGCGTCCCCACACACTGGAGATCGACCGCGGTGAATTTGACGTCGGCATACTCATCAAGGAGATGCACAAACTCGGTTTTTGCAGCATCGTCATCCCCAGGGAGTACGGCGGGCTGGGCAGCACGTATGTCCACTATGTGCTTGCCGTCGAGGCGATAGCTCAGGCCAGCGGTCCGGTCGCCAAGTCTGTATCCGGCCAGACGAACATGTGCTTCCCCATACTTAAGTACGGCACCGAGGAGCAGAAGCAGAAGTACGTAGTGCCCTGGGTAAAGGGCGAAAAGACCTCCGCCTTCACGCTCACCGAGCCTGGTGCGGGCTCCGACGCCGCCAGTATCCAGACCGCCGCTGTCCTCCGTGACGGCGAGTTTATTGTGAACGGAACGAAGGCCTTTATAACCGGCGCAAGGGAGGCCGACTTCTTCCAGACCTATTGCCAGTTCGTCGACGGCAGCGGGGTCAAAAAGCCAATGTGCCTGCTCATAGACGTTCACGAGTGCCCGGGCATAACGGTGGGACGCGACGAAAACCTCATGGGTATGCGCGCAAAGTCCGTTGCCGAGGTCGTGTTCGACGATGTGCATGTCCCGGAGAGCAACCTCCTGGGTGAGATCGGCAAGGGCTTCCACGTTGCAATGTCCACGCTTGACGCCGGCCGTCTCGGCATCTCCGCCGTCTGCGTCGGCATGGCTCAGGACGCGATCGACCAGACCATAAAGTATACACGCGAGAGGATGCAGTTCGGCAAGAGGATATCTCAGTTCCAGAACACTCAGTTCAAGCTTGCGGAGTATCAGACCAAAACGGAAGCCGCAAGGCTGCTTGTCTATCACTGCGCCAGCATGATGGACAACGGCCAGCCCGCTTCTCACCTGTCCTCCATGGCCAAGTATTACGCCGCAGACGTTCTCAACGAGGTCGTGCGCGGCTGCCTGCAGCTGCACGGCGGCTATGGTTACAGCAAGGAGTTTGTCATCGAAAAGCTGTACCGCGACGCCAAGCTCACCGAGATATTCGAGGGCACCTCGGAGGTTCAGAAGAAGATAATCGCCAAGTGGATGGGCGTAAAATGAGAGGGGCGGACGATAAGATGAATATCATTGTTTTCATAAAGCAGGTTCCCGACAGCGACCAGGTCAGGCTGGACGACAACGGCAACCTCATCCGTGAAGGCGTTCAGAGCATGATAAATCCCGTGGACAAGAACGCCATCGAAGCCGGTCTGGAGCTCAAGGACAAGTTCGGCGGGAAGGTCACCGCCGTCACGATGGGTCCTCCGCAGGCGGTGGAGGTGCTCAAGCGCGCTCTGTTCATGGGCTGCGACGACGTCGTGCTGCTGAGCGACCGCGCCTTCGGCGGAGCCGACACGCTTGCCACGGGCTACACTCTGGCAAAGGCCGCTGAGAAGATCGGCGGATACGACCTGCTCATCTTCGGGAACCGTGCCGCCGACGCCGAAACGGCTCAAACCGGGCCTGTCACAGCGGGCTTCCTGGGTCTGCCGCTCGTGACCTCCGTTTCCGCGCTGGAGGCAGCGGAAGGCTGCATATTCTGCACGCGCAACTTCACCAGGGGCATTGAGAAGTGCCGTGTGAAGCTCCCTGCCGTCATAACCGTGAAGCCGGAGCTGAACACTCCTCGTTTCCAGACTCCCGCCAACGTCATATCCGGCCTGAAGAAAGAGATAAAGGTCTGGGACTGCGCCGCCCTCGGCTGCGACGCCTCCAGGACCGGCGTCAGCGGTTCTCCTTCCAGGACCAAGCGGGTCGTTGCTCCCCCCTCCCGGTCCGTTGACACCGAGACGATAAGCGGAAGCAATGAGGAAATGGCAAAAGCCTTTGTCGACATTCTGGCCGGCGAGCACCTGATCTGATTGGAGTGTGCACAATGAGTAAAGATATATGGGTATATGCAGAGATAGACGAGGGCAGGCTCAATGAGACCGTGCTTGAACTGCTCTCCAAGTCCGTTGAACTAAAGGCCGAGCTCGGCGGCCGGGTCGCCGCGATACTGGCCGGCGCCGCCGATTCCGGGATACACAAGTCTCTCTCCGACCACGGCGCGGACATCATCATCACAGCCGACAGCAGCGTGCTGGGCGAATACAGCGCCCGCACCTATGCCGACGCGCTCACACAGCTGAGCCGCAAGTACGAGCCCTCGATCTTCCTCTTCCCCGCCACGCCCTCCGGCTACGAGATCGCTCCGCTGGTCATGTGCGCTCTCGGCACCGGCCTCACCGCCGACGCCATAGACCTCGGCATCGACGAGGACGGCGATTTCATACAGACCACCCCGGGCTTCGGCGGAAACATCCTCGCCCACATCTGCATCGGCGAAAAGCGCCCTCAGATGGTCACGGTGAGGCCGAAGGTCTTTGAGCCCAGGCTGATCGAAAACAAGCCCATGGCCGAGCTCATATCCGAGCCCGTCTCCTGCGTCAAGGACGAGGACTACGAGCTGGTCGATGTGCTGGTCCAGGAGGCGGAAAAGGCCTCACTCAAGGATGCCAAGGTCGTCGTGGCCTGCGGACGGGGCATCAAGAAGGCGGATGATATCGAGCTCATAAAGGAGTTCGCCTCGCAGATAGGCGCCACCCTGGCATGCTCCAGGCCGCTGGTCGACTGCGGCTGGCTGCCTCACGAGATACAGATCGGGCAGAGCGGCTGCACCGTCAAGGCTGACTGTATTATAAATATAGGTATATCCGGCTCCACACAGTACCTGGCCGGTATGCAGAATTCCAAGTGCATCATCAGCATAAACACCAATCCCTCCGCACCGATCATGGGCATTTCCCACTACGGCGTGGTCGCGGACTACCGCAAGCTGCTGCCTGCAATAGTGAACAAGCTCAGGAAGTAAGCGCAAAGCCGCTGTGCAGCTCCTGCATTCAGAGAATGCAGGAGCTGTTTTTTATATCAGATGATGCCCTTGGAGCGGAACCGCGCTATGCTCTCGCTGTCATAGCCCAGCACAGCGCTAAGTATCGCTTCGGTGTCCTGTCCGAGCGCCGGACCTCCCCGCCATATCCGTCCCGGTGTTTCGCTCAGCTTGGGGACCACGCCGAATGCCGTGACGTTCAGTCCGGTGGTCTGGTCCACATAGGTCTCGAAGTCACCGCGGCGGATGTACTGTTCGTTATTCATGCAGGTCCGGGCGTCGTTCACGCACGAGCAGGGCACGCGATGAGCACGCATTGTCTCCTGGATTTCCTCGGCTGTGCGGCTGCGGCACCACTCGTTGACCAGCGCGTCAAACTTCCGGCCCAGAGGCGACTCCACCGCCTCTCTGTCCTTTGACACCTTGTCATACGGATAGTCCTCCTCACTCAGACCCAGAGCCACGAGGAAGCGGTTATAAACGCTTTTTCCGAAAGCGCCTATGGTCACATAGCGGCCATCCCCGCTCTCGAACATGTCCCAGGGTTGAAAGCTGCATGCCTTTGTGCCGCAGCGGGTCGCCTCGCCGAGCCCCAGTGAGCTCATGGTGAACGCATCACGCATCACCCTGGCCTGCGCCTCAAACTGAGCGACATCCACCACCTGGCCTCTGCCGGTCTTTTTTGCGCTTATGTAAGCTATCAGCATACCGAACATTGCGAACAGGCCCGTAATATAGTCGTTCAGCGACGGCTTTACGACCAGAGGCGGTCTGTCCTCGTAGCCGTTGAACAGAACATAGCCGGAAAACGCCTGGCCTATCATGTCATATGAGGCCTGGTCGCATATCTCCGGCACTCCGCCGAATTCTTTGTGGCCATAGCCCGAAATGTGCACTATGACGAGCTTCGGGTTCACGCTGAGCAGCTCTTCGTCCCTGATGCCGAGCTTGTCCAGCCACACCATGTTCTCTATGTAAATATCGCTCTCGGATATGAGCTTGAGGAATATCTCCTTCACGTCCCGGTCATTCATGTTGAGCTCCAGTGTGAGGGAGAGCCGATTCCTGGCGTCCTGTATCCAGGAGGAGCCGGCAGAGCCGAGCTCCGTCGTCGCCACTGGAGGAAATTTGCGATAGGTGTCGCCCACTCCGGGCCGTTCTATCTGTATCACCTCTGCGCCGAAATCGGCCATCATCGTGGCCGCAAACGGCATCGCAATAAGTGAACCAGTGCCCACCACTCGCAGACCGGACAGTGGACCATATTCCGGAACGATGAATTTTCGTTTGTCCATTGTGACTCCTTTTGAGGTCATCAGCCGCTGGGTAGATGCAGCTTTTGAGTTGATAAAAAATGCCGGCACCGGTAAAACCGGCACCGGCATTGCCTACATATCGGATGATACTCAGACGTTTGTGGCGCCCCAGGCCTTTAGAAGCTCACGGGCCTCTTCCTCGGTCTTGCCCCAGGACTCGAGGATCTCATAGTTGTTCTCGCCGATATGGGGCGCGAGCATGGGCTTGCGGTCCTCCGCACTCACGTCGGAGAAATCAGCAAAGTATGCGCAGTGCTTGTTGGAAGCCACGTCGGTGCCTTCCCACTCGGGGTACATCGGGAAATTGACCCACCAGCCGAGGCGGTTGTACTCCTCGTCATCCCAGACCTCCTCGGGGGTCAGGACCGGACAGCAGGGCACGCCGGCGGCCTCTATCTTGTCGTAGGCCTCCTTTGTGTCGTCAAAGGCCATCAGCCAGTCGGTGATGATCTGCTCGACGAGCTCATGGTGCTTGCAGCGGTCGGGCATGGTTGCGAATCTGGGGTCCTGCTTATACTCGGGATAGCCCATGCAATCGCACAGGGCGTTCCAGGTGGCGGGGGACACAGCGCCGATGACCATGGACATGGTCTTGCCGGTGTAGATGCCGTAGGGGCAGAGGTTCACGTTGTGGTTGCCGGTACGCGCCTGGATGTGGCCCTTGTGGTTGTGGATCTGCAGGGTGCTGGAGTTGATGTGTATGGCGTTGCGGACGAGGGAGAAGTCCACGAACTGACCACGGCCGGTCTTGAGCTTGTGGATGTATGCCAGCAGCGTGGAGGCAAACATGCCCTCGGCGCCGCTGGTATCGCCTATGACGGAACCAATACGGGTCGGATGTCCATCGGGCTCACCGGTCTGGGCGTTGATTCCCGACATGGCTATGGCGCAGATATCGTATGACGGCTTGTTGCTGTACTTGGAGGGCTTTGTGCCGAACGGAGTCAGCGACGCATAGACGATGGAAGGGTTGTACTTCTTCACGTCCTCATAACCCAGGCCGAACTTCTCCATGAAGCCGGGCTTGTTGGACACGAGGATGATGTCGAAGTTTTTGACCTGCTCAAGGATCAGCTTCACGGCGTTGGGGTCGCTCAGCTTCATCTCGATGGACTTCTTGCCGCGGTCCTTGCCGCAGGCGTAGGTGGACATTCCGTTTGCATAATAAGCGAAACGCCTGCCTGCCTCTCCTCCCGGCACCTCGATCTTTATAACTTCGGCTCCATAGTCCGCAAAGTATGAACCGACGATCGGGCCGGCGGCGGTGGGCGTAAAGTCCCACAGCCTCTCGCGATCCAGCGCCGGCACCTGAATGCCGCGGGTGATGTTGGCACCCACCCGGCGGACGATCTCCTCCAGCGGACGCTGGATGCCGTCGTAGATATTCTCGATCAGGCCCGGCCCCAGCTCCACGCTGAGGGGCGCGCCGGTGGTCTCCACCTCTGCGCCGGGGCCGAGACCGGACGTCTCCTCGTATACCTGAATGGAGGCCCGGTCGCCGGTCATATTCAGGATCTCTCCGATCAGATGCTGGGGGCCTACGCGCACCACATCCGCCATACTGGCGTCCGCCATGCCGTCGGCCACCACCAGCGGGCCGGAGACTTTGATGATCTTACCCATTCTCTTGCTCCTTTCAGGAAATATCCGCGCCCACGGCGCGTTCCACCGCCGCGTGCAGCGCCCGGTCCGCCAGACCCAGTGCGCCGCCCTTGCCGGGGATGAGGATGACGGCGGGCAGCATGTCATCCTGGTAGCGGGCGATCTCCGCCGTCATATCCTGTGCCAGCTGCTCCGTCACATAGACCACGGCGTAGCTCTCCTGCGCCAGATGGTGCAGGGTCTTGCGGCCCGTCTCGGCGTCGTCGGCGAAGAACACGTCCAGCCCCAGCGCCCGGAAGCCCAGCACACTGTCGCGGTCACCCAGTACGGCGATCTTATACATATGCATCACGCAGCCTTTCCCGTATGGCGTCGGCGCTCAGACCTGCCAGACGCCCGGCCATGACGATGCGCACAGCCGTCCACTCCGCCTCCTTGGCGATGAGGTAGCGCTCGGCGGTCAGGCTCTGATGGATAACGTCGGAAATATTGTTGAGCGTCTGAATCTTATACATCATGCATTCTCCTTCTCAAAGGCCTTCATCACTTCGACCAGCTTCTTCACGCCCTCTACCGGCATGGCGTTGTAGATGCTGGCGCGCATGCCGCCCACGCTGCGGTGGCCCTTGAGGTTGACCAGGCCGTTCTTGGCGGCATACTTGACAAACGCCGCATCCTTGTCGGCATCGCCGGTGACAAAGGTCACGTTCATCAGCGAGCGGCAGTCCCTGCGGGCGGGCGCCTTGAACAGAGCGCTCTGATCCAGGTAGTCGTAGAGAAGCCCCGCCTTGTACTTGTTCTGCTCATAGATGGCGTTAACGCCGCCCAGGCCCTTGAGCCACTCAAAGCCCAGGCCCGCCATGTAGATGCCATACGTGTTGGGGGTGTTGAGCATGCTGTCGTTCTTGCTTTCCAGCGCCCAGCTCATCAGCTTGGGGCACTTGGGGTCCTCGTGGCCCATCAGGTCGCGGCGCACGATCACGATGCACAGGCCCGCGGGGCCGATGTTCTTCTGCGCGCCGGCGAAGATCACGCCGAACTTCGTCACGTCGAAGGGCTCGGAGAGGATGTTGGAGCTCATGTCGGCCACCAGCGGCACATTGCCGGTATCGGGGATAGCGGTATAGCGGGTGCCGTAGATGGTATTGTTGGTGGTGATGTAGGCGTAGTCCGCGTCCGGGCGCCAGTCGAAGGTATCGGGCACATAGGTGTAGGTATCCTCACGGGAGGAAGCGGCAATGTGCACGTCCGCGTATTTCTTGGCTTCCTCGGCGGCCAGGTGGGCAAAGTTGCCGCTGTCCACATAATCGGCCTTGCCGGTGGAGAGCAGGTTCAGCGGTACGGCGCTGAACTGAAGCGTCGCGCCGCCCTGCAAAAACAGGATTTCATAATCGTCCGGCACATTCATCAGCTCCTTGAGGAGCGCTTTGGTGCGGTCGAAGATTTCGATGTACATGCCGCTGCGGTGGCTCATCTCCATGACGCTCATGCCGCGTCCGGGATAACAAACCAGTTCATCAGCAGCCTTTTTGAGCACGCTTTCGGCGATCATCGCGGGACCTGCGGAAAAATTATATACGCGTTCCTCCATGTGATAGCATCCTCCCTGTTTGATTTGCTGGGCTTTCGGTCTATCGGGACATTTTTTGCCCTATTGGCGACATTTTGACCGGTTGGGTCTGTTATACACCAAATCAGCGGGAATTGCAAGAGGAAAAACGAATTTTCTTTTGTGCAAAATATAGATGCGCTTGGAAGGCCCACTGCTTGGAGCCGGGGTTATGCGCCATGCCGGCGCTGGTTGCGCAGGGTTTCAAGCTCCTCGCGCAGGCGGGCTTCCCGGCGGTCCAGATCATCGCGAAACGCCTGACGCCGGGCTTTGAGATCGCGGGAAAGCTGAGCACGCCTGGCTCTGATATCCGCCAGCAGACGGCGGTTATACAGCCGTGCGTAGGGGAAGGCGCGAAGTGCGCGGCGCGCCAGCATGCCCTGTCGGATGAGCGCCTCACGCACGCTCTGGGTGAGGGCTTCGGTGCTGTCGCCCTCGCAGTGCTCCGCAGTCTTGCGGATTTTGCCCAGGATGGTAGCCGAAAGCACGGTATCCCCCAAAAGCAGCGCACACAGTCCCAGGCACAGGCCGTCCATCCACGCCTGCGGCAGGCGCAGATAGAGTCCGAACAGCACCGGCCGGGCCACATATACCATGCCCAGGCCCATCAGCCCGAAGGGAATCAGCGTGCCCGCGCAGACGCGGCCGTTGAGGTTGAAGCGGCGGTGGCTGTAATCCCACCAACGGGCGTGGAACAGTTTTTCCATGGCATAGCTGGTGAGGTATTCCAACGTGCCGCACACGGCCATGGCGAGCACGAACACGGCCGGCGGGCTGGCGGAAAACGGCGTGAGCAGCGCCGTGACCAGCACCGCCCCAAAGCCGTAGATGGGGCAGTAGGGGCCGATCAGAAATCCACGGTTGATGAAGCGGCCAAACTGAATCAGCTTACAGACCACCTCCATCACCCAGCCCAGAAAGGCGCCCGTGAAGAACAGCAGGATGTAACATTCCAACGTAAGACGCATAAGTGCGGCCTCCTTTGTATCCTATGCGGATGTTCTCATGATAACGTACCAAAAACGGTTGACAAAGGGGTGGGAGCGCGGACGGACAGGCGCGGGACTTTGACTTTTTTCCAGCCCGCGGCTATAATGGCGGCAGCAAGGGAGGCGGAGAAAGCATGAGCGATTTTGCTTGGCTGGACGGATACCTGCGCCAAAAACCCGGAACCGTCTGGGATTACAAGCCCGAGTGGGGCTGGGACCGCTATCGGATCGCGCAGAGGCTTTACGCCGCCATCTGCCTTCCCGGTCCTGTTTATGCGAGGGAATATGCGGGGCATCCGCTGCTTACGCTCAAATGCGACCCGCTGGAATCCGAGCTGCTGCGCGCCGCCTGCCCGGACATTCTGCCGGGTTTCTATACGGACAAGCGCACCTGGATTTCCATCCGTCTGGACGGCGGGGTGGAGCGAGAGCGCATCCTGCGCCTGTGCGATGCGTCCTACGACCTGGTATTCACCAGGCTTACGCGCCGGGCGCGCATGGAAATTATGGATGGCGGGACGTAAATTGTTGCGCTTGTCCTTGACCCTCTGTGGCAGATGGGCTACAATGAGGATATCTGGGACCCGGCAGAGATGAATGAACAAAAGGAGGCTCCTTTCATGAGCATTTCACAACGCCCGTTCGGCGTCACACCCAATGGCGAGAAGGTAACGGAATATACCATGACCAACCGGGACGGGGCCAGCGTATCCATGCTGGACTTTGGCGGAATCATCACGCGCATTCTGGTTCCGGACCGGGACGGAAAGCTGGACGATGTAAGCCTGAGCTTTGACGACATTGATGTGTATGCACAGGGCCGCAGCGGCAGCATGGGCATGCTCATCGGCCGGGTGGGCAACCGCATCCGCGGCGCGTCCTTCGAGCTGGAGGGCCGGACCTATACGCTGCCCAAAAACAACAACGGCAACTGTCTGCACGGCGGCATGGGCTTCGGCCTGCGCATGTGGCAGGCAAGGCCGGTCCTGGCGGAGGGCGGCGACGCGCTGGAGCTGACGCTGACCAGCCAGGATGGCGACCAGGGCTTCCCCGGTACGCTGAAAGTAAAGGTGACCTATACCTTCACCGACCACAACGAGCTGGGCATCCACTATCAGGCCAGCACCGACAAGACCACCCTGTGCAGCCTGACCAATCACGCCTATTTCAATCTGGACGGCCATGCCAGCGGGAGCGTGCGCGACCTGGAGATGCAAATCAATGCCGATCTGGTCACCGAGGTGGGCGAGGGCCTGATCCCTACCGGGCGGCTGTTGCCGGTCAGTGAGGTGCCCTACAACTTTACCTCTCCCACCCGCATCGGGGATGTGCTGGACAAAATGCCCGAATGCCCCGGCATGACCATGGCAAAAGGCGTGGACTTCAACTTCTGCGCAGGCCGCGACCGTGAAACCAAGGTAATTGCCACGCTCTATTCCCCCAAGACCGGCCGCGTCATGGACGTGATCACCGATCAGCCGGGCGTGCAGTGCTATACGGGCAACCATCTGGACAACGATGGCAAGGACGGTGTGCATTACGGCCCATATGCCGGCGTGTGCCTGGAAACGCAGCACTATCCGGATGCCATTCATCATCCGCATTTCCCCAGCGTCGTGCTCAGGCCGCAGGATACCTATGATACCCTGACCATCTATCGCTTTGGCGTGCGGTAAAGGGAGGCGCCCATGGTCCCGATCAATCAAACGCTTCTGTCCCCCGGCCCGCTGCTGGACGCACATGGCGCGCTCGTTGAGGCAGGCTACGCCACCTCGCTGGTCAGGCGCTACGATCGCGCCGCAATCCGCGCATGCGGGCTGCGCATCAAGGAATGGGATTACTACTGCATCATTGGCGGCGATACGGTGCTGGCGCTGACCATTGCCGACAATAGCTACATGGGTCTGGAAAGCGTCAGCCTGATTGACTTGGGCACCCGCTGGCAGCACACGCGCAGCTTCATGCGCCTGATGCCTCTGGGCCGAACGGGCCTGCCGTCTGCCAGCGGTCAGGGAAGTGTCGCCGTGGAGCGCCCCGGATATGCCCTGCGCTTTGACAACGACGGCATGCGCCGGGAGCTGATCGTACGGGTGGATGACTTCCGGGAGCACAAGCCCCTGACCGCGCGTGTGACGCTCACCGGCGCGCCGAGGGACAGCATGGTGATTGCCACGCCCTTTGCCGGACATCCGCGCGCCTTTTACTACAACCAGAAGATCAACTGCCTGCGCGCAGCGGGCGAGGTGGTCTTTGACGGGGAAACCCGCCGGTTTGACCCCGAGACGGCTACGGCGGTGCTGGACTGGGGCCGGGGCGTGTGGACCTATCAAAACACCTGGTACTGGGGCAGCGCCAGTGGCTATGTGGACGGTGTGCCGTTCGGGATGAACCTGGGCTACGGCTTTGGCGATACCCGCGCCGCCACGGAAAACATGCTCCTGTATGACGGCGTTGCCCACAAGCTGGATCAGGTGGATTTCGGCATTCCCAAAGATGCCGCGGGCAAAGACGACCTGCTGGCGCCCTGGCACGTAACGGACAACCTGGGCCGCCTGGATCTGACCTTTACGCCCATTCTGGACCGCGCTGCTTACACGGGCGCGGTGGTGCTGGAAAGCAATCAGCATCAGGTGTTTGGTCGCTTCGACGGCACGGCTGTGCTGGATGATGGGACGGCGCTGACCATCCGTGGCCTGCGCGGTTTTGCTGAAAAGGTCAAAAACCGCTGGTAAGAGTCCAATGCGCCCTTGCCCGCGAAATCATGGAGGAACCGAATTGCGCAAACTGCTGATTTTCTGCTGCTGCCTGCTTCTGATTCTCACGTGCCTGCCAGCCGGGATGGCGGCGACCATCTCCGGCCGCAGATACGAGGACTTTGAATTGTGCTATGCCGACAATCTGGACTTTATCAACCAGAACACCGGCCGCCACCTGCTGCCGCTGGTTCTGGCCAAGGGCGAGGCCAACGCCGACGGAGGGCACCGCATGTACGAGCTGCTGGGCGATGTGCTGCGTGTGACCATCCGGCTGGACCAGAGCAATCAGATCATTGAAAGGTGTGAGATCGTGCTCACGGCTCCGGCGGGCATGTCCTATGGCACATCCGAGTACAATGATTTTGTCACGTCGGGCTATCACAGCTACGCGCTGCTCATGGCCATGCACACCGCGGCCGACCCTGCGGTGCGCTATGGGCTGGTCACCGCGGTCAATGACGGATTGCTTGCGGGCGAGGGAACCTATGCCACGCAGGTGGGGGTCTATACCCTTAACTGCACGCGTGCGGACAACGTGGCGACCCTCACCTTTGAAAACACCCTGGCCGCAACGCCGGAGCCACAGGCCACGCCCGACGGCACGGCGCCGGAGGAGGAAGGCGTCAACGAGGAGGAAGGAAGCCTGGCCGGATGATGGCAGATAAGGCAAAAGCCGGGAGCGTTCTGCGCTGAGCAAAACGCTTCCGGCTTCCTGATTTTTGCCGGACTTTATCCATCGGCACGCATTTTGGCAAAGGCGATGATGATATCCGCCACATCCTCCGGCTGGCGGCCGTCCGTGCGGAGCATCAGGTCGTAATTGCTGCGCATGCCCCAGTTGCCGTCGGCAAAGAAGTTGTAATAGCTGCGGCGCTGCCGGTCCGTCTTGCGGATCAGCTCTCGGGCATGCTCGCGGTCCACCTTTTCCACACGCATGATGCGCGCGATGCGCCGCTCTTCCGACGCATAGATAAAAATATGCGTCACTCCCGGACGGTCCTTGAGCACATAGTCCGCGCACCGGCCCACGATTACGCCCGGACCCTCCGCGGCAATTTTGGTGATGGCGTCAAACTGGGCCAAAAACACCCGCTGGTTCAGCGGCATCTGCAGGCCCATGCCGCCCGCACCCACATGCAGGCCCGCGCCCGCG
>ENA-OOXJ01001281-OOXJ01001281.1-human-gut-metagenome-genome-assembly--contig:-NODE-1281-length-16746-cov-2.507819_pt1 | contig 16746 bp, 36 predicted proteins | sample MGYA00241587_ERZ501343 | MGnify/ENA primary metagenome ERZ501343 (study PRJEB25962, sample SAMEA2042918) | human gut metagenome | biome: human gut; feature: human-associated habitat; material: faeces... | reverse complement strand
AGTCAACTCATACTCATTTCCTAGTATTACTATGCGTTTAATCGACACCCAGCATTTACTGGTTCACCACATTTTTTATATCTATATTTCTATAAATAGGGAACGCTGAAAGCCTTGCGGCTCTAAGGTTTTCATCCCCATCATAATCGCTGTCTGACATATGGACAACACTCATATCCTTAACACTATTTATGATTCCACTTTCTAAATACTTATACCAATATTTCATTTTATCTGTGCATTCCAGTTCTCTTAACAAATGTTCTGACCCATGAACCAATGGAGACCTACAACATAGTATTTGTTTGCTATCAGTTCTAGTGTTCCAAAAATTACAATACATTTTATATGCTCCTACAAGCCCATTTACTTCCATTCCAAAAGCCCATTCACATAAAGCATATGGGTCACTTATCTGAAAAACATAATTTCCTCTTACCCACAATCTTCCAATTTTTGCATCTTTTATTTTCCTTTTTAAAGTCTTGTAAATTTGAGCTCTAACATAATCATCCTTTAACAAGTCTGGGTCTAACATTATTCCTTTTACGAAATTCATTTCTACATCATTTAATATATCTTCTGCCTCAAAATCATCTACATCTCCATTTTGACACCCTAAAAGATATAATAAAACATATTCTAATTTACCTGACCCTATATTATTTATCCAGTCTACAGTTGGTTGGGCAAGCTTATGTATATCTTCCTTGTTGAGATTTAAGGTCTGTAAATATTGATAATTCGTCAATACATATTCATCATCACTTTTCTTATTTACTCTACTTACTCCCCAAATATGCCCATATTTATTAGAATAATATAGATATTCTTGCCAATTTTCATAAGCCTTCCACATTTTAAATTGTGATATTGTTAATATTACATCTATATCTTCAATGTTGTATTCTTTTCCCCATGCATCTGTTATAGTTTCTTTAAAAGCCACATTTTTCGCAAAATCATGAAAGTCAAATGGAACTACAAGTCCTTTTATATATGCTGACCTAATTACGAAACCACTTGGTAAATAATCTAGTCCGAGATTAGTTTGCCACTTTTTCGCCATTTCTGGACTAATTAACCCCATACCATCAAACCAATTCATAGGCATATCTTTCTCCCTTTCTTCGATGTGACGTTTTCCATCAGGGTCTGTAACTATAAAATCTACCATTTGATTCCTCAAATCTGTTTCATAATCTGGTATTACACAAACTCTTGGGGTATCTACTTTATTTACAGCTGACATGAACAATCCATAATAAGCTGAAAATTTGCCTAGATTTGTTTCCTTTAATTTCCCATCTAATCCACACATTAAGATTTCATTTAGCTCTTTGAAATATTTCTCGTTTATAAACCCAACAATATTTCTTCTTAAATATGCTGCCGTACAAACAAGTCTTACAAATTTAATTCCATTTATACTAAATCCATTTTTCGTTAAATCTAGGTAATCTTTTTTACTACTCATTTTTACTGTAATTATGTCTGGAATAAATAAAATATCATCTATTTGCTTTTGATATTTCTCTATTTTAACTAGATTCCTTTTTACTTTTGGAAGAGACTTCTCATCATTTCTTAGTTTATATAATTTGTCTAATTTTTCCCTATCAAATGGAGTTCCCTTAATTTTTCTAAGAAAATGAAAAACCTGATTATCTGCTAATGAAACTAAATTTAAGTCTTTTCTTGCTTCATCTACAGTATATCTCATGTCTTTTCCAATAGCTTTCTCTATAAGAAACTTAGAATTAAACTTGAAAATATAGAACAAGTCTGTTTTCTTACTCACGATTTCACCTCTTTATATTCCTTCTTCATCTAATATAGCTTCAGCACTTTCTCTCAATTCTATAAGAGATTTCGCTTCTATAATATAGTATGGATTATAATCATCTAGGCTAGTTTCGCTAGGGTGACTCTTCTGTTCTTCTGTTAATCCATTATCATATTCACTTCCATCTTCATTTAGTCTTTTTACTCTTATAGAGACTACTTCAAATTCATTTCTATACCAACAGTCGATTTCATTTTCAAATCTTGTGTCTGGGATGATTACATATGAAATGCTATCTCCTAGCCCTTTTACCAACTCCACTACTACATTTGCCCATATGTCAGGGTTGTTGTTTCTACATAAGTCAGTTCCTACATGTTGTAGCAAAGTTCTTCCTACTTCATCTTTATTTCCATCCCATCCATAATACTTCTTTAAAACAAATTTCAAATAATCTGCATATCTAATATCCAACACCTTTTTCCCAGTTCTCTTTTCTATTTCTTCTTTTAAATATTGTGCTACAGTGTCTTTTCCATTTCTTGCCTTTCCTATTATTGGAATTATTAATGGTTTTTCCATAAGATTACCCCTTTCTAAAATTAATCTACATCTTCAACTTCTGTTATTGACCCAAAGTCAACTCCAACATGTCCTTCATTCAATGTCTGAACATAATTTTCTTCAATTTCTTCAATAACCTTTCTTTCATCATCTTTTTGCATAATCTTCATTAATTTGTCTTCTGCCTCTTTTTTATCTTCTGCATAAATGTATGAAAGTCTTTCACTACTTACAATATATTTAAACTTGAATGTTTTCATTTTCTACAACTCCTTTATTTTAATTATGACCTGTGGATTTCCTTTTTCTATATGTAGTTCCGTATCCAAATGTAGCTTTATCTTTCCCAAGCAATCATCTTCCCATACTCCACTTTCCGTGAATCCATCATTTATTATTTTTATGTGCATTACCAAATTGTCTAGGTCTCTCCTTCTTCTATCTGGGAACACCCATTTATACCAAACTTCAGCCTTCTCTAAATTCCAGTTTGCTATTCCCTCTTTTTCACATAACCACTTTATAAAATCTTTCCATCTTTGTTTCATTCCATTTTGTGTTAGTCTATTTGGGTTGTTAGTCATTTCATTTAAGCTTGGAGGGAAAACTGAACCTACACTCTTGTCTTTTGCATTAAACTTCGCTAATGGATGATTTCTTGCCCTTGGATGACTATTAAAATAATACTTTCCATATTCATCCATTACTTCCTTGTCTATTTTAATAATCTGTTCCTTTTTCATCTTCTAGTAATTTCCTTTCTTCTATTTCAAAGACATCAGCCGTTCTCTCCACCTGTAATCTCTCGTGCATACTTTTTCTCCCATATTTCTTTTCAAATTTTCTGTCATTCATATGTCTACCATACTCTTCAATATATTCTTGTAGGTATTCATAATCATCTGTCCCTAAGGCACTTTCTATGTCATAATCATTGCAAGCCATCTATTTCACCTCTTTCTTCTCAGTCTTTTAGGAATATCTCTCCCTTCACACCCCTCTACCTATATTATGTGGTCTTTTTATATTTTTGTCCTAACTTTTGTTGCACACCTCCCAAAATTGGAAAAATTTGGAAATAAAATTGGAAAAATTTGACAATTGGAAAAATTTTCCAAAAAATAAAATCGAATCTCTGTATCCTTACAGCCACAATATATTCAGAGTTTAAAAAAACTATTGACACATTCGAAATTTTATGATAATATAGTATAATGTTCATTTTTAATTTTTTCCTTTCTAGCCCTTCTCCCACCTGGGTTTAACCCCTGTTTTATTTTTTTCAAATTTCCAGTTTTTTCCAATTGCTCTAACCCTACTCTATCAACACTTTTAGCGATGGAAAATTTTTCCATTTTTTTATTTGTCGTCTGTATCCATTGTCCCACAAGGTTTTCAGAGTTTTGCTGATTTCCTATATATAATGTCAAGACATTTATGGTCTTGCGACCAAATCTTGGGAGCAAGTCATAATGGCTTGGGATTATATTTTAAGTTCCTAATGGATTGGTTGGGTGTGGCAATAGGAACTTGGAATATAAACATTATATATTTTTATATTACCTACTTGTTGGAAATAAGTCGGTCATATATTTAACAAGGTTCTCTAACCGCCATCCATAGAGAAGAGCGTAAGCGAATTCTCAACTAGGTAAGCCCCGTCTTACCGTTGGTTATTTCGGGTCGCTTTAGCTACCCCGAAAGCAAATCTCACCCCGCAAAATTGGAAAATTTTTCCAATTCTAGAATTCTGTCAAAATCTTGACAAAAAAACTAAAATGTGATATAATGATTTTGCATAAAGGAGTGACATATTAATGAATCTGAATTACTTTAAAAATCAAGACGGAGATTACATAATCTATAGACATCCAACTTGTCAATATCTTGACAACTGTATCTTTCTTCAAACTATCTACACTACTTTCTCCATTCTTCCCAAAAATGATTCAAATGCTTTGGAACAGCTCTTTGAAAATCAAATTCCTATAATAATGAATCAAGAACTTGATAGGCTTCATTTAACTTCAATTGATGACTTGCTTGACATTCAAATCCTTGCAAATTTTCAAAATCTTGACATTAATAATCCAATTTTTCAAAATCAAATTTTACAATTGGAAAATATTGACAATTTACATACATTCTATAAACTTACTTTTAAAAATAATATGTATTTACCAATTAGTAAAAAAAATGTTTTGAGGAATCCTGGGCTATTTATAAAATCTTTGGGAAATACGATATTTAACAATAGGTAAAGCTTTACTTTTAATTTTGTCAACATTTTGCCTTAAAAAATATTGACTTTACTTCTTTAATATGATATTATACCAACTAGATTTTTAAGAGAAAGGAGAAGATTTTATAAGAATATTTACAAGGAGAGATTTTAAATGAATTATTTTTTAGAAGAAAAAGATAGTATTAACATTATTAACTCTATTAGAGTAGAACCCTTTGCAAAAATGCAATCGAATGAACAAAAACAAGCAGGAAAAATAAAAATTTTCTCTGAAATAGAAATAATCCCTTTTCATAATATCTGGAACTCTATTACTTTCACTGTTATTATTACTGCTAACAAATTAGAGCCTCTTAAAAACAGCAGCTTCGAACTTGCTTTGAATTCATCTTTAATTTCAGATAAGTTAGTCTTGGCTAACTCTGAAACACAAAGATACAATAACTCAAACATATTTGATGTAGCTGATTATATGTTTAACCAAGTTTGGGTTCCAATAGCAAAAGGAGAACTTACTGTTACAGAAGAACAATATACAAACCTACTTCCAGATAATTTTGAATTGGGTGGAGACTCTGAAATTGTAGACAAGAAAGTTAGTGCTCTATTTGATTATGTTACAAGTACCCCAGAACTTAGCAACTTGTTGTATGCAGAATTTTATATGGGAAGTCAACCTATTTATGTATCTTCAAAAGACTTTATGAACTTTTGTAGAAAATATGAAATTCTAAATGAAATGAGATGATTCTATGGCTAAAAAAATTCAAGTTAATGGCTATATGTGTGAGAAATGTGGGAAAATTTATGCAGGTGGTGGTATAGGTACTGATGAGTACCTTGCCAACATATGCTGTAAACAATACTATTGTGAAGATTGTGGGAAACCTACTGAAAAATACAACTATGTTTGTCCTCAATGTTCAGAAAAACGTAAATTTGATAAAGCGACAAAGATGTCATATTCTGAATATATTAAGAAATTCCCAGATTATCCTATCTATTTTAATGAGAACTTTTATTGGGAATTGGAAGACCTTAAAGAATATCAGTATTATAATGATTTAGAAATGCCAGAATACGTTTGGGGAACAGTAAAAGAACGTGTTGAAGTTGACATAGAAACTGCTATTGAAAATGCAGAAGAAAATTCTAATTTAGAAGACTTCTATTTTGATGATACAAAAGAACTTATTGACTTCGTAAAAAAATGGAATGAAGAAAATGGGACTGATGCTTTCTATCAATCTTATGATATAGTAGTTGTTCTTACTCCAGAAGAAAGGAGTCTTGAATATGAAGATACTTAAACATGGAAATACTGTAAAAAAAGCTACTTGTGAACATTGTGGTTGTATATTCCAATATTGCGAAAACGATGTAAAAACTAAAAGATTTCTTGCTGCTCCTTTTACTGATTATGATTTGGACTATACTTGGTCTGATGTGGTTGAGTGCCCAGAATGTAAATCTTACATTATTTTAAGTGATGTCCAAACTGAATATTTAGAAGACTTAAAAAAAGAAAAGGAGCTTAAAAAAGAAAAAAAGAAAAATTCCTTTATAGAAAGTTTAAGAAACTACAAAAGAAAGGAGTGTTAATATGAGTGAATGGATTATCGGTGGTGGAATTCCTCAAAGCGTTAAAGAGACTCTGAAAGAAATTGGTGCTAGTCAAACTGAATTTATGAACATGCTTAATAATGGGGAAGGGATTCCTGAAAATCTTAGAGATGTAAATAACAACACTACAGCTGATATAGATATGGATACAATGTCTAATGTAGTTCTACAAAAACTTAGAAAAAAATATCAGAGATTTTAATTTACAAAAGATTTGGAAGTGTTGTGTATGCTTGTTGGACTATTGCTAGTCTTACTGTTAATTTTTGGCTTAGTAGTTTTTCTACTATTTAGAAATAAACAACCAAAAAATTTATGTGCTAAAGCAAATTATTGCCCTCATACTTCTACTTGCTTCTCTCAAGAAAATATGATTTGCTTTAAAAGAAAGGAGAGATAATATGGGAAAGATTATTCCTTTTCCTTCACCAGAAAACTTCTGTCCTATCTGTAAAGAAAATTATAAAACTCCAGATAAGGCTTGTTGTGAAGACTGCGAAAATACCTTAATAGACAACTTTAACTCCATTTTGGATGAGTCCCTTTTTGGACTTGCTAACTTTATCTCTCCTAAAATATTGGAAAGAATTCTTATTGACAAAATATTTAATCTTCAAAATGGAAAGTATCTTTTTTAAAAATTTGTCATTTTTTTACAATAAAACTATTGACTTATACGAAATGTTGTGCTATAATGTATTTGTATTCAAAAAGAAAGGTTGTGAAAAAATGAAAAACGTGGGTATTATTAGAAGACTTGACCCATTAGGTAGAATCGTTATTCCTAAAGAAATTCGTGATAAATATGGAATAGTTAATGATTCCCCTCTTACAGTTACTGATTTGGGAAACGGTAAAATAATGGTTAGCTTATTTAAAGTTAAGGTATGCCAATCTTGTGCTAAAGAAATTCCTAATGATAGTGTATTTTGTATGTATTGTGGGAAGAAGGTGTAATTTTATGAATGATATAGAGTTCTTAACTCAACAATGCGAGACTCTAAATAATGAAATAAAAAGATTAAAATTCGAAAATAAAAATACTATTAAGATTCCAGTGTCTTATAATGGAACTATTTTAGAAGTAGATACTCAAATTTCTAAACCTCTAAAAGAAAATCAAATTTATTATTATCCAGATAGTAATATTGACCCCACTCCATTAAAATTAATTGATTATCAAATTTCACAAGGCATTGCTGGAGCAATAACAATTTGTGCATTATGTGTTAATCAGAAAAATAATGAGTTGGAATATTACTTACCAAAAAATTTGTTTCCATCAAAATCAAAAGCTTCTCAGACATACTTGGAAAACAAATTTGGAAAGGGGAATAATGAAATATAAATTATTTATAGACAAATATAGTATTATGGAAAATGATTATAAACTATATGAAGAGGTTGTTGAAGTAAAAGATAAACTTGAACTATATCAGATTATAGGCTATATTTATTCAAATTCATTAGAAAAAATCAATGATATTAGATTTTTTGAAATTTAATTTTTAGAAAGGAGATTTTATGATAAGAATTTGACCATAGGAAAAGGAATTCTCTATTTAAAAAAATCTAAAGAATCTTCTTTTCCTTATTTTTTAAAAAAAGTAAAGGAGTTTTTTTATGAGAAATGTAGAAAGAATCCCAAAAGTTTTAGACAAAATAAATGAAATTTGGCTTAGATATCCAGACTTGCGTTTATGCCAATTGCTTGAAAATACTAAACCAGAGAATCTAAATGATATGTATTATATTGAAGATGAAGATTTATTAAAACTTCTTGAAGCTCATTATAATACAGAAAGGAGTAATGATGATTAGAAAAGGTATTACTGTTAGAGAATTAATAGAAGAACTTGAAAAATATAATCCTGATGCTGCTGTATCTATGCTTGCTTATGGAGCTATTCATCCCTTTTCTATAGCTTATGGACATAATCTTACAGAAGCTCAAGATGGTCTTGTAAATGAAAAAAATTGCGATAATGTATCTTTTTATTTAGTTGATACTAATGAAGGAGGAAATGGGTAATGTGGAAATTGATTTATTCTGATTATGAAACTGATAAAGTTTCAAAAGTTAATGGTGAACAATTATCTATATTGGATTGTGTTGTTCAATACTCTATTCCATTAAAAACTAAATTTACTATTGTTGGACTTTATGCAGATAAAAAGAAATATACTGTTATGGCTAATTGTGGGAAACTTGTATTTGCTACAAAACCATACTCTACTCATAAAGATAATACTAAGTATTGGCTTGTGGTTATTAATGTCTTGTCTGGACAGTTCCTTGAATTTGTTATAGACTCACAAGATGTTATTCAGGATATTAAAAATACAGTTGATAGTATAGCAAAAAATGGGATAGAAAACTTTGACTATACAAATTCCTTTACTATTGCCCCAGTAAATGCTAATTATAATGAGGGAGTTCCTTATCAGGCTCCTATTACAGAAATAGATAGATTTTGGGTTGAACAGTTAAGAGGTAAAAAATTGGGGGAATAATTATGAATGATTATTTAGATAAGATAGTAAAATGTCCATCTTGTAATAAAGATGTTAGAGATGGAGATAGAATATGGCTTGATGGTAAATGCCTTTGTCCAGATTGTTACTATAGGAAAAGAAATGAACTTACTAAATTACAAAATGATGCTTATAATAAAGGATATGATAAAGGTTATGAAAATGGATATGACGAGGGTTATCTTGAAGGAATTGTAGAAGGGAGAATGAGTTAGTATGTTAGAAGACTTTGAAATAATTAAGGCTCTTGATTGTATATATAACATCTTTGATAGATTAGATGGTATGAAACACGAGTTCTTGTCAAAGAATCCTTCTGCTGGGTATCTTCAAGAAAAAATAAAACCAGCTTTACATGATATGAATGTCCTTAATGAAATTATTAAAAAAATGGATTAATTTCACCAGTTTTTATCAAAAAATAGTAATTTCTGGTGAAAATATGATAAAAAATGAGGTGCTTTTATGTTTGAATTAAATGATATTGTTTGCTTTAGAGAAAACCATAAATGGATTGGCTGTATCGGTTTTGTTAATGAAATAAAACCTATTACAGATAGTAATGGTAATAAAACTTTTAGACTTATGATAGGAGTTCCTGTTCCACAACAAGGTGTTGCTTATGTTTATGCTACTCCAGAAGAGGTTGAAAATCTATATTGTGCTTATAAATATCCATATAAAGTTGGAGATATTGAGGAATGATTCATCACGGTTTTAAAAAAGGAAAACGTGTTCTCCTTATCTTGGAATCTGGAGAAAAAATTATAGATAAATTTGTGGACAGTAATTCAAATTATATTGTTTTGGAAAATGGGAAATATAATTGGAAAGATATTAGAGCTACTACTATTAATAAAAATAGATTGGCTCGGAAAGGAGTAATATTATGATTGGTCAGATTTTTATTATTTTGGCTTTGCTTGTTGTTCTTGCTTTAGGAAGTTCGAAAATTGGTTTTGTTCTTCTTGGTATTGGACTTCTAGCTTTACTTATTCTTGCCTTTGGTCCAATTGGTCTCATTTTCTTGGTCTTGGTTGCACTTGTTGTGTGGTTCTGTAAGAATGTATAAGAAAAGAGGTGTTGAAAATGGATTTACTTAAAAAGATATTAGCAATTGTACTTGCTATAGTAGTTTTAATTGTTGGTCTTAAACTTGTATTCTTCGTCGCTGGGATTGCTTTTAAAATTGTTATAGCTTTGGTTGTGGTTTGTATAGTTGTTGCTATTGCAAATTGGATTTATACTAAATTTTTTAGAAAGTAGGGATTGATTATGTGTGATTTTAAAGAAAATGATGAAGTGGTTGTAACTAATTTTAAATATATCTATCCAGATTATGGTTGGCTTTCTGTAGGTATGCATGGCTTTATTGAAAAAGAAATTCCTACTAACAATAAACGTGGAGCTAAAAGATATTTGATTAATTTTCAATTACTTGGTAGTTCCCAAATTAGGTCAGCTAAACTTTACTCTGATGAGATAGAGAAACTTTGTTATAATCCTTTAACTAATCAATTTGAAATTGTATGTAAAGAAAGGAATGATATTATGGAAAAATGTGAATGCGAAAATGATATTATAAAAGAATTTTATGAGACATCTTTAAAAAATATTAATGAGAAATATGAAAATAAAATTTCTGAAGTGAAAAAAGGAGACCCTGTTAATCATTTATTTCATACTACAAAAAAAGAACTTGCTGAAAAACTTAATATCCCTGAGGATTCTTTAAAAATTGCAGTAACTATTCCTTTACAAGAGAATATTTGCCTTTCTACAGATAGTGCTCCAATTAGAATGTTTAATGATTTTTGTTTGATTGATGGAGAGCCTTTTTCAAAAGATATTAAGAAAGCTGTTTCTGAACTTTCTGATAATAGAGATAAAGAAGTAGAACAATTAAATGACCTTTGTAAAAAAGCAGATACTGTGGTTTCTTATGCTGAAGACTATGATGAAATTTGTAATATTCTTAATGAATATAAGATTATGAATTGTCATAAAATTAATGAGGTTTATGGACTTGAAAAAAATAACTCTAAGAAAGGAGAATAACTTATGTCAACTGTTGTTATGTCAGCTAAAGAATGTTCTTCTAATGTTAAGAATAATACAAAAAGCTTATGCGAAGAAATAAAAAAGACTTTTAATGTTACCCCTACTTTAGCTGTTGTTGTCGTGGGAGATGACCCTGCTAGTAAAGTGTATGTTAGAAATAAATCTAAGGCTTGTGATTACATTGGGGCTAACTTTGAAGAAATTACCCTACCTAGTGACTCTAAATTGGATGATATTTTACCTGTTATCCAGAACTTAAACCAAGCCCCCCATATACATGGTATATTAGTTCAATGCCCTATTGGGAACCTTTCTCACTCTCAAACTCTTGAGGTGTTTAAAGCTATTGACCCTAAAAAAGATGTTGATGGATTTACTCCTTTAAATAGGGCTAGACTTCTTACTAATTCTTATGAATGGTATCCAATTCCTTGTACCCCTATGGGAATTTATTTACTCCTTAATTTCTATGGAATCTCTGTTGCTGAAAAACATGTTACTATTATCGGTAGAAGTAATATTGTTGGTAAACCTTTGGCTTGCTTGTTAGAAAATAATGATGCTACTGTTACTTTATGCCACTCTAAAACAAGTGCTACTGATTTAATAGATTCTTGTAAACATTCTGATATCATCGTCTCTGCCGTAGGTAAACCTAATTTTATTGCTAGTTCCTTTATTGGGGATAGAACTAGAGTTGTTATCGATGTCGGTATAAATAGAGATGAGAATGGTAAACTTTGTGGTGATGCCCATTTTGATAGTGTTAAGGAAATATTTGATGATAGATATAATGATAATTGGTTAACTCCAGTCCCTGGTGGGGTTGGTTTGATGACGGTTAGTTGTTTGATGTATAATTTGGTTAAGTGTTGTGAAAGGATTTGTGAGAATGAATAATAATATAGAACCTATACTTGAATATATGGCAGATATCATTCTTGAAGATTCTAAAAAACTTGGAACCTTTTGGTGTATTGGTTGTGGCGATAATTTTAATTGCAACTACTCCCATCCAAGATATTGTGTTATAGATTTTTGTAAGGAAAGAGCTGATAATGTTGAAAAAAGAAAAACCAAATGAAGTTTATGATAGAATCTTTAAGTTAACTAATGGGAAAGATTATGGATTGTTTCCAGCTCCTATGAAAGCTCAGGTTGCTCTTAATGAACTCTGTAGATATTTCTTGGGCGATGATTGGGTGAGTATGAATCCTATTAGTATAGAACAAATTAATACGGAAATTGTTTGCGAAATAGAAAGTAGATATAAAAGTAAATATAGAAGATAAAAGGAGTGTGATTAATTTATGGATTTGTATTTGTGGTCTAATCCTAATTTGAATAATGGAGAATCAGTACCTGTGAAATATTCTTTTAATAAAGGAGTTACTATGCTTATTGGGTCAAATGGAGATGGAAAGTCTTCTGCATTATCTCAAATTAAATCTCTATTCTCTGAGTCTGGTTCTTGGGAAAATATTCCTGAAAATGATTCTATTAGAAATGATTATATTCCATATTTGTACGATAACGTTCATGAAGAAAAAAATGCAAAGTCATCTTGGGGTTTTTATGGCGATTATCAGAAAATTGCTCAAACTTTTGAAAATTCAGAAGGTCAAGATATTTTCGATTTTTTGTATTATAAAATTGGTGAGTTGGGTATGACTAGTAGAAAAGCTATCAGGAATAATAAAAAAGGAGTATTTTTTTTGTTCGATGGCTTGGATTCTGGTTTGTCTGTAGATATGTTGGAAAAAGTTAAACATGAAATATTGGATTTTATTGTTGAAAATGAAAAAGAGTTAGATGTTTATATTATATGCTCTGCTAATAGTTATGAGTTTTGTAGTGGATATGATTGTGTTGATGTGAAAGATGGTAAGTCCGTTAGTTTTGACAATTATGAAAGTTTTTTTAATTATTTTTGTAAGTAAGTTGTAAGTATGTAGGTTGTTGTAGGACAGCCTATTTTTTTGGGTATCGAAGCGATGGCGCCCACACCCCCTCACACCAAACAAACGTTCGCAAAAACTTAAACTACCCCCCCATCCAAACAAACGTTCGCTTTTTAAAAAATCCATTTTTTATAGTTCCACGTGGAACACAAAAGCCAAAAAAAATATACCCGACGGGCATTATTGCCTTTCAAGTATATTTCCATTTTTTACCATAATATTTTATATTTTATCAATTACATAAAAAACATACATACAAGTATTGATAGAATTACACCGACTAATAAAATGACCACGTTTACACCTCCATTTTACAATATTTTACATTCTGCTAAACTTCTTCATAATTAGTGATAAAATCGTTGTAATATATATCATCACTATTATTATAATTAAAGTCGTCGTTTTTATTATCATAATTTTTAATAAAATCGTTTACGTTTATATAATCATTCATACACTTGCACCTCCTAACCTTTACTTATTAGTTACTTATTACCTACTTGTTATACTAGACTACTTGTCACTTCTTCTACTTGTTTAATAATACTTTCCTGATTAAATATAATCTTTAATTGTTTTATTATATTATCAATGGTCAATTCTTCAATAAACATTAGTTCTACTTTTAAAGTGTTTTCAACCGTGAACGTTCCATCATCATGCACATAGAAGCCGTGGGCATTGTAGACCGTGAACCCTTCCACATTGTAACTTTTTAGTAGATTACACAATATTTTATACGCCTCTAAAGTATCAATCTTTTGTGTTTTAGTGTCTTTGTCATTCAAGCCTAAATATAAACTATATTTTATTATTTTATTTTTATTATCCATTCTTTAATCCTCCATTTTTTATATTTTATTTTTTTTCGTTATCCTATCAGTGCATAGTAAACATTATACCCTAAATCATCAGCTAGTCTTATTATGTTGTTTATGTTTGTTTGTGTTGTCTTACTATAATGTAAATACTTTTTATTTATTACAAGCTTATTATTAAAAATACAAGCTATTCTAACATTGTAGTTATATAGAATATCCGTTATGTTTTTATTACTTCCTTTTTTATACTCTAAATTATTACTTGCATTTTTGCATTCTTTTTTCTGTAATAAAAAGTTATAAATGACTTCTTTATTCCTCATTCTTAATCCCTCCATATTTTAAAACTTATAAACTCTTTTTAAATTGTATTAAGTTATCTAATAACTTATTTATTAAGTTATTTACTATTAAGTGTAAATTAATTCTTTTGTGAGATATTATATATATAATATACGCAATTAATACATATATTATATATATAAGTAAACATACACTTACTATCATAATCAAGTTTTTTAATAGCCAAAAACTATATATAAAACAAGTCAATATTTTATTAATCATCTTTTGTCGCCTCCTCTTCTTTTTCTTATGTTATCATTATATACTTTTTTATTCAAAAGTCAATTACAATATAATTACAATTATGTTACAATTATATTACAAGTCCTTTTATTTTTATTAAAAAATCGTCAAGCTTTTTTAAGAATATTTTATATTGTCTATCCGTCATAAAACTTGCAATATTCTTAAAAAACATATCATATTCAATATCATAGCCGAAAAAAACAACCTTTATAATAAATCGAAATACAATTCTGTTTTTTATTATAATAAAATTTTATTTCGTTTTTATCAATCTTTGTTATTTCTTCCATTTCTTTAATACCTCCATTTCTTCTAAACCTTTTATATAATATAAAATGTCTACTTTGTCGAAAAAAGATTTTATACATATACATATATTATTATTTTTTTCGTACACTCTTATAATGTATCTTAAACTTGTTTCTTTGTTTTTTTCTTCTTCAATAATAAAATTGTACTTTAATTCGACTGTTGCATTGTTTAGCCTCTTTTGTAAATCCTTTAAAGAAATATTGTCATTGCTTAGTTTTCTTATTTCTTCCATTTTTTAATCCCTCCTAAAATTTTTTTTCTTTTCCAAACTATACATATATTATCACTACTTTTGAAATAAGTCAATAACTTTTTTAATAAAACTTGATGGAAATTTTTTCCAATTTCTTGTAATCCTACAGCCTCAATGGTTACACGCAGAAAAAAAATTGTTATCAATTCTACATTTTTAATAAACTGTTTTTTCTTTCCTATTATATATATAAAAAAAATTTTTATACCTCTTTTTTATTTCCATATTTTACCAGATAAAAAAAAGTAAAATTTAATCTATTAGTTTATTGATTTTTTTCTAAAATTATGATATAATTACGGCGTACATTGATAATAAAACAAACGTTTGGTAAACAGGCGTTCGCAAAACATTAGTTCGCTAAAATGGAATTATTTTATTTTTCCATATTTTTCCAGTATAATGGAATTTCAAAATTTTTCCCCTGTATCGCCAAGTTGCACCAATCCAGCAACTTCTTACTGTATCGCAAGTTTGCACCAATCCACGAATTTTTAAATAGTATCGGCGAACTTGATAAAACAGATATATAAGTATATTAATAAAAAAATAAAAGCCTTGTATGGCGAATATAAAAAGAATATGAATACATTACATTATAAAGTAGTGTATTTTTTTTGTTTTATTTTATTTTAGTTTTAATATTAACTTGCCTTGCAAGTTTACATAATGTCTTTACCTTTATTTCCATAATAACTTTACAAATTAAATTATTAGTTATAAACACCCTGTGGATAACTCTGTGGATAACTTTATACTAAAACATTGCACAAAATACTACTTTTGTGCAATCTTATTTCTTCTCATTTTTACCTGTGGATAACTCTTGAAAGCTAGTTGGTGGGCTAGTTTCAGGTACAAACAAGTTTTCGGTTTACTTTGCATTGGTTTACATTAGTTTACATAATACCACTACATAATATTGACTTTTATTGAAAAATAATTAGTTTACATAATTTTAGTAGTGGCGAACATTTGTTTTATTTTTATGTAAACTTTTTATTGTAGAATTTTATGTAAATTAGGTTAGTTCAGGCGAACATTTTTTTGGTTTATTTTAAATTGGAAATATATGGAAGTAGCACCAAATAAACGTTTGTTTCGATTTTTAAAAAAACTATTCACACATTTTAAATTTTATGATATAATACTTATAGAAAAGATTTTTTATTTTTTCTATATATTTTTAGAGAAAAAATAAATGACCACCCTACCTTCCTACCTTCCTTCCACTCCACCCACCTTCCAACTAACTAACCAACTAACTACAAACCACAAACCACCTACATTCTACTAACTTCAAACTAACCAACTAACTAACTACAAACTAACTAAAAAACACCATAAATTCAACCTCACACTACCAACTCCCACAAAACACACTACAAACTACAAACTAAAATAAAAACCAACTAACACAAAATCCAAAAACACTAATAACACCAACAAAAACTAACTTTCAAAAACCCTTTAAAATCAACAATTTTCAAACCCTAAAAATTTCCATATTTTTCCAAAATTTAAAATCTTTTAAAAATCGAAAACACACAAATTAAAAAAAATGACTTTCTACAAATTAAAAAAATTCACTTTTCACAAATTCAAAAATTTCAAAATTGAAAAATTCAGGAATTCAAAAAATCAAAAATTCAAAAAATGGAAAAAACTGGAAATTCAGGAATTCAAAAAACGGAAAATAAAAAAATGAGTGTATACGCACTCATTGAAAATTTTTAAAAAAACTAATCCCACATATTTTGTAATGCCTTCTTAGAAATTAATTCTACAATATCAATATTCAAATTATAATTTAATGAATATGTTTTTACCATATCATTCATACTATTATATTTATGTTTTCTAATATCACTTTGCATTTTTTCCATAATTTCAAAAACTAATTTTACATTTTTTAAATTCATAATAAAAACCCTCTCTCTTTCAACTTAATTATATTATATCACAAAATTCAAAATATGTCAATAGTATTT
>ENA-OOXJ01001280-OOXJ01001280.1-human-gut-metagenome-genome-assembly--contig:-NODE-1280-length-16746-cov-2.606375_pt1 | contig 16746 bp, 12 predicted proteins | sample MGYA00241587_ERZ501343 | MGnify/ENA primary metagenome ERZ501343 (study PRJEB25962, sample SAMEA2042918) | human gut metagenome | biome: human gut; feature: human-associated habitat; material: faeces... | reverse complement strand
ATTCGTTTATTGGGGCATTGCCGGATGTACGGCTTTTATTTTTTCTCTTCGGTCGAAGCGGCCTTTTTCTTGGACGTGGTTTTCTTGGCGGCGGCAGCCTTGCGGGCCTTGGCGGCGGCTTTGGGTGAACCGGCCTCCTTTTCTTCCTGCAACCTTACCAGCTCCAGGCACGAGGCCAGGCTGAGGTCTTCGGGAACAATGTCCTTGGGAATCTTGTAATTGTTGCCCTTGTAGGCAATGTAGGGACCGAAACGGCCGTTCATAATCTCCAGTTCGGGCTCCTCGTCGAATTTCTTGAGGTGACGTTTGGCTTCGGCAGCCTGTTTTTCCTTGAGCAGTTCGATGGCTTCGTCCAGCGTTACAGTCATGGGGTCTTGCGTCTTGAGCGATACGTATACGCCGGCAATGTAGACGTAAGGTCCGAAGCGGCCGGCACCTACGGTAACCGTCTTGCCTTCGTACTGGCCCAGCGTGCGGGGAAGCTTGAAGAGTTCCAGCGCCTCCTCCAAAGTGATGGTTTCGATGGACATATCCTTTTTGAGCTGGGCAAAGCGGGGTTTTTCGCTGTCTTCGGCCGTACCAATCTGTACCACGGGACCGAAGCGGCCAATTTTAACCGATACCTGCCGTTGGCTTACCGGGTCAATGCCCAGTACACGCTCGCCTGCCTTGTGGGCACTCTTGGTGGCCAAGGTACTTTCTACCGAAGGATGGAACTTTTTGTAGAACTTGTCGAGAACATCCGTCCATTGTTTTTCGCCTTCGGCAATTTCGTCAAATTGTTTTTCGACCGTAGCCGTAAAATTGTAGTCCAGGATGTCGGGGAAATATTCGGTCAGGAAGTCGTTGACTACCATGCCGGTATCGGTGGGGAGCAACTTAGCTTTCTCGGCTCCGGTAATTTCGGTGCGCGTTTCGTCTGAGAGTTGTGTTCCTTCCAGTGTCAGCACGTTGTAGGCACGTTCTTCGCCCGGTTTTTCGCCTTTCACTACATATTCTCTCTGCTGGATGGTCGAGATCGTGGGTGCGTAGGTCGAAGGACGTCCGATGCCCAGTTCCTCGAGCTTGCGCACCAGGCTGGCTTCGGTATAGCGCGGCGGGTGCTGGGTGAAGCGTTCGGTAGCCGTGATGTTTTCGCGTTCCAGTTGCTGGCCTTTCTTCAGCGGGGGCAACAGGGGCGTTTCCTCGTCCTGTCCTTCGGCATCGTCGTCATACGACTCGCGGTACACGCGCAGGAATCCGTCGAATTTCACGACTTCGCCACTGGCGGTAAACATTTCGCTTTCGTTGCTGATGGTGATGCTTACGGTTGTCTTTTCAATCTCGGCATCGGCCATCTGCGAGGCCAGGGTACGTTTTCTTATCAGGTCGTACAGGCGTCTTTCCTGTGCCTGTCCGTCTATTTTGGCCGTGTTCATATCGGTAGGACGGATAGCTTCGTGGGCTTCCTGTGCACCTTTGGTCTTGGTGGTGAAGTGGCGCGATTTTACATAGCGTTCGCCCATGAGGTGGGTGATGGCTTCGCGGCATCCGTTGATAGCATATTCCGACAGGTTGACTGAGTCGGTACGCATGTAGGTAATGTATCCCGATTCGTATAATTGTTGGGCTATGCGCATGGTTTGTGCCACCGTGAGGCCCAGTTTGCGGGCAGCTTCCTGTTGCAGGGTAGAGGTGGTAAAGGGTGCGGCCGGGCTTTTCTTGAGCGGGCGGGTCACAATGTCCGAGATGGTGAACCGGGCCGTTTTGCAATTCTCCAGGAACTTCTGTGCTTCGGCCTTGGTCTTGAAGCGGGTGCCCAGTTCGGCTTTAAGCTCTACGGTCTTGCCGTCGGCATCGGGCACCAGGAAGGTGGCGGTTACACGGTAGGCTGCCTCACTATGGAAAGCGTGTATTTCGCGTTCACGCTCCACGATGAGACGTACGGCCACCGATTGTACGCGTCCGGCCGAGAGTGACGGCTTGACTTTGCGCCACAGTACGGGTGACAACTCGAAACCTACAATGCGGTCGAGTATGCGTCGCGCCTGTTGGGCATCGACCAGGTTGAGGTCGATGCTGCGCGGTTGCTCAATGGCTTTGAGTATGGCGTTTTTGGTAATTTCGTGGAAGACGATACGTTTGGTATGTTCCGGTTTCAGTTTCAGCACTTCGTACAGGTGCCAGGCAATGGCCTCTCCTTCGCGGTCCTCATCGGAAGCCAGCCAGACGGTTTCTGCATCCTGTGCCTCTTCTTTCAACTTTGTAACGAGCGCCTTTTTATCCGAAGGTATCTCATAGTATGGTTTAAAACTGTCATTGACATCAATACTGAAGTCTTTCTTCTTCAAGTCGCGTATGTGACCATAGCTGGACAGCACCTTGAAGTCCTTTCCTAGAAACTTCTCAATTGTTTTTGCTTTTGCCGGTGACTCGACAATGACAAGGTTTTTCTGCATAAATTTCTGTTTTATAGTGTTTCCCACTACTTATTTGGGCGCAAAAGTAGGAAAAAAGATTCTACCCGTTCTATTAATATTTGAGATTTAAGCAAAAAAAACTAAAAGCGGAAGCTTACTCCTCCTACAAAACTGATTCCCTCGGCCGGATATCCCCAATAATACTGATAGTTTTTATTCAGCAGGTTATTGGCACGGACGTAGGCCGATATCCCTTTGAAGATTTCGTAACTTCCTCCCAGGTAGAGGTTGCTCACCGGGTCTACTTTGGTACCCGCATAACTGCCTCGCGAGATGTTGAGAAAACCTATCTGTACGCGCAGGGGCTGCAAAGGATGTACTTCGAGTTGGACGTTTCCTTCGGCTACGGGTTTGTAGGCCAATACTCCCAGGTTCTCTCCATTATCACTGGCCGTCCATTTGCGGTAGATGCCATAGGCCGAAAGGATGAGCAGGTCTTTGTAGTCGTAGCTGAACTCGGCACCGGCATACAGGTTATCGGTGTTCCAGCCCGAAAGAGCCAGAATTTGGCCGTTGCTTACCGGCATGTTTGTGGCATAAAGGTCATTCTTCAGATTCTGGTAACCTCCATACAGGTTGAAGTGGATGCCGGGAAGAAATCCCGCTTTCAGGCCCAGGGCGGCATTGAGCTGTTCGTAGGTAGCATCCGGCTGGCCGATAAACTGTCCGTAAGGAGTGATAGTTTCAAGCCTGCGGAAATCGTTCTGAAAGCGGCCGCCTTTTGCTCGCAAATACAGCACGAAGTCCTCGGCGAAGTTGTAGTCCACCGATACATCGGGTGATACGCGGAATTGTTTCCCAAATCCAAATGCTAGGTCTACATGGGCACCCAGGCGGAGATTCCAAGCATCACTTTTAAGCTGATAGTAAGGATTCAGTTCAAGCGAAGTATAGTTTTTGAACAGGCTGTTGGTATAGAATGCATTGTCCATACCCAATGCTACGCCTACCGACTGATTGTCGGCCAGTGCGCCGGTTACGTCGGCTTTGGTGCGGACGATGACTTCGCGTGCGTTGGTCCAGTCCAGCTCGTGTTGGCGTTCGTAGAGCAACAGGTTGGTTTCGGCACGGAATTGCAGGGGCAGATCTTCCTCTGTCGACAGGAATCCCAGGTGTACATCGCCGGCGGTAAACTTCTGTTTACCATCGGCCGAACCGGGCAGGAAATTGAAGTTGCTCAGGTCGAAGTGCCCTGCCACGTTCATATCCATTTTGCTGAAGGCGTGTCGGTAATCAATTCCTGCATGGGTACGGTAATAATAGGAATCCCATTTGCCGGCGTTGGCGGGCAGGTCAAGACTTCCGTCCATGCCGTCCATTGTGAAGGTAAGGTTGAGCTTGTCGCGATTAGTAAGGTTGAACAGGTAATTGGCACGTACGTCCAGATTGCCGTAGTTGCCGTAACCTACCCGTACATAGCCGGGGAGTGCTTTCTGGAACGCTTCCTTTCCGCGATAGGCCTGCATGGTGGCAGCCGGAATGTTTTGTGCCGGTACCAGCCGGGAGTCATACTCTACGGCACTTTGGGTCGCAACGGGAGGTTCTACCTGCGGAACCACATTAATTTTGGCGGCATCCATAATGTCCGGGTTATACTCCTGCTCTACCACTACCGTGCGGCTTAGGGTAGAGTCTTGCGGTTGAGTTTGGGCCAGCAGGCCGGCAGGCAACAATACCGATGCCATTCCTGCAAGTATGATGTGTTGTACTCTTTTCATATACTTATTACTACTTTACTACGATGTTTTGAGCGAATGTATTATATATTAATGTGAGACACTGTCGTTTATTGTGCGGCGTCCTGCTTCTCCTGCTTGTCCAGCTTTTCAAGCCTTTCCTGTATCATACCTTCGATATCATCATCGGCCTGGTAGTTCTGTTGCAGGCTGAGCAAGTACTGGCGTGCATCCAACTTTTTGTTGGTAGCTACGTAAACATCGGACAACAGGATGAAGCTACGGGCCAGCCAGTAGGCATGCGGTGTGCTTTGTTCGATGAAGTCCAGTATCTCTTTTTCGGCTGTAGCATAATCGCCGGCTTCATACCATTGGCGTGCCACCAGATATTTGGCTTCGGCACCATAAAGGGTGCGGGTGTCTTTAGCCAGCGTTTCGAGGTCGTTCATGGCCTTTTTGTCGGCTTTCTGGTTCAGGTAGGCTTTGGCACGGTAGTACAGAGCTTCGTTTTGCAACTCGGGTGAAAGTTTGGCTTCGGCCAACAGGTCGGTAGCCGCATGGATTACTTCCACATCGTCGTGCATCAATGCGCCGCATCTCAATGCACCGAGCATGCCGAGCCGGCGGTGTTCGGCCGAAGAGGCTTTGGCCTGGAGTTGTTTGTAGTCGGCCAGTGCCTGGTCGTATTGCTTGCGGTTGAACAAGACTTCGGCATGTAAGAGCAGGGCTTCTTCCGAATAAGGATTATCGGGATATTCAAGCAGTTTGCCGGCATGTTGCAACACGCCTTCTTCGTCGTTCTGCTGCTTGCTGATGACACTGAGGTAGTAGTGTGCATTCAGGCTGAAGGCTCCTGTGGGGAAGCTTTGCAGGTAACGGGTAAAACTGTTCTTGGCCGAGGCAATCTCACCTTTCATATAAACCTTTTCGGCGGCAATGTAAGTCAGTGAGTCCTGTTCGCTGGCTTCGAAGTGTATGTCACCCGGCATCTGGGCAGCCAGGGCGGCAAATTCATCCACACGGTTGGCGTCCACATAAATCGACTTCAGGTCGCGCATGGCCAGACGTGCTTCTTCACTGCCCGGATATTGGGTGGCTACACGCTTATAAGCTTCGATGGCTTTGTCGTAATCTCCGTTCTGGTAGTACAGAAGACCGATTTCGGCGGCTGCCTTACGGCTTACCGGACTTTCGGGATATTTCTTCAACAATTCGCCAAACGTAGCAATGGCACGAGCGCTATTGTTGCTCTGTACATACGAACGGCCTTTTTCATAAAGCGCATTGATATTATAGGGCGAGTCGGGATATTTGCTGGCCAGCCTGTCGAGCAATGACACTTTTTCGTTGTAATCTTTCTGGAGTCCGGCCACCAAAGCCAGCTGGTAGAAGGAGTAGTCGCCCGAAGCGGCTCCCATCTGTTCGGCCCGGGTGTAGAACTCTTTGGCGGCATCGAAGCGGCGCACGTGCAGGTTGCAATCGCCTATGCGGTTGCAGGCATCGGCAAGAACGGCCGTGTTCCCGTTTCTACCCAGTTGCAGGAAGCGGCGGAAATAATTCTCGGCCGTAGCATAATCTTTTTGATGGAATGCAATGTATCCCAGGTTGTAGTGGGCCAGTGCATACATTTCGCCTTCGCGTTGGGTGGTACCGCGCAGATAGTTGTTAAAGCATCGTGCGGATTCCGCTATTTTACCCTGTCGGTAAAGCGATTCGCCTTCCCAGTATTGTGCCTTGTCCAGAATGTCCTTGTCCTGTACGCCGGGCAGTGAGGCCGTTGCGCGTGCCTGGACAAAATAGCTGGCTGCCTGGGTAAAATCGGTATTGGCAAACGACTGGTTACCCAGTTGGAAGAGGATACGCGCCTTTGCTTTCTGTATGCGTGCATTGGGCTGCTTGATACGTTCGATTGACTTCAGGGCAGCTTCGTAGCTGCGTGTACTCATGTAAACCTCTACCAGGTAGTTGCTGATTTTATCGGTATAAGGGGAATGAGGAAAATCGTTCAGGAACTTCTCGAATACGGTAACCGATTCACCGAAGGCCGAATAAGACGTGGCATGGATGCACAAGGCATAGTTGTAGGCGGCCTGTTCTTTCACCTGAAGGTCGGCATTGGATGCCGCAGCCTGTTCGAAAGCCATGCGTGCCTTGTTCTTGTCGGCCAGTTGCAGGTAGGCAAGTCCCATGTGCAGATAAGCGTTCTGAGTAAGGGCATCGTTGCCGCCGGTCGTCACTTCGCCCAACAATTCGGGCACTTGGGAGAAAGCACCGCACTGGTAGCACGACATACCTTGCATGTAGAGGGCGTCGCGTCGCGGGCTGCTATCCGTATTTTTTTCCTGATACCGGGCAAAAGCTTTCATCGCTTCGTGGTATTTGCCGTAATGGTAATTGGCTGTCCCTTCTATGCGATGCATCTCGGCGGCATAGGCTTCGTCGGGCCAGGTAGACAGGTAGTTTTGTGCCACGATTTCCGCCTTGTCGTAATTCTTCTTGAGGAGATAGATTTCGGCGATGTAGTATGGTACAAGGCGTTCATACTTCGGACTTTCCTGCATGGAGAGGAATCCCTTTAGGGCTTCGTCGTAGCGTTGCTGCACGTAGCGGATATACGATATATAATAGGTACAGTCATCTTCGTAACGGGTGCTGGTACTGCGCAGGGTCTCGAACCAGATGGCTGCCTCCTGCACGTCGCCCGTCTTAAGGTGACTGATGGCCATCCGGTAGGTCATGTCGTCGCGCTCGTCTGTTCCCAGCAGGTCGAGCCGTGCCGTGTTGAACAAGGCAAGTGCCTCCGTATACTCTTCCTTATAGAAATGGCAGGAAGCCATCAGGGCATATATGCGGTTGCGGTGAGGGGTGTCGGGATGTTCGTCCAGGAAAGCTTGCAGAAGTTCCAGGCTATTAGGATCTTTCAGCTCGTAGGCCGCACACACCAGCATGTATTCGGCTTCCAGGCGTTCGCCCGCATACTCCAATGGCTGGCCCGAAGCATCGGCCTGCTTCAGGTAGGCTTGCAGGGGTGAGAGGGCGGCCGAGTAGGCTTTTTGCTTGAACAGGGTCACTCCTTCTTGGTATAACCGTTCGGGAGAGGTGCTTTTTTCGCTAGTCTGCGCCATTGCCAGCAAAGGGGTGCAACACAGGGCTGCACACAATATTCGGGAAAGTTTATGCTTCATAATCGGTGTTATTCTGGTTCATTCTGTTATGTCTATTAATAATATACGCCCAGTGTCGTACAATTGTTACATCCGTTCATGTTTTTTAGGAAATGGATGCCAGAAACATGGTGACACCTTTGCGTATGGAATCTAGTCCGAATTCTTCGGGGTGTATGTCTTTCAATGGCAGGAAGAATACCTCCGCAGCATCGTCCATCGCCTCAAGATGTGCGGTACTGGACACCGTACAGCGGAAAAACAGGTCCAGCGTATGTACGGGAAATCCAGAATAGACGTAGATGTTGGGCAAGGTGAACAGATATTCCGCCTTGACAACGGTCAGTCCGGTTTCTTCTTTCACTTCGCGTGCCACTCCTTCTTCGCCTGTCTCGGCCATGTCGATAAAACCGCCCGGAAGGTCCAGAGTGCCTTTGGCAGGTTCTTTGGCACGCCGGCATACCAGTAATTCCTGTTTCTCGTTCAGAATTAGGGCTACCGTGGAGGCGGAAGAATTGAAGTAATAGGTGAAGCCGCAATCGGCACATTGTTTTGACTTGAAATTATGTTCCTCAAAATGCGGGGAACCGCATTTGGGACAGAATTTGAATTGCGAAAGCGGATGTTCCATGATTCTAGATTAGTGTTTATTCTACAAAGGTAAAATGTTTGGGCGGATAAAACATAAAGAATCAAATATTTATTTGACTTGGCAGAGGAAATGAGTATATTTGAATGCTTTTTGGGATCAGGGTGGCGAGGCTGTTCCTGGAAATCTGCTGAATATCTCATTGTACTACAAATGGAAAAAATTAGAATCGCTTTCATAGGCGCAGGATACCGCGGGCAGCAACTGATGAGGCTGTTGCGTGAAATACCTTCATTTGTGTTGACGGGCGTTGCCGACCCGCATCCAAGGGAGGAACCGGAAGAAGGTATCCGTTGTTATCGGCAAGGCGCGGAGGCTTACCGGCAGATGCTTGATGAATGTCGTCCGCAACTGGTGTTTGTTACGTCGCCCTGGCAATGTCATGTGGAACATGCACTGCGTTGCATAGAGGCTGGAAGCGATGTGGCTATCGAGATAAAAGGCGGTCTTCGTATGGGTGAATATACGCAGCTGGCCGAAAAGGCCGCACAATGCGGACGTCGGATATTCCCGTTGGAAAATACTCTGTTCATGCGTGAGGTGCTTGCCATGTACAATTTGGTGCAGGCTGGCGAACTGGGCGAAATTGTGCACATGCGCGGAGGCTACCGGCACGATTTGCGCGAACTGCTGCTGGATGATCATGGCCGTCTGGGCGGGCGGCAGGGCACCGAAAGTGTTTGGCGGAGCCGGTTCTACATGGAGACCAATGCGGATATTTATCCTACCCACGGGTTGGCACCTCTTTGCCTTATAGCAGGCATTGGACGGAAGGAGCGGCTGGTACGGCTCACGGCTTTTGCTTCGAAAGCGGCGGGTTTGCATCACCGTATGGCTCAATTGGGTGCTACTTGCGATGTTCCCATTACAATGGGCGATGTGGTTGTGACTCAACTGGAGTCGGAAAATGGTATCCTTATGACACTGACCCACGATACTACACTTCCGCGTCCTCGCAGCCTTGATTTTGAAGTACAGGGCACCAGAGGAATCTGGCAGGGCGACCGCCGGTTGATTTATCTGGAAGGACGCAGTCCGCGTGAGACGTGGGAGTCCGACCATGCTTATCTGCAACCTTATGAACACGATTACTGGAAATGGTGGGGTGAAGAAGCTTTACGGTACGATTCGCATCACCAGGGTATGGACTACATTATGCTGAAGGCTGTGGAGGCTGACAGGCTACACATAGCTCCTTATCCGGCCGATGTGTACGACTTGGCTTTGTGGACTTCGGTCACACCTCTTTCGGGCCTTTCCATAGCCGAGCATCGGACGGTTGCTTTGACCGAATTCCCGTAGACAGTCCGATTCTTTAATCAATCAGTATGCTTGTTATGGATGGGGCGGTTTTGCATGAGTGGTTTCGTTCGTTGGCGCATTTGTTCTTTCCGCGTCGTTGCGTGGTGTGCGGTACTTGCCTGCAAGCGGGTGAGGAAATCCTTTGCATGCGTTGTAACCTGGGTATGCCTCGTACCAACTATCATCTTAGTGCAGACAATCCGGTGGAACGCCTGTTCTGGGGGAAAGTATCCTTGCAACGGGCCACTTCTTATTTCTTCTATCACAAAGGAAGTCAATTCCGGCAGATTCTACATTTACTGAAGTATGCCGGCCGACGCGATGTAGGCGAAACGATGGGGCGTTTTCTGGCGACTGAACTGACTGAATGCAACTTTTTCGAGGGAATTGACCTGCTTCTCCCTGTACCTTTGCATCCTCGCAAAGAAAGGAAAAGGGGGTATAACCAGAGCGTATGCATAGCCAGAGGCGTTTCGGCTGTGACAGGCATTCCGCTTTGCACTTCGGCGGTAGTACGGAAAATATGGACGGAATCGCAGACCAGAAAGTCGGCTTACGAACGCTGGGAAAATGTGAAAGACATTTTTGAATTGCAACATCCGGAACAGCTTTCCGGTAAGCATGTGCTGATAATAGACGATGTACTGACCACCGGAGCTACGCTGACAGCCTGTGCGGATGCTCTGTTGGCAGTGCCCGGTATACGTATCAGTCTGTTGACACTGGCTGTGGCAGGCGATTGAGTAATGCTGGTCGTAGGGATGTCGGTCTGTTTCAGTACCCAGGCTGGATGACCGTGCTATCCAGGCAGGCTAGGTACCTTACCCAGGCAGGTTAGCCCCTTTATCCAGGCAGCCTCCGGTAATTTCAGTTTATTGGGGGGAGCAATCTTCTCGCTTTCTCTTGCTTTTCGTTTGCTATTCCGTTTGTCCGTATGGAGAGGATAAAAAACTTCTGTTTTTTGTGGGGATGGATATACCCATGTGAAAATATATTTCTTTGTTTGTTTGTAAGATTTTTCAATGAAAAAAATGGTACTGACCGGATTTTCCGGCAGCACCATTATACCAACAACGACTTTTACGAATGTCGTCCGATTTTTATTCAGCTGTCAACTCTGTTCCAGGTTTGAATTTAACAACCTTCTTGGCAGGGATTTCAATGGTTTCCTTGGTGGACGGATTGATGCCTGTACGGGCCGCTCTCTCTGATACAGAGAATGTACCGAAGCCAACCAAGGATACTTTTTCACCTGCTTTCATGGCTTTACCCACCGCATTGATAAAGGCGTCGAGAGCCTTTTTTGAATCGACTTTTGACAAGCCTGATTCTGCCGCCATGGCGTTAATAAGTTCTGACTTATTCATAGTTTTGAATGGATTAAATTAGTAATTATACAAAGGATGTGGTTGTCAGTGTCTTTTCATCACTGACATCCACAAAAATAAAGCAATATTTCTGAATTCCAAATAAAAATAGTAAAAAAAGATTGGAAATGAGGCAAAAAACAGTAATCGGGTCTGTTTTTCTGTCGTGGAACAGAATTTATTGTTATTTTTGCGGCGTTTAGAATGTACGACTCTTATGAATACAATACCTACCGTTACAAAGAACCTGCTAATAATCAATGTTCTAATGTTTTTGGGAACTCTTGTGGCCGAGCGTTACGGGGTTGATTTAGCCGATTATCTGGGACTGCATTTTTTCTTGGCCGACCGTTTTAATGCGATACAGCTCGTTACCTACATGTTTATGCATGGCGGTTTCACGCATTTGTTTTTCAATATGTTTGCCGTGTGGATGTTTGGACGAATTTTGGAGCAGGTTTGGGGGCCCAAACGCTTTTTGTTCTATTATCTGGCATGTGGCATCGGAGCAGGAATCATACAGGAGGTGGTGCAATACGTCGAGTACGACACGGTGCTTTCGGCCTACGACCGCATAAATACGGGATATGCCATTATCCCGATGGAAGAGTACCTCAACATGCTGACTACCGTGGGAGCTTCGGGTGCCGTATATGCTATTCTGCTGGCATTTGGAATGCTGTTCCCCAACCAACCCATGTTCATTTTCCCCTTGCCGTTTCCTATCAAGGCCAAATATTTTGTTATCGGATATGCTGTCATTGAGCTTTATTCGGGTCTTGCCAATAGCGGTGCTGATAATGTGGCGCATTTTGCCCATTTGGGAGGTATGATATTTGGTTTCATTTTGATAATGTACTGGAGAAGAAAAAACAGAGGAAATGGCTACTATTATAACTGATCTGAAAGAAACTTTCCGTAAGGGAGACATCTATATCCAACTGATTTTTATCAATGTGGCTGTTTTTGTGGCCGTTACATTGATTGGTATTTTCCTGCAATTATTCAATTATTCGGCGGGGAGTACGTTCGAATGGTTGGAGTTGCCCGCATCACTCACGCGATTCATCGTCCAGCCCTGGTCGTTGCTTACGTATATGTTTATGCATGCCGACCTGTTGCACATCCTGTTCAATATGTTGTGGCTTTACTGGTTTGGCAAATTGTTTCTCTGCGTCTTTTCGGCCAAGCACCTGCGCGGACTCTATGTGTTGGGAGGCATTTGCGGAGGGTTGCTCTATATGGTGGCCTACAATGTGTTCCCTTATTTCCGCCCCATGGCTGACTTTTCCTTTATGGTAGGTGCATCGGCATCGGTTCTGGCCATTGTCGCTGCGGTGGCCTATCGGGAGCCCAATTATCCGATACGGTTGCTTCTGTTGGGAACGGTCAGGCTGAAGTATCTGGCACTTATTGTTATCGGTATGGATTTGTTGCTCATAACCTCGAGCAATGCGGGTGGGCACATTGCGCATTTGGGAGGAGCCTTGGCGGGGTTGTGGTTTGCTGCCGGGTTGAGCAAGGGGCATGACGTGACCGGTTGGATAAACCGTGCATTGGATGGTATAGCTTCCTTGTTTGCTTTTAGGCCGCGTAAGCCCAAAATGAAGGTGCATTATGGCGCTAACCGTCAGAAGGACTACGATTATAACGCCAGAAAGAAACAGCAGAACGACGAGATAGACCGAATTCTGGACAAGCTTAAGAAATCGGGTTACGAAAGTCTGACTACCGATGAAAAGAAAAGCCTGTTTGATGCCAGCAAGCGATGAAATCGGTAATCGTGTATCGATAAACGGATTTATGTTCATGATTTAAACAGATGGAACGGTGAAGCATCTCGGACGATTGGTCGCGTTTTTGTTATTGGCATGTAATGCCTGTCTGACAGGATTGTTGCTCTTTTCAGCATACAGCCCGCACATCCAGCCGGTTGAACATCCCATACGGTCGTGTACAGGACTGGTGTTCCCGGTTTTTTGGATATTCAACCTGTGTTTCCTCGTCTTTTGGCTGGTGGTTCAGCGATACAAGTCGGCACTGCTGCCTTTGGCTGGTATCTTGTTCTCTTTTCCGCAGGGGCGTAGTTATTTCCCCATTAATTTCCGTACATCCGAATTGCCGGAAGCTACCTGCAAGGTGCTTTCGTACAATGTCATGGGATTTGCCCATGATGTGAAAAAGGATGGGGAAAATCCGATACTGACCTATCTTAAACAGAGCGAGGCCGATATCCTTTGCCTTCAGGAATACCGCACTGCAACTTCGTCGCGCCTGCTTACCCAGAAAGATATCGAACGCGAATTGTCCGACTATCCGTACCATCGCATATCGTTTGCCGGTAAAGGGCGCAATAACCGCGTGGCCTGTTATTCCAAATTCCCCATTCTTTCGGCCCGTACAATCGATTATCCCAGCGAACATAACGGTTCGGTGCTGTATGAAGTGAAATGGGGGAATGATACGATTACCCTCATCAATAACCATCTCGAATCGAACAAACTTACCAAAATGGATAAGGATCTGTATGAAGACATGCTTACAGACCCTGAAAAGGAAAAAGTAAAAAGCGGTGTACGGTTATTAGTGCGTAAACTGGCCGAAGCATCTGCCTTGCGCGCTCCCCAAGCCGATGCTGTTGCCCGTGAGATAGCGGCTTCTCCGCACCGTTATATCATTGTGTGCGGTGACTTTAATGATACGCCTGTCTCGTATGCGCACCGCACCATTGCCAGTGGGCTTGATGATGCCTTTACCGAATCGGGATTCGGATTGGGCGTTTCTTACAACCAGAACAAATTTTATTTCCGTATAGACAACATATTGGTCAGCAAAAACCTGAAGGCATACAACTGTACGGTTGACCGGTCCATTAAAGATTCCGACCATTATCCCATTTGGTGTTTTGTTTCCAAACGGGACTGAAACACTATGCAAGCGGAAAGAATTTTTGATACTGAAGTACTGAGAACCAAGATGTGTGGAAGCAAAAAAAACACGGCACAAAGTAAAATATGTGAAAAAAAAACTATATTTGCAGCCTTGTATAAAGCAGAAATCAATTAAATAAAGTAATTATAATAAACTAAAAGTAACATGCAAAACAAAGGATTTGTAAGGGTTTTTGCGATATTACTCACACTGGTATGTGTGTTCTATCTCTCCTTCTCTTTTGTGACTCGCCATTATACAAATAAGGCAAAAGAGTATGCGAAAGGTGATGAGAAAGTGGAGCAGGACTACCTTGACTCGTTGGCAAACGAGAAAGTGTGGTTTGGCAATTGGACTCTGAAAGATTGTCGTGAGATGGAAATCAGTTTGGGTCTGGACCTGAAGGGCGGTATGAACGTAATCCTCGAGGTTTCGGTACCCGATGTCATCAAGGTGCTGGCCGACAACAAACAGGATGAAGCCTTCAACCAGGCACTGGCAACAGCCGCCAAACAGGCTACTACAAGCCAGGATGACGTCATTACGCTTTTCATCAGAGAGTATCACAAATTGGCTCCCAACGCCACGCTGGCCGAGTTGTTCGCAACCCAACAGTTGAAAGACAAAGTTAACCAAAAGTCTAGTGATGCAGAAGTAGAAAAGGTTCTGCGCGAAGAAGTAAAAGCCGCCGTTGACAATTCATACAACGTATTGCGTACACGTATCGACCGTTTCGGCGTTGTTCAGCCCAACATCCAGAGCCTGGAAGACAAAATGGGCCGTATCATGGTAGAACTTCCGGGTATCAAAGAACCCGAACGTGTAAGAAAATTGTTACAAGGTTCTGCCAATCTTGAATTCTGGGAAACTTACAATGCAAGAGAAATTGCACCTTATCTCCAGTCGGCTGACGCCAAGCTGCATGTTATTTTGAGCAGCGAAGAAGCAGAGACTGATAGTGCTAATGTGCAGGTTGCCGCAGCCCAGGCTGCTTCTACAACCGATAGCCTTGCCGCTGCATTGAAAGGCGAGAAAGCTCAGGCTGCCAGTCTGGAACAAATCAAGAAAGAACATCCTCTGTTGGCTATCCTGCAAGTTAATGCGGGTGCACAGGGTCCCGTAGTTGGTTATGCCAGCTATAAGGATACGGCCGACATCAACAAATACCTTGCTATGCCGGAAGTTCAGGCTGAGTTGCCGAAGGACTTGCGTTTGAAGTGGGGCGTTTCTGCTGCGGCTTTCGATCCGAAAGCACAGACTTTCGAACTCTATGCCATCAAGTCTACCGAACGTAACGGACGTGCCGCTATGGAAGGTGACGTAATTGTTGATGCAAAAGACGACTTCGACCAGTATGGCAAGCCTTCTGTAAGCATGTCAATGAACACTGACGGTTCACGCCGTTGGGCTCAGCTGACCAAACAGAACATCGGTCGTAGCATTGCCATTGTACTGGATGGTTATGTATATTCTGCACCTAACGTAATGAACGAGATTACCGGCGGTAACTCACAAATCACCGGTCATTTCACTCCCGAAGAAGCCAAAGACTTGGCCAACGTGCTGAAGTCTGGTAAGATGCCTGCTCCTGCCCACATTGTACAGGAAGACATCGTAGGTCCTTCACTGGGACAGGCCTCTATCAATGCCGGTATCATTTCGTTTGTTGTGGCATTGGTTCTGCTGATGATTTACATGTGCACCATGTACGGTTTCATTCCGGGTATGGTGGCCAACGGCGCTCTGGTGCTGAACATGTTCTTCACGCTGGGTATCCTTTCATCGTTCCAGGCTGCACTGACCATGTCTGGTATTGCCGGTATGGTGCTGTCACTCGGTATGGCTGTGGATGCTAACGTGTTGATTTACGAACGTACTAAAGAAGAGCTTCGCGCCGGCAAGGGTGTGAAGAAAGCATTGGCCGACGGTTATTCAAACGCCTTCTCGGCAATCTTCGACTCTAACTTGACTTCTATCCTGACCGGTATCATCCTGTTCAACTTCGGTACAGGTCCTATCCGTGGTTTCGCCACGACTTTGATTATCGGTATCTTGATTTCGTTCTTTACCGCCGTATTCATGACACGTCTGGTTTATGAACATTTCATGGGCAAAGACAAGTGGCTGAACCTGACATTCCATACGGGTATCTCCAAGAACCTGATGCAGAATGTTCATTTCAACTTCATGGGCCGCAACAAGACTTGGTTCACGGTAGTGGCTTGTGTAGTAGTGGTATGTCTGGGCTTCCTCTTAACCCGTGGATTGAGCCAGAGTATCGACTTCACCGGTGGACGTAACTTCAAGGTTCAGTTTGAGCAGCCGGTTGAACCTGAACAGGTTCGCGAACTGATTGCCAACCGCTTTGACGGTGCCAATGTTAGCGTTATTGCTATCGGAACCGACGGTAAGACCGTGCGTATCAGCACCAACTACCGTATCCAGGAAGAAGGTAACAACATCGACTCTGAAATCGAAGCTTATCTGTATGAGACACTGAAACCGTTGCTCACCCAGAACATCTCACTGGAAACCTTCATCGACCGTGAGAACCATACAGGTGGTAGTATCATCAGTTCTCAGAAAGTAGGTCCTAGCATTGCAGACGACATTAAAGTATCGGCCATCTGGTCTATCATCTTGGCTGTGATTGTTATCGGTCTGTACATCTTGCTCCGCTTCCGCAACATTGCCTTTAGTATCGGTTCTGTTGCAGCGTTGGCTTGCGATACTATCGTTATTTTGGGTGCTTACTCTATCTTCTGGGGTATCTTGCCGTTCTCGTTGGAAATTGACCAGACTTTCATCGGTGCAATTCTGACGGCTATCGGTTACTCTATCAACGATAAGGTGGTTATCTTCGACCGTGTACGCGAATACTTCCACCTGTATCCGAAGCGTGGCAAGTTCCAGTTGTTCAACGATTCATTGAACACGACACTGGCTCGTACCATCAATACTTCACTGAGTACCTTGATTGTGTTGCTGTGTATCTTCATCCTCGGTGGTGACTCCATCCGCAGCTTCGCTTTCGCCATGATTCTGGGTGTGGTATTCGGTACGCTGTCTTCACTGTTCGTCGCTTCTCCAATCGCATACTCGCTGATCAAGAAGAATGCTACCGAACCTGCTGAAGAAAACAAGAAATAAACCGTTTGTTTCCGACTATACATAGGAACGGGGACGCTCGAACTGAGC
>ENA-OOXJ01001274-OOXJ01001274.1-human-gut-metagenome-genome-assembly--contig:-NODE-1274-length-16818-cov-1.772415_pt1 | contig 16818 bp, 13 predicted proteins | sample MGYA00241587_ERZ501343 | MGnify/ENA primary metagenome ERZ501343 (study PRJEB25962, sample SAMEA2042918) | human gut metagenome | biome: human gut; feature: human-associated habitat; material: faeces... | reverse complement strand
TGCCTGAGGGGAAGGTCACGCAGGCAAGGCTTTTCTCAATTGTTTGAGAAAAAGCGGAAAATCATCTTGACAAACGCCCCCCAAATCCGATATAATACCTATCGTTGCAAAACCGCAACGCGCGATCGTGGCGGAATTGGCATACGCGCACGTTTGAGGGGCGTGTCCGATAAGGGTACGGGTTCAAGTCCCGTCGATCGCACCAGAGTTCCATGGAATCGTCTGATTCCATGGAACTTTTTCTTTCCGAAAACAGGTTTCTTTTTTGCGCGCTGCTTTGCTCCCACGCCCGCACGCCGGTATGGTGCAAACAAACCGTTTGATCGCATGGTAGAAAAACGGCCGAAAGATGGAAAAAGGAATACCGCAAACGGGATCCGTTTTTTCATGGCGGTTCTTCCTTTCTTCCGTTCTTTGCCTTCAGCAAAAAACGCTCTTGGGAGGTACCCTTCTCCATAATAAGACGGAGCCGCGATGCTTTTTGTAACATCCGGTAAAAATGTTGTAGCTTGCGAGGCGGTGGTTTGCCTTGCCTGGCAGCGAACGCGGCAGCCCGTGCGCAAAGCTGCCGGAAACGCTTGCGGCCTGACAGGCGAAAGCCCGCCGGTGCAGTGATGATCCTCCCATTGCCTGAGTGGCTGGCATGCCCGTGAAATACGGACGTGCGCATTACGAAACATACGGCCGGCGTCTGACGGCCCAGGGGAATACGGGCACACCGCCATCTGCCGGGGCTTATACAGCCGTAAAGTTGCCTTTGGCTGCCTCCTGCACCTCCCGGAGCGCATCGCTGCCAAAGCGTAGTGCAAATTCCGCACCGGCCTGCGCCTCGACGAGGGAGGCCGCCTGTGGATTCGTTTCCGCCGCGCAGCGCAGCAACGTGCTGTAAAGGTGCGCCGTATGGTACAGGAAGTCCTTCACCTGCGTGCCGTGCAGACGCTGCTGGATGCGCTTTTGCCGCTCTGCGAGAGCGGGCGTGTTTTCCGCGCTTTCCCAATGAAAGGCACAGCCTTCGTCCGGATTTTTGGGCAGGCAGGAGGGGAGACTCAGGCGTAGCGCCGGATTGAATCCCTTCAAAATTGCATGGTCCACGCAGCGGCAGTAATAAAAGCTAAAATCCGCCAATCCGCTTTCCTGCCAGGCGGTATGCCAGGGGCATTTCAGCATGCGGAAACTGACGTGGGAGCACTGGGGATCATTTTCGGTCCGAAGCGATTCGCCGGGCCATGACCACTCGCAATAAGCGAAATAGGAAGCCATGTCATCCAGCGGATCGCCGTTTTTCCGGCAGCGTTCCGCCATGCGCCTGCCGCGCTCCTCGCCATAGGTCTCAACGGCCCTGAGCAGCAGCGCGTCCGCATCCGGTCCAAAATGCCGGCAGATTTCTCTGGCCAACAGACCGAACATCACCGCATGCTGTTTCGGGCCGAAAAGACAGGCGCCTCCCTGGGTGCGATCCGGCATCAAAAGCGTCCCTCCTTTTTCTGCCACAGCCTTATTCCCCCCGCGGGGTCAGCAGGCCGCTTCGATAGGCGTTCAGTAACTCTTCCAGAGTACGGATGCGCTGTTGAATCTGCAGCCCGTTATCCGTGTCGGCCACCAGACAGCGCCTGCGATTTTGCCAGAGAATCTGCGAATCGGAATGGATGTCGTCGTTGGCATCGAGCACGCGCGTCAGGGACGAAAAGGGCTGGTGCGCCACGATGCGCAAGCCGTGCGAATTGGAGATGAGCGTGTATCCCGCGATGCCGGTCGCCTTCTGATAGGCCTTGCAGAATCCGCCATCGATGACGATCAGCCGTCCATTGGCCTTGACGGGGCTTTCGCCGCTGCTGACATGGATGGGCGTATGGCCGTTAATGATGTGCGCCTCGGGTGAGTCCAGGCCAAAGGCGCTCAAAATGCGGCGGCAGACGTCCTCATCATTGATGTGGCGGTAGTAGGGATTCATCGGCTCCTGCCAGGCCTCCGGGCAGTTGACAAACGCACGCTCGAAGGTCTTGATGCTGCGTCCGCACAGGGGCGAGCGTTCGCCGCACCAAAGATACCACATGAAATCCACCGCATCGGGAGCACGGTCAAAATAGGCCCGGCGGGCCATGCGCTCGTGGTGGTCCATCAGGGCCCGGCCCTGATAGCATTTTCCATCGAAGGTCACCTGGTCAAAGTCGCCCGCCTCGGTCATGGGGATGCAGCCATGGAAAAGCAGATTGCCGTTATAGCAGCGGTACAGCCTCCCATTGTCGTACAGAAAGCGCACATGGCGGCGCAACCGCTCGCTTTTCGCAAAAGAGGCCGACAGGTCGCGCACCACCGCCTCCTCGCCGGCGGTCAGGCGGTAGGGATCGGCGGGATCGACGGTGGGCAGCGCCACGGGCCGGTGCGGGTAGATATGGCCGCTCAGGGAAATGCTTTCGCTGTTTTTCACCAGAAGGTGCAGCAGCCGGCGGCTCTCCATACCGTATTCGGGATGCCGCGCGATGAGCTGCCCTTCCAGCTTGAACAGAATGACCGTTATAGCCTGAAGCCCCGCCTGCGCCTCCGTAAGGCCCGGATAGTTCTGGCTGGCAAACAGTGCGAGCGACCGCAGGCTGATGCCATAGCCGGTTTCCAGCAGCTCCATGTTGTCATATTGCAGACATCCGCGTACGACGGCGGCCATGCATACGGGGTTGCCGGCGGCCGAGCCCATCCAGAGAATATCATGGTTGCCCCATTCGATGTCCACGGCATGGTGATCCACCAAAAGGTCCATAATCCCGTCCGCGTGGGGTCCACGGTCGTAAATATCGCCTACGATGTGCAGCCGGTCCACCGCCAGGCGTTTAATCAGGCCGCACAGCGCCACGATAAACTCGTCTCCGCTGCCGATGTCAATCAGGGCGTCGATGATCTTCTGATGATAAACCAGCTGGTTGTCGTCCTCATCCGGCAGGGCGTGGAGCAGCTCGTCCAGTATATAGGCATAGGCCGAAGGCATCGCCTTGCGCACCTTGGAGCGCGTATATTTGGAGGAAAGCAGTCGGCTTAGCTCAATCAAATCATGCAGCGTGGCGTTATACCAGCCCTTGGTCAGCCTTCCCGCGGCGCCGAGCAGTTTGAGCTTTTCCTTGGGGTAATAGATCAGCGTAAGCAGATCGGAAATCGCGGCAGCGCTGTGGGTGGAGGAGAACAGCAGCAGCGCTTTCTCCCGGACGACGCCCGAACAGTTGTTCAGGATGTGCAGAAACGCGTCATATTCGCCGTGAATATCACTCATGAAGTGCTCGGTACCCTTTGGCAGATTCAGGATGGCTTTCAGGTTGATGATTTCCGTATAAAGCGACTGAACGGTGGGAAACTGCTCGCTGATGCAAGACAGATAGCGCTTTTGTGATGCCTCGCTCATGAAAATCCTCCGCTCTTGTGCTCGTCTGTGCGGTCAGGAAACAGTATACGATATTTTGCGCAAGGTGACAATAGAAAACAAGCCATAAAAAACAGGCCATATCGCTATGGCCTCTGCGAAAAATCGTTTATCTGCGTCCTTGCACTGGCACAGAAGCGCGGGGGAGAGCCGGAAAAAAGCGGGACCGGGCCGGCAGCGCCAGAACTTTTGTGGGCAGAAACGGATCGCCGGTTTTTGATGAAGCATTCGGAGAGCATGCTTGCTTCAAGCGATGCGGGCAAAGCCCTGGAGATGAAAGGAAACAAGGAAGATCCCCAAAGCGCAGGACCAGTCCCGCCGCCGGTTTTACGGGGCTGCTGATAACCTCGGAACATAGGCCTGATACAGTTCGTGCAACTGCCTCAGGCTTTCATCCCTCGAATAGCAGCGCTCCTTGAGAACGATCGTTTTGAAGTAATCCGTATACTGGCGGGTGAAGGCCGGATAGGACAAAAACACATAGTCGTATCCGGCGTCCAGGTCATAATCTGTGTCGTATTCGGTGATGGCCACGCCGAGGCGGTCATAGCACACCGTAAGATATTTGCCCAAAAATGCTTCATCCTTGAGCAGGATGGGGGAGTAGCTGCGGTTTTCTTCTGCATATTTCAGCATGGTCGAAAAGATGAGCAGACGTTCCTTCGGGAAAAAGGGACGAATACCGGCAAATTGATCACGGCTTATGCCGCTTTCCAGAAAACGCCGGCACCCTTCTAGGCTCAACGTTCCGATGTAAGGCTTCTTCTTGGTATAGAGGTTTTGAAAGCGCCGCTCGTGCAGGGGAACGATTTGCTTCACCAGGCTGTCCGCTGTTTCGGGAGCGAAGAGCGCCTTGTCCCGAAAAGCGGCAACGGCAACATCTGTGGGTACCTGCGCAAAGCTGATATCCGTACCGTAGCAAAAGACAGTCCGGTTCAGCTCGCGGCTCAGGCAGGACAGCACAAGGGAGGAATAATCCATCGGCGTTTGCTCAAACACTTTTAAGGGTGTGGGGCGGAAGGGAAGCTCCGCGATAATGCGGTTGAAAAAGGCGCAGATGCCCACCGAGTCTGCATTGGACAGTTCATAGGCAGATCTGCCATCCCGGACGATGAAAAACAGTTCCTCTGTTTGCGAGCCGAAGCGGGAGCTTAACAGCAGCAGGTTTCCGTTTACCGATGGATACTGTCCGGTTTCGGTCCAGGAGGCGAGCTGGTAAGGCGAATAGCGGTTATCAAACAGAATGGGCGACATGCAGGCGACAAATTCAGCGGCATTCAAACCGCCGACATCGGGCTGAATATAATGATACATGCGTATTTTCCGCCCTTTATCGGCAAAAAGAGGCTGCAGGGCATGGACCACCGAGGGGTAAATGCAGTTTACGCAAAGGATGTTGATCTCATCGGCATCAATCAGTGGCGCAAGACGCCGCTGGATCATCGGACCGCCGGAAATGCGGCACGTCTCCAGCGGTTCATCCGGCTGTGCGGAGGATAGAAGACGGTCGATGCTCCGCCGGCTGGCATAGCGTTCCATGCCGATGTTGCTTACCTCCAAAGATTCCCTCAATTCTTTACATTCTTCGTCGGAGAAGCGACCAGATAAGCAAATCCTTTCACATAAACTTGCCCGCCGTGCGCTGCTGAGGCTGTTGTGCAGCGCGCGGCGAAGATCCGAACGAGCACCAATTTGCGCACCAAGCGCGCTGGCTGTCAGTTGATGTTCTTTCAGCAGCTGTCCCACGCACTGTGCAAAATTTTTATAATGAGGCATTCAGAATCTCCTTACCCTTGCTATGATAGGAGGTGACCTTCCCGATTATACCACATTTTCCCTATAAATAGAAAGTTTTTCCTTTGCATTTCATCCCTATGCCTGCTTCGTTTGGAGAAAAGCAGTCCGGAAGGCTTTACCGGAAGGCCGGGAAGTCTCCTTTGCATCTATAGCAAAAAGCGCCATCTTTCACCTGGCGAAGATGGCGCTTCAGTGTGCGCGAAAGAGCGTGACTTCTGTGAGCTTTTGACAGATAAAAAACTTCAGGAAAACTCGGAGCATCGCAGTTCTCCGGGGAAAATCCGAATTCAGCGGTATGCGCGTGGAATCCTTGCGCAGCAAGGGCTCCTGCTCGTTTCCCCATCCGTGCCACGGGAGCCGAAGGAGAGCGTGTGTCCACAGGATACCTTGGGCCCAAGGGCCCCAGAGCGACCCGCAGGCATGAGCAAATACAAGGGCGGTCTGCCGGCCGCATATAGCCCCTTTACTTGCCGGCTTCTTTGGGTCACTTTGTGGCATGACCCGGAGAGGCCAATCGAAACGAGCCAAGCGCCCTTTGATGCGGGTCTGTGGTTCTCAAAATCTCTCGAGAGAGGTTTTTGACAGCAAGCATTATACTGCCTGTTGTGCCACAGCACAGAACGGCCTCTCAACCAGCCCTCGCCCCCCTGAATCAGACGCCTGTTTGGGCGGCGGCTTGCTTTTACGGCTTCTGCAGCGAAAGGGTCACAGAAAGATCCCCGCCGCCCAGTGCCTCTGCCCATCCGGTGAGGTCGTCGATTCTTCCCAGGCGGGTGTAGCTCCAGGAATTGGAGCCATAGAACAGGACGATCTGATCTCCCTGATACAGCACAATGTCTCCGGCCTGGGTCGTGGTCTGGGTGTTTTCCGTGGGCAAACGTTGCCCAAGCGGTCCCACCTTTTCAAAGCCGCCGTAGTCGCTCACCTCAATGGTCAACGGGCCGTCTGCAAGCAGCGCTTTGAATGCCTCGGCGCCCGGATTGTCGGCAAGGGTTGCCGCAAAGGTTTGGTCCGAAATCGTGACATAAAACGTATTCTGCTCCATTGCCGGTTCTTCCTCCGCATTCTTTGGCTGTTCGCTTTCATTGACCGTGGATTCATGTTCGCCAGGAGAAACCGCATGCTCCTCCGACGTTTTTGAGACGCTTTGCCCCGAGTGAGCAACACCGACCTCCTTTGCGGAGACGGCATCTTGCAAAGCGGCGCCGGAATCCCCGGCGGCGCATCCGCACAGGCAAAGCAGCATCAGACCTGCCAGCAGGATAGAGAGCCCCTGTTTCATATCGTCAGTCCTTCCTAATTTTATGTTAAAAACAGCGTTTTCCCCGGCACGAAGATACACAGGCGGATTCCCCGCAACAGCAGAAAGCTTCTGCCAACAATAGGGATGGCTGTCTGCCGCTGCATCAAAAAACCGAGATCCATGTCCATCCAAAGGCGCCGACAACGGCATAGAAGCAGTCGGCTGCAGAGGCGCCCAACTCCGTCAGAATGCCATACGCGGCCCATGGGCGGAGGGTCCGTTGAACGGTGGAGCGCCGCCCCTGCGGCCCCCGCCGGAAGCCCAAACAGCAGCCCAATGCAAATTCCCTTGAGCAAATCGCTTTCCATGCCGCTTCTCCTGACTTGGCAACGCCGGGCAAACTTCCCGGCATTGCCGGTTTACGCACAGCATACATTTCTTTGTTTTGTTGCCTCAAGGCAGGTAATTTCGCACCTGACGCGTTCATCGTCCCGGATGATGTCGCCCACTGCCGGAACCTCGATATGGCCGGAATACGGATTCTTGATGCTGATGACCGGCGTGAGGATCGTGGCGTGCACATCGCTTTTTTCAAAAGCAAGATCCGCGCCTTCCATTTTGCAGTCTATCAGGCGCAGGCCCTCGCAGTAGCACAGGGGCTGGGTGCCGATGATCGTGCAGTGGTCAAAGGTTACGTTCTCGCAGTACCACGCCAGATACTCTCCCTTGACCACGCTGTTTCGCACCACCACGTTCCGGGCATGCCAGAACGCGTCCTTGGTATCGAAGCGGCAGTTGTCAAAGGTCGCGTTTTCGATGTACTGGAAAGAATATTTTCCCTTGAAGGTTACATCGGTAAAATGCAGGTCGGTGGAGCGCATCATGAAATACTCGCTCTGTGCGGTGCAGTGCTCCATCGTGATGCCATGAACCGACCAGCCGAATTCCGGAGAGATGATGTCGCAGTCCCGCATCGTCACCTCGCTGCACTCCCGCAGCGCCTTGATGCCGTGAAGCGCGGTATGGGTTATTTCGATGTGATCGGAATACCACAGCGCCGCCCGGCAAAGCTCCGTCATCCGGCTGTCGCGGATCACCAGCCCATGGTCATGCCAGAACGGATAGCGCAGGTTGAAATAGCAACGCTCTACCTTGATACCGGCGCCTTCTTTCAAGGCGCTTTCTCCGTCGGCGGGGCCGTCAAACGCGCAATCGACCACCTCGATGTCCTTTATTCCATACAGGGCGCGCTCCTGATCCAATGTCTGCTGCTGAATCCTTTTCATAATGTTCCTCTCCCTTCCTGTACGACGTCCGTCGCAAGCTAGGCTGACACTCTGCCTTTTCCAATCTGATAGACCAGATAATCCAGGCAGTCAATCTGCTTTTCCTCCCGGTGGAGGCGATCCAGTATGACGGCCCGTTGCCTGGAGAGGAGTGTCAGCTGTTCCTTGATGTCCCCCATCCTCCAGCAGGCGAGGTACTCTTCAATCCCGTCCGCTTCAAAGCCGGCGGCTTCCAGGTTCAGGACCAGATCCTGAACGTTCATTTTGCCTTCCATGGTACTGATTTCACTCTCCGTCCTTGATCATGACAATCTTGTTGCCCCAGCCTTCCAGAACAGGGTTGTTTTCACTGCGAAGCGAACCAGCAGTTCCCGCTTTTCGGTTGCCTCAACTGCGGCGTTTCCGCGCTCCGGGCTTGCTGGTTCCTGCTGATTCGATCCCTCGCTCTGGACAGATGGGGCATCCAGAGACGCGGAAGAATCCTCACACGCCGTGAGGAGCATGCAAGAGACAAGGACCATACTTAAAAGCAGAATCCCAGGTTTTGTCACGACGTTCCCTCTCCTTCTCTGCCAGATCGTTTTCTGAATCCCCCTTCTGACAATGCCAGTATACGCGGAAGCAGGAAACATAGCAAATACTTATATTTAATAGGCTTTACTAGATAAAAACTATGAATATTGCTTGCAAGAACGGTTCTCTGGAGACCCGCAGTATCCCTGCCAGTCCAATTACCGGAGGAAATAAACCGTGAAAGGGCCGGAAAAACAGACAAAGCGGCCGATGGACGCCGGCGTTTTTATGCCGGGGCCATGCATGCCGCTCTCCTGTCTTTCCGAGCCCATGGGCGGGGAGAATGCGCCCCGCTCCCTTCAAAATTTATGGCGCCTGCATCAGTTCGGTAAGCCGCGCACACTTGATCTTTCCGCAAGCCAGGCAGGCAAAACGGTGAACAGCAGTGCAATCACGCCCCCCGGCAAAACGATGCCGCCCAACGCCGTCTGGGAGCTGAAGTTGCTCATGCCATACATCCGCATCAGCACCATCGGGTCCGTGCCCACAGCGCTCAAGGCGGTCCCTAGCCCACAAGCGAAATCAGCAAAAACCGCAGGGAAAAGTTGCGGCTCAGGGCGGTGCACGGCAGACCCATGGCGCGATAGATGCTCAGGTCCTGCCGTTCGCTTTGCATAAGCTTTCCGCTGGTGAGCAAGGTAACCACCAGCATGATATCCGGCAACAGGGTCCTTCCTCCAGGGAACGATCTCGCCGGCAGGTTCCACCGGCTGCTCCGCAGGCGTCCGGCCGATCCACCTTCGCATCCTGCCCGCTTTCATTAAACAACCTCCCTCACTGCTGCGAATGTTCCATTTCCAGTATAAGCAATGATAAAATGCATATCAAATACTTATTCATAATGCTTTTTCATAGTTGATAGATATGGAATTTTGCGCTATACTGGAACCGAGAACAAGGCGGGAGGTCGGCCATGGAACTTCGAATTCTACAGTATTTTCTGGCTGTCGCCAGGGAGCAGAGCATCTCAGCGGCGGCGGAGTCGCTGCATCTTTCCCAGCCCACCCTTTCCATCCAGCTCAAGGCGCTGGAAGAGGAATTGGGCAAGCAGCTGCTGATTCGGGGAACGAAGGGGTCCCGCAAGGTGCTGCTCACCGACGAGGGAATGATCCTTCGCAAGCGGGCGGAGGAAATTCTCACGCTGGTGCAGAAGGCCAAGAGCGAGGTACAGATGACGGATGCCTCCATTGCGGGCGACGTTTACATCGGCGCGGGCGAGACGGATATCATCCGGTATTTTGCCCGCGCGGCAAAGCGCATGAAAAAAAGCTGCCCCGACATTCGCTATCACATTTCCAGCGGAAATGCGCAGTTTGTGACGGAGCAGCTGGATAAGGGACTCATTGATTTCGGACTGATGTACGGGCCGGTTGATCGAACCAAGTATGAGGCATTGACGCTTCCCATCGGGGACCGTTTCGGCGTTTTGATGCGGCGGGATGACCCGCTCGCGCAAAAGGAATGGATCTCGCCGGAGGAACTGCGGGACAAGCCGCTGATCCTTTCCGCTCAGGACCGTAGCGAGGGATGGACGGTTTCATCGCAGATTCGTCAGGACGTATCCCATCTGAACGTGGCCGCTACCTACAACCTGATCTTCAATGCCTCCCTGATGGTCGAAGAGGGGCTCGGCTATGCGGTTTGCCTGGACAAGCTCATCAATACAAGCGGAGACAGCCAGCTGTGCTTTCTTCCCCTGCGCCCGGAAATTGTCATCACCCCCTCCATCGTATGGAAACGCTATCAGGTGTTCTCCAAGGCATCGGAACGGTTCCTTCAGGAACTGACTTCCGTCATGGATTTGCCGCAAAAATGATCCCAACCGTGCAGGCGGGAGGGGATCATCCCGGTGATGGCATGCGCGCGTTTTGCAAATGGAGGGGGAGAACAGATCCGGGGCTGGGTCCTTACTCCCCGCCGAATACCTCTTCTTCCAGAGCGTTGAGTTTCTCAGAAAGGAACGTGTCCAGCGCTTCATACAAGTCAGTATCATTCACAGCGGGGAGGCCCATCTGCTGGCAATACTCCGAGTAGGATATATCGGGAATGGGCGTCTGCACGAGATTGTTGTACTTAGTCACTGCATCCCCGCCGGTTTGCTGTTCGTACCACAGGGAAAGGGAATTGATTGAACCAAGAATATAGTTGAAGTCATAGAAGGGAAGCTGGAACAAAGTCGTTGAGGTGATCCACTGGGAGCCCAGTATCATCTGATATTCGGGTGAATAACCGGCGTCGTATCCCAGGGCCTGGCTGCTCTCCAGATAGAGGCGCGCAATATCTCTTGGCTCAAACGCATCCGGGTTTGTGTAAACTTCAATGCTGATCATTCCATTCAGCATGCTGGAATACAGCACATTCAGCGAGGTGATCAGGTAGCGCAACGTCAGATAGGCGCCATAGGTATCCCCGGTCCGCTCCCGGAAAAACGCCTCCATGCGGTCCGCGAGCAGAAGGGTGCCGGCAATGGAGTGCGTTTCGTTAATCGGATAGTTGACCACTACCAGTTCGTTTTCATAGGTGTCGTGCAGGTAGTGGCCAAACTCGTGCAGCGCAATGCTGCAGAAGCTCAAATCATCGAAGGATCGAATCTCCACCTCAAAGGTTCCATATCTGAAGCTGGTGCTGCCGCCTGAGAGGAGAGGCGTTGTTGTTTCCAGATGCAAGTTATCCGAATTGATCAGCGATTCCAGAAGCGGCTGATAGTCGGGACAGAGCTCGCCATACAGGGCGGCGGCCTCCTTCAGGAAATCATCCTCATCCAGAAATTTCTGATTGTCAGGTTCGGTTGCCAGATAGGCCAGCCAGGCTAGGGGTTGCCACGATTTGCTGAAGCTTTCTACCACCGTGTTCGTTAAGGCCACAACATCAACATCAATGCCATATCTTTCCTCAAGGGCATAACTCATGTAATTGTCATAGCCCCAGAGAACGGCCAGCTGATTGAGCAAACGCACCTCCTGAAGGTACAGCTCTGCGATTTTATCACTATGCGCCAGGGAGGCTTCCATCAGCTTATCAAAAAAAGGATAGTAATCGTCGGTCTGCTTGAGATGTTCGTTGGCGTATTGAGTGCCATTCGAGACATGATAGGTTTCACCGTTGTAGACGAACGTTGGATCCTGCTGCTGCAGCTCCGCGATTTGCGCTACCAGCGCATCCACCTGTTCCTGGAGGGCCTGCTCGGATGTGCCCTGCGCGAAGCCGGGAAGCAGCGCAAGGATAGCCGCCAGAAGAAGGGAAAGAATTCGGTGCGTTCTCATCGAAAACCGCCTTTCTGAAGCACGGGAGAAGATCAAAAGCGTGCTGACCTAAGAATTATACAACATTTCAAGAAAAATGTCATGGCTCTTGTTTGCCGGGCTGTCCGATGGTTCCGTATGCCATCCGGCTTAACGACGCATATCAGGGGGCGAAGCACACCGGGGAGATCGCGTGAAGGAGGCAAAACCTCATCCCGTCGTCAGCCGGATCACGGCTTATGCGCAAAACAAAAGGGGAGCTGCAACCCCCGCTTTACGCGGATTGCAGCTCCCCCGGTATCTTCTGTCGTCAGGAAGCCTTATTCGGCATCAGCCGCAACGGCATTGGCCGCCGTCCTGCCGGAAACGAAGATTTCAACAATCGCGTTGCCGCCCAGACGGTTGCCGCCATGGATGCCGCCGGTCACCTCGCCCGCAGCGTACAGGCCGGGGATGATGTTTCCTTCGGTATCCAGCACGTGGCGCTCGGTATCCACCTCAACACCGCCCATGGTATGATGCGTGGAGGGGGCCATCAGACGGATACGCAGCGTGGTGTTTTCCAGATCGTAGGTATCCACGTTGTAGCTGCCGTCTTCGTTCTTTTCCACATCGCCGATGGTGCGGGAAGCGATCGACTTGCCCACATCCTCAAACTCGCCCTGGCCCATCACAGCCATGTCGTAGTTGCGGATGGTCTCCAGCACAACGTCGGGATCAGCGGACACGCCGATCTGAGCGAACAGATCGCCCAGCTCGGTCGCCTTGCGGGTATAATAGCGGCCCTCATAGTCGCCTTCAGCAAGCTGGATGGGACCGGGGATCAGCTCGGCGGCATTGTAGATTTCGATGAACACGCCCTTGGTGCCGTTGACTTCCATGCCGTTTTTGAACTCGGCCAGGGACAGCACGTCGCGTTCAGAGCCCTCATCCACAAAGCGCTTGCCCGTGGTGGGATTGATATACACGGCATAGTTGCCGCCGCCGAAAGCCAGGTTTCCGTTATCCACCCAGGAAATCGGCATCAGCTGGGTGAAGCCCATGCCCGTGGTAGCCGCGCCCACTTCGACAGCCATATCAATGCCGCTGCCGGTGAGGGAGGAGCGGTTGGTGGTCTTGGTGGCCTCGGTCAGGTATTCGCTGGACCAGTAGACGTTGGTGTCGAGCACCATGTCGATGTTGGCAGCATAGCCGCCGGTCGCAAGAATCACGCCTTTGTTGGCATAGGCGGTGACAGGCGTGCCGTCATAGCGGGTTGCCTTCACGCCGATCACGCGGCCGGTGTCGTCGGTAATGAGGCTTTCGGCCGTGGTGCGCAGCATGATTTCATTGGCTTCGTTCGCGGAGAGGAACTCGTTCATGGGAGCCACGAAATAGGTGCCCCAGCGCCCGGCGTAGCTTTCGGTCTCGCCGTCGCCGTCGGTATCGACGTCAGCGCCGATGAACTCGTTTTCACGATACCAAAGCGCACCGATCAGGGTGGGCTGGGTATCCTCCACGAAGGTGGAGCCCATTTCCTCCAGCCAGGGCTTGAGCTCCTGACCGTCTTCGATGAACTGGGTGACCAGGTCGATATCGCCATAGATCCATTCGCTGCCGTCCGCGCTCTGGCGCAGGCCGCCGTAATAGGTCTGGAAGATATGCAGGTTCAGCGTGGAGAAGAGCGTGAGCTGGTTTTCCGGAACGCCCGCGTCCAGCTGCGGCTGCGCCCAGTCCAGATAGGCCTGAATCTCGCTTTTCAGCTCCTTGAGGACGGGCAGGTAATCGGCATGAACGCCATGCTTGGAAAGCTCCTTCATGTCGCCGGCCACATACTCATGATCCTTGTAGTAATCCGCATCGAATTCTTCTTCGTTCCAGTCCAGAATGACCTTCAGCTCGTCGATGCAGCCCTGGACGGACTTGACCTTGTTGTAGGTGTTGCCGTCAAAGCCCACGCCGGTGGTCGCGTCGGGATCTTCGGGGTCCCATACCAGGTAGGGCATCACGCTCTGATACTGGCCGCCGGAGACCAGCGTGTTGCCGCCGACCTCGGCATTGGTTTCAATGACCAGCACGGTGTCGCCGTTCTGCGCAGCCTGAGCGGCGATGCCGGCGCCGCCAGCGCCCACGACAACCACATCATAGGTTCCCTCAATGGGGTCCTGCGCTTCATAGGAGAAGGGCTTGGCCCCCGCCTGCAGCGCCGCCACATCGCAGCCGGCCTGCTCCGCTGCCGCGTTGACGGCATTAAAGACCGCGCGGCTGGTAAACGTTGCGCCGGAGACGCTGTCCACGCCGGTGGAGGTGTATTCAATGATCTGGGGGAACAGAATCTCGTAGGCAACATCGCCCACATGCTCTGTCTCCGCAGAGGAGACGACCTCGATCGACTCGATGGTGTCCTCCGTGAAGGTGACGCTCAGCACCACGTCGCCGTTGTAACCGGCGGCAGTGCCCTCATAGGTGCCCGGCGTGAAGGCGATCTGCGCCGCCTCCTGCGCCTCACCCCTGGCCTGAGCAAGGGCACTGCTTACAGCGGCCTTGACGGCGTCGCTGGTGATGGTCGCACCGGTCATGCCGTCCACGCCCTCGGCGTCGGCCTGTCCCACATACGCCGCGCTCATCTGCTCGATGGCCGCGCCGCCCAGCGCCGGGGTTTCACCCTCGCCGGTGATTTCAATCGCGGTGATCGCTTCTTCGTCCACGGTCAGCTTAACGCTTACAGTGCCGCCGAAGCCCTGCGCGGAGGCCTCGTAGTCGCCAGGAGTAAACGTTGCAGCGCCAGCAGTGAACACCGTGCTCAGCAGCATGACCGCAAGCACGATGCCCGTCCATTTCCTGATGTTCATCCTCTTTTCCCTCCTGTTATAGCGTCGGATGGATCAAATACCATATTTACTATAACCATCAATTATATGGATGTCAAGAAGCTTTTGCCAATTCAGGCATGCCGCGACAGGGCATGTATCGCACAAACGAAAGGACGAACGCAACCTGCCGGTGATAAAGAAGGCAGGGCCGGCAGGGACAGGACGCGAAGGCGGCCTGTCCTTGCGCTTCCCGGAGACGGCGGCAAGCCCGCACCCAAGACGCAGGGCCTCCCTGATACGCTTAAGAGGAACTCATGAGCGGATTTCCGTCATAACGGCGGGGTCAAGCAGCGTATCCAGCTCGCTTTCCGTCAAAAGCCCACGGCTGTGCGCCAGCTCGCGCACGCTCTTTTCGGAGCGCAACGCCTCACGGGCCAGCGAGCACGCGGCGTTGTAGCCAATTTTGGGGCACAGGGCGGTCGCAAGCCCGGCGGAACGGGACACTTCCTGCTGGCAAACCTTTTCATTGACGCGAATGCCGCGGATGCAGTGAGCCGTAAGCGTCTGAAGTCCTCCGCTGAACATGGTGATGCCCTGATAAAGGCTGTCAAAAATCACGGGTTCAAAGGCATTCAACTCCAGCTGGCCGCCCTCTACCGCCAGCGTGACCGTCATGTCGTAGCCCACGAGACGGAAGGCGATCTGGTTGACCACTTCCGGGATGACCGGATTGACCTTGCCAGGCATGATGGAGGACCCGTTCTGCCGGGCGGGCAGACTGATTTCGCCCAGTCCGTCCCTCGGGCCGGAGGACATAAGCCGCAAGTCGTTGCAGATCTTGGACAGGCTTGTTGCACAGCCTTTCAGGGCGGCAGAGAGCGCCAGGTAACAATCCGCGTTCTGCGTGGCATCAACGAGATCATGGCTTTGGGTGAAGGGAATGCCGGTCAGCTCCGCCAGCAGCGGAACCACCCGTCCGATATAGGTTGTGTTGGCGTTGATGCCCGTGCCCACGGCTGTGCCGCCAAGGTTGAGAACCAGCATCTCCTGACGCCCGCGGGCCAGCCGCTCGCGCTCCCTGCGCATGACCGAGGCATACGCCGCAAATTCCTGCCCAAGCCGGATGGGCACCGCATCCTGCAGCTGCGTGCGTCCCATTTTCACCACGCCGTCAAACGCCTTGGCGCGTTCGGAGAGGGCCCCGATCAACACGTCCAGCCCGTCCAGCAGGCTTTCGCAGGCCCGAAACAGCGTCATTTTGACGCAGGTGGGGTAGATGTCGTTGGTGGACTGTCCGCAGTTGACATGGTCGTTGGGATGAACGAGCGAATAATCGCCTTTTTTACCGCCCAAAAGCTCGATGGCGCGGTTGGCGATTACCTCGTTGGCATTCATATTGGTGGAAGTACCCGCGCCCCCTTGGATGGGGTCGACGATGAACTGGTCATGCAGCTTCCCGGCGATCAGATCGTCGCAGGCGCGTTCTATCGCATCCGCTATGCGCCCGGGCAACACGCCGGCCATGCGGTTGGCTCGCGCGCACGCCTTTTTGATCCATGCCATGCTCACGATCATGGCCCCGGGCAGACGCTGGTTGGTGATCGGAAAATTCTCCGCGGCCCGCAACGAATGAATCCCGTAGTACGCCTCTTGGTCGATTTGTTTTTCGCCTACCAGATCGTGCTCCGTTCTATACATAGCCGCATCATAGCTCCTTCCTCATCCTTGGCTTGCTTTCAGTATAGCGATTTGGTATACTATTTTCAAATACCAATTCTACAAACTGATTTATAGGTAAATGCCTATGACTGGAGGCAACCATGACCCTGTTACATGAGATGGCCTATGTGTATGAGGTTTACCGGCAGCGCAGCTTCACCAGAGCAGCACAGGCACTCTATATTTCCCAGCCCTCCCTGAGTCAGATGATCCGCAAGGCCGAGGGACGAATCGGCACGACGATCTTTGACCGCAGCACCTCGCCCATCGGGCTTACGGAGGCGGGGAGAGCCTACATCCGCGCGGCGGAGCAGGTGCTGCAAATCGAATCGGATCTGCGCCGGTATCTGGATGACGCGGAAAGGTGCATCACGGGCGTATTGACGCTGGGAGGTGCGATGCTGTTTACTTCTTATGTGCTGCCCCCGCTGCTGAGCGCCTTTTCCGAACGCTATCCCGGTGTGGAGCTGCGCCTGCACGAAGCGCCCACAGCCCGCCTGAAGGAGCAGCTGCAGGAGGGGACGCTGGACTTTGCCGTAGACAACAGCGCCTTTGACCCGGCGGTGTACGAGGCGAGGCTTTTCAAACGCGAACAGGTGATTCTGGCTGTACCGCGCGCCTTTGCGGTCAACGAAGCGGCGACGCGCTTCCGCCTTTCCGCCGCCGATCTGCTTCGGGAGGAAACGCCGCGCGCGCCGCTTTCCCTTTTTCAAGACACCCCATTTTTGATGCTCAAGGAAGGCAATGACACCCGCGAGCG
>ENA-OOXJ01001272-OOXJ01001272.1-human-gut-metagenome-genome-assembly--contig:-NODE-1272-length-16849-cov-2.329344_pt1 | contig 16849 bp, 12 predicted proteins | sample MGYA00241587_ERZ501343 | MGnify/ENA primary metagenome ERZ501343 (study PRJEB25962, sample SAMEA2042918) | human gut metagenome | biome: human gut; feature: human-associated habitat; material: faeces... | reverse complement strand
ATGCACCACAGAAGACACGGACGAATGAAGATTGGTGCATTTGAAACAATATTCAAAACAGAAAGGACAGACGCATGCAGAGCAGCCGGAAAGATACAAAGCAATGGAAAAAGTTTATAATATAACGTAAGTTCGAAACCAGGCAATGATAGCAAGAGCATAAAAAGGCGAACGAACGGCTTGCAAATCATCCAGCGCAATATTGTTTACATATATCCAAAAAAAACAGGGATGCACCTTTTGAGGCACATCCCTATCCAATACTTTATACTGATTTCCAGTTTATCCTGCTCACATAAGAGAAACTGAAATTCTTACTATTGTGCAACTGGCACTTCAGGAGTTTTCAACTGAATATCGGCCCAACCTGTCCACGTGGGTGAAACCATGTATTGCGGTTCCTGCATCTTGCCAATCTGTGCCGTAGCTTTCTTGACATCGGCATTGGTTCTCTCAAAAAGCTGCTTCATAGTCAAATCACCTTTGGAATCCTTAATAGCCTTAATAAGGAAATACGTGTAATATCCCTGCTTCTTGGCGTGGTACACACTTGAAGTCTGGTCACCGCTACTCGACGAGAAACTCAAGGTGTTTCCTTGCGGCAATCCGACCTTAGGCACTACACGAACACCTTTCTGGGCAATGAGGGGGGCAGCACTTTTGTAACCACCGCTAAAGCAGGCATCTAGGAATACATAAGCCCCTTTGACCGGATAAGAAGCCAGACGCTTATACAAATCGGCCAACGATATACCCAAACGGATGTTTTTACCCGTAATATCCACCGGAAGCAGATAAGGTTCTTTGGTAGCCTCATCGTTATTGCCGTGTCCTGAATAGTAGAAAATCAGCTCTGCCTGCGGATCCACACTGGCCATATTCACCAACCAGTCGAGCTGCTCATGCATCATACCCGCCGTAGCATTGGGAACCAGTTTAATCTGTTTCACCGGCACTCCAAAAGTACGCACGCAATACTCTCTGAACACCATGGCATCGTTTACAGCATAAGGCACGTTAATTTCCGCATTGGCACCGGTCATGCTATAATCCTCGTTGCCAATAATCAGGGCATAACGGTGTGGATTGACAGCACCAACCGGAATGTCTTCCAAAAGTTCGCTTTGGAATGTGAGATGGAAATCCTTGACTTCCGACTTGCGGACAGCCACATTTCCCTTGATATTAATCGTGCTTGAAGCTGTCAGATACTCACCCAACTTCACTTTATAAGCCTCGTTCAAATAAGAAGAACGGGTATCCTCACTCACACTGACCAGTACGGCAATCGAGTCGCCATCAAAGCGTTTATTGACCAGAAAACCATAATCAAGCGTAGCTACATCACCCGGTGCAATACTGTCAATGGTCATTTCAGGCGTATCGGTAGTAAACACATTACGCGGTAATTTGAAATTCAATTTCACGTTGCGCGCCGTTTTTGTACCGAAGTTCTGCAAAGCCAATGTCAACCGGCCATTTTTACCCAATGTAATGGATGAACCGTCAGCAGCAAAGAACTGATGGTCGGCCACACGCAAACGGGGCATGGCGTATTCCTGCATATTGACTACCAACTCAGCGGGGTCGGCGTCAAACCCATTGGCTTCGAACGCATAAATATTTATCTTGGCCAGCGAGGTAGGCATTTCCTTCTTCACCAGATAACGGAACGTATATTGCTTGGAGGTACCTGCCGGAATGTTTCCACCATCCAACTCGCGCGGTCCATCAAAATATTCATCAAAACCTTGCTGCTCGGAAAGACGCAAACGCAAATTATATGCATCGCCCTGCCCCTTGTTTTCAATCGTAAATTGCACAGCAAAACTTTCGCCCGCATCAATTACCTTATTGGCATTACCATCCATGAAGCTATCCACACGAATAACCAGCATGGCAGGTTCGACCGGTACTGGAGTTGATTCCTGCTCCTGTGCCACCGCCTCTGTTTTCTTCAAAGCAGCATTATATGCAGTCAGGCGTTCCGGAAAAGAGGTATAAGGAACACCGTCGGTAATAATCTTCATCAGCACCTCATACTCAGCCTTCATATCCATATACTGATATACTCCCGCCAATCCCTGCATATACATTTTGGAAGTCGGCTCTTTCTCCAATATCTTCAGAAACAAGTCTTTGGCTTCCAACAAGTACACAGAGGCACGCTGACGCACCAATGCATACTCGGCATCGCTTGCTATCGTAGCTCCATTATTCACAATCTCGGTTGCCACATTGAAGTTGGCACGCGCCACCCCTGTAAGCAATTCAAAACTGTCAGGATAAAGCGCATACAGACGCTTGTAAATCTCCAAAGCCTCCATATTCTTACCTTGCCGTTCCAATATACGTGCCTTAATGGGCAACACCTTGTCATTGTTGGGGTCTACCTCCAAAATGCGGTCAATAGCCGACAACAACTTAGGCATGTTGTTGGTAGCAATGTGTACATTTACCAGATTGTAAAGAAAATCAAGCGAAACAGGATATTTCGAAATAGCCTCTTCCAACACTTTCTCCTGTTCAGCATAGTTTTTCTGTGCCTGATAAATCATATTCATATACACATAACAATCTTTCTGTTGCGTATCGGTCCCCGTATTGAGATATTCCTTGAAATACTTCAATGCCTGCGAATATTTCTGCAGGTTGTAAGCCGAAACGGCAGCATAATACAAGACCGAAGCATAACGGCTGTCTTTAGGCAGCAATTCGCTACGGAAAATCTGTAATTGCGGCATGTCAATGTAAGCAGCTGCAAAGTCAAGTGCCTTAGCAGGCTGTTGCTGCTCTGAATAATATACCGCACCATTCAACAAATAAGGATACATGGAACGCAAGCGATTTTTGGCACCTGCCAAGTATTGGCTATTATCAGGAGCTTCCAATACTTGTATAAATTCATTGTAACTGTCAATCAAATAAGAATACATGGCAGTCACATTGGTTCCTTTGTCCCGTTCACTCTCAAAAAGCACATATTGCTGGTTGGCGCGTTTGGAAGCGGTGGCGGCATCCTGTGCCACCACCTTCATCCATACTCCCAGCACAGCAATAGCCGTCAGTATGAAAACCTTCTTCATAAACTTTAAGTTATATAGCAATGTTTATTTCACAGGAAAAGCATCCATGATTACAAATTCGACATTGATTCTGCGGAACTCTCCGCCACGTTCTTTAGCCACTTCAACGTGGAATTCATATTCATTCTTGGTATTCTTCAGCGTTTCCACATTCTGCTCGATGTAATTCTTTACACCAGCCGCCCGCAACAAGGCAAGTTGTTCATTGGTAGAAAGGCCCGTTTCTTTAGTAACCGTGATATTATCCAAGTTACCATCCTTATAATAAGGCTCGTCAACATATTCGCCATACACTCCATCATAAGCCCTGCGGGCACGGAAAGGAGTCGCATCGGCCGAACCTGTAATAATTACTTTCACCTGTTTGCCTTCAGACAGATATTTCGAGAAATCACCTTCGAAAGCATTCTTGATAATCTTCATCAGCGACATGGCAGCATTTGAATTTTCAATAACATATTTCCCTGCCTGGAAATCTTCCTTAGCCGAGAATTCCTTGTTGATAACTTCGTACTGATAACCAACTTTGTAATTCAATATCTTGTTACCATTGGCATCCACACCGGGAATAACTTCTGTACGTACATCAATCTGTGTATTTTCAGAAATCAGTTTATCCTGCTTCTTTTCTTCAACAACCGCTTCTTTAATTTCCTTCAATTGGACTTCTTCACGGCTGGCTTGTTGCATAATCTCCAATGGGACAAAATTATCATCCGCCTCAAGTGCCGTAAGTTTGGTACGTCCAATATTATCATAGATATATACTTTATTGGTAGTTTCGTTAAGCACTTCCACATAGGCCAACTCAAATTCATCCTTATCGTTCAATACATACACCGCATTTTGGAACTTCAGATTCTTACTGTCCTTAAAGTCTCCAACTTCACCAGCAGGCACTTCCAAGGCAATGGTGGGTAATGTATTGAAACCGATGTTCAGCATATTTTTTGAAGTATCATAGTCACCAACAAATGGATTCTCTATTGAAATACGGTCACCAGCCAATTCAGTAGCCACTTCCTGGGCAAACAGTTGTTGTTGCTTCTTACGGGTTTCATCATTTACACGGATAGCATAATCTTCCATAGACTCACCCTGCATCATCTTCACCCACTCATTCATACGTGCATCCACTTCACGGCTCATCATCTTTCCAAAGAACGGATTCAAACCGTTGGCATCCCAGAATACCAGACTCTTGGTACGATTGGAAATCATGAACACATCACTATTTTGCTTGTTAATGAAGAAACGACTTCCTTTCACACCCGCAACCTGCTCGTTCAACGTCTGTTCAATGGCATGATTCTTTAAATTGATAACAACAATATCTTTTTCGTTTTTCACTACGCTTACATACTTGACTTCCGGATGAAAAGATGGAGAAGCCAATGTACCTCCCAATTCATCAAAAGCATCGACTTTTTTCCATGTCTTTGTATCAAGAATTGTGAGACAATTATCATCGGTTGTTACAGCCAGCATTGAAGCATCATCCGAAAAATCCATACCTGTCACATTACCGGACATCGGTACTGACGTACGCAATTCACGTGCCTGGAAATTCCATATATCTACGTTTTTACCAGTACCAGCTGCAACAAAATAATTGTTAGAACTCATTACCAGGCTAGTAGCAATTGCTTTACCCTGAATATAAGCCTGAGGTTGGTATTCACGAGTATCGTATATAACAATTTCGCCCAATGAATTGGACAACACAAAATGACGAGCATCAGGAGCATAGCACATAGCTACTGGTACAATATCGCCTTTTGCGATAACACGAGCCGTTTTTGCATCAATACCCGCACCATCCACTACTGGCAGATTCTGTCTTTTCTTCAACCCTTTACGTTTGTCTTTCAACTCGAACAAGCGTTTATTTCGTTCTCTGAATGAATAAATAGAAACCGGATTCTTACCGCGCATCAAAGCCAGTGAACTCCCAGTAGGATTAAATACTACGTCAGTAATGTTACGCAAATCGACCACATAAATATCACGCAATGTAAACAGTGCGCCTTTTGAAAGAAATGTGGTACAGAAAGTAGTGTTTTCAAAAGCATCAATTTGCTTATCAGAAGGGAACTCTCTCTTTACTTGCACTTGAGCCGTAAGTTGGCCATACGAGAAAAAGCCCGCAAAGAACAATATTACAATGCTCTTTACAGGAGTAGACAATAAGTAGTTCATAAGAAATATGTATATATTTATTTATATGCTTAAGACGTTGCAAATATAAACATTAATTCCTACTTCCATACAATATTCTTACTTATTTTTTTCTTTATATATGACAAAGCAAGGACATTTTATAAAACAGAGAACAACAAGATTTTCAAAAAGATAAAGAAAAAGAAGAAAACATATCACGGTTTTCGGTGACAAATTATTAAACCACTTTCAGACCCATTTTCTCTGCTCTCTGTAACATAAAAAGACGCGCTGCTTCGTATTCATTGGGTATGATTCCGTCCAAAATAGCGTCTTTAATAGCACTCTTCAATGCCCCTACCTGCTGACAAGGAGGCAATCCAAAAGTCTTCATTATTTCTTCCCCACTCACAGGAGGCTGAAAGTTACGAATACGGTCACGCTCTTCTAAATCTTTCAATTTTTGCCGCACCAATTGGAAGTTACTCAAAAAACGTTTTTTCCGTTCTATGTTCTTCGACGTAATATCAGCTTCGCAAAGCATCATCAAATCGTCAATATCATCACCAGCCTCAAACAATAACCGGCGGACCGCAGAGTCCGTCACCTCCTCATCTGCAATCACAATAGGACGCATGTGCAATCCAACCAGCTTTTGCACATACTTCATCTTGTCATTCATCGGCAACTTCATCTTTCTGAAAATACCGGGTATCATTTTTTCACCAATAAAATTATGGTTGTGAAATGTCCAACCTGCCCGTGGCTCCCAGCGCTTTGTAGCCGGTTTACCGATGTCGTGCAGAAGGGCAGCCCAACGCAACCACAAATTATCGGTTTTTCGGCTTATATTATCCAACACCTCAAGCGTATGGTAAAAATTGTCTTTATGTGCCCTTCCATTACGTGTTTCCACCCCCTGTAATGCCACAAGTTCTGGGAAAATAAGTGTTAATAAGCCACTCCGATCAAGATCTATAAATCCTTTTGAAGGAACCGGTGAAAGTACAATCTTATTCAGTTCGTCCGCAATACGTTCTCGCGAAATAATATTGATGCGTTCACAATTACGGCAAAGCGACTCGAAAGTATTGTCATCAATATAAAAATTCAACTGAGTAGCAAAACGAATACAACGCATCATGCGCAACGGATCATCGCTGAAAGTAATGTCCGGGTCAAGAGGCGTACGAATGGTACGCTCTTTCAGGTCATCTATGCCTCCAAACGGGTCGACAAGTTCACCATAACGCGCTTTGTTCAAGCAAACCGCCAAAGCGTTGATGGTAAAGTCACGCCGGTTCTGATCATCTTCCAAGGTACCGTTCTCCACAATAGGCTTGCGTGAGTCATGCGTGTACGATTCTTTACGCGCTCCGACAAATTCCACCTCTATGCCATGATATTTTAATTGGGCAGTACCGAAATTTTTAAACACCGACACATGGGCGCCTTTACCCAGCCTTTTCCCTAAAGCTTCGGCCATCGCAATACCACTGCCAACCACCACCACATCAATATCCTTGGAAGGGCGCTGAAGAAAAATATCACGCACATAACCACCTACCACATAGCATTCCAAGCCCAAAGCATCGGCAGTTTCCGAAATCAACCTAAATATTTTGCCATCAAAGCGCTGTTTCAGCTCTTCTGCTGTCAATTCTATCATAAATCAGTCCGCTTGCATTTAATCAAATTAACTTCGCAAAGATACGAATATTATTTCTATTTTTGCGGACAATAATTTTAAGTACCCCAATAACATGAAGAAAGCCCTTGCGTTGATATGCCTTTGTAGCCTGCTGGCAGGTTGCGAGGATGTAGAAAAAAAAGCAGTTCTGAAATTGAAAGAAGCCCGTTCGGCTTATGAAGCCGGCAACTATAATGAGGCAAAAATCCAAATAGACAGTATCGCCATACTCTACCCCAAGGCATACGATACCCGACGCCAAGGCATCTATCTGATGCAGGAAGTGGAACTGAAAGAGCAACAACGCACCATTACCTATCTGGATAGCCTGTTACAGAAAAAACAACAGGAGTTCGAGGCAGTAAAAAGCAAGTATGTACTCGAAAAAGACACGGCTTACCAAACAATAGGCCACTACCTTGCTCCTTCCCAAGTGATAGAGCGTAACCTGCACCGCTCATACCTGCGCTTCCAAACCGATGAGAACGGAATCACCAGCCTTACCTCTATTTATTGTGGAAGCCGCAACATACACCACACGTCCGTCAAAGTGACCGCTCCCGACGGCAGTTTTGCTGAAACGTCCTCGTCCAAAGACAGTTATGAAACATCCGACCTGGGCGAACAAATTGAAAAAGCTGATTACAAAATGGGAGAAGACGGTGGTGTCATTGCTTTCGTAGCCCTCAATCAAGACAAGAACCTGCGTGTAGACTATAAAGGAGAACGCCCTTACATCACTAACATGCTACCGGCCGACCGGCAGGCGGCTGCCAGCATCTACGAACTGGGCAAGCTCCTTTCTTCCATCACCGAAATCAAAAAAAACATCGAGGAAGCCAATCTCAAAATCAAGTTTGTACAGAAAAAGATTTCAGAACGGCAAACCGAAGCTGAGTAATCTCCTGCAACAATCCCCACATGCACCGGCCGGACAATCGGCCGACAAAAGGCATGCATGCACAAGATGGCATCTTGTGCAGTATAAGTTGCCATCTTGGACAGTATAAGATGCCATCTTATACATGTAAACCTCTTGCCATAAACATAAAACCATACAAGACTCATATGATAAACATAGATGGACTGGCCGTAGAATTTGGCGGCACCACCCTGTTCAGTGACATATCGTTTGTAATCAATGAAAAAGACCGCATTGCCCTGATGGGCAAGAACGGTGCCGGGAAAAGCACCCTGCTCAAGATTCTGGCCGGCGTACGCCAGCCCACCCGCGGCAAGGTATCGGCTCCCAAGGATTGTGTCATCGCCTACCTGCCCCAGCACCTGATGACCGAAGACGGACGCACCGTGTTCGAAGAAACGGCACAGGCCTTTGCCCACCTGCACGAGATGGAGGCTGAAATTGACCGCCTGAACAAGGAGCTGGAAACGCGTACCGACTACGAGAGCGACAGCTACATGGAGCTCATCGAACAGGTATCGGCCCTGAGCGAGAAATACTATGCTATCGACGCCACCAACTACGAGGAGGATGTGGAGAAAACCCTGCTGGGCCTTGGCTTCGAACGGACGGATTTCAACCGCCCCACGAGCGACTTCAGCGGCGGATGGCGCATGCGCATCGAGCTGGCCAAGCTGCTCCTTCAGAAGCCCGACGTACTGCTCCTCGACGAGCCCACCAACCACCTCGACATCGAGTCCATCCAGTGGCTCGAAGACTTCCTCATCAGCAACGGCAAGGCGGTGGTAGTCATCAGCCACGACCGCAAGTTTGTGGACAACATCACCACCCGCACCATCGAGGTCACGATGGGCCGCATCTACGACTACAAGGTAAACTACTCCAAATACCTCGAGCTCCGCAAGGAACGCCGTGAACAACAACAGAAGGCCTACGACGAGCAGCAGAAATTCATCGCTGAGACGAAGGAGTTCATCGAACGCTTCAAGGGTACCTACTCCAAGACCCTGCAGGTGCAGAGCCGCGTGAAGATGCTGGAAAAGCTGGAGCTGCTCGAAGTAGACGAGGAAGACACCTCGGCCCTGCGCCTCAAGTTCCCCCCGTCGCCCCGCTCAGGCAACTATCCCGTCATCATGGACGGTGTGGGCAAGACGTACGGCGACCACGTGGTATTCAAGAACGCGACGCTCACCATCGAGCGTGGCGACAAGGTGGCCTTCGTGGGCCGCAACGGCGAGGGAAAGTCCACACTGGTAAAATGTATCATGGGCGAAATTGAGCACGAAGGTACCCTGACGCTGGGCCACAACGTGCAGATAGGCTACTTCGCCCAGAACCAGGCCTCCCTGCTCGACGAGAACCTGACCGTCTTCCAGACCATCGACGACGTGGCCAAGGGCGAGATACGCAACAAGATACGCGACCTGCTGGGCGCCTTCATGTTCGGCAGTCCCGAAGCCTCGATGAAGAAGGTCAAGGTGCTCTCCGGCGGCGAGCGTACCCGTCTGGCCATGATCAGGCTGCTGCTCGAGCCTGTCAACCTGCTCATCCTGGACGAGCCCACCAACCACCTCGACCTGAAGACCAAGGACATCCTGAAGCAAGCACTGATGGACTTTGACGGTACGCTGATTGTCGTGAGCCACGACCGCGACTTCCTCGACGGCCTGGTGAGCAAAGTCTATGAGTTCGGCCACCAGCGAGTCCGTGAGCACCTCTGTGGCGTTTACGAATTCCTGGAGAAGAAAAAAATGGAGTCACTCAGCGAGCTGGAAAAGAAATAATCCTTATCTTTGCGCAACTCCACATTGAACGCTATGATGATACGGAAGCCCTACATTACCGCACTGCTGCTCCTGCTCAGCATCCTGATGCTGGCAGTGCCCGTCGTGCCCCATCATCATCATGGCAGCGAGGCCATCTGCCTGAAGAACGACCTGCATACGGGTTGCGGCGAAACGAATCATCACCACCATCCGGTAGGCCATCCCAACTGCTGCCACGACAAGGGCTGCCTCACCCACCAGTTCGTCCAGCGCCGCGGGTGGAGCGCCAGGCTCCCCAGCCGCGCCCTGTCCTGCAACCGGCCGACCTCAGTCTGCTTGTCAGCTTGTTGTCACCCTACACCGATTCTTATTCAACCGCTTTATACTCACCTTACATTGAATCGCTGCACGGCGTCTACATCGCCCGTGCCTCGGGATTAAGGGCTCCTCCCAGCCTTCTTGCATAAGCATTGCCGTGTGCATCTGCACATTGCAACCCGGTTGCAGCCTCCGTGCATTACTTTTGCAACCGGAAATTACTTCTGTTTATTTTGCAAGAACTTAATCCACATCTATCAATGAAGAAACTGATATTTCTGGGAGTCCTCGTCGCATGGTCATTGGGCTCCTGCAACAGCCAGTCCGACCACGGACACGAAGGGCACGACCATGCCACCGAAGCCCACAACCACGAACATGATCATGACCACGAACAGCATGCCCACGAGGAAGCAGGCCACAGCCATGACCACGAAGCAGACGCACATGCTGAAGAAGAGGGACACGCCGAAGCCGCCTCAGATGAAATCGTCATGCCGCCCGCCAAGGCACAGGCCGCAGGCGTAGAGACAGGTACCGTAGAACCGGGCAACTTCACCCAGGTCATCAAGACCAGCGGGCAGGTGTTGGCCGCACAGGGTGACGAACGGGTAGCCGTAGCCACCGTGGCAGGCGTCGTGTCGTTCAAGGGAAAGGTAACCGAAGGCATGAGCGTGCGCGAAGGCATGCCGCTCGTCCTGCTTTCGTCGGGCAACATCGCCGAGGGTGACCCCGTACAGAAAGCCCGCGTAGCCTACGAGGTGTCGAAGAAAGAATACGAACGCATGCAGACACTCGTAGAGAGCCGCATCGTCTCTGAGAAGGACTTCGCGCAGGCCAAGCAAGCGTACGAGAACGCCCGCATCAGCTACGAAGCCGTGGCCAAGAACCACACCGACCGCGGGCAGGCCGTCACCGCCCCCATAGGCGGCTACGTGAAGAGCCTGTTGGTGAAGGAAGGCGACTACGTCACCGTGGGCCAGCCGCTGGTGAGCATCACACAGAACCGCCGCCTCTTCCTCCGCGCCGACGTGTCGGAGAAGTACTATGCCTCGCTGCCCGCCATCACCTCGGCCAACTTCTGCACGCCCTATAACAGTAAGGTGTATGCCCTGCAGGACCTGAACGGCCGTCTGCTTTCCTACGGCAAGGCCTCAGGCGAAGGCAGCTACTACATCCCCGTGACCTTCGAGTTCAGCAACCGCGACGGCCTGATGCCCGGCTCCTTTGTCGAGGTCTGGCTGCTCACCGAGAGCCGTGACGGCGTGATCGCCGTTCCCGAGACCGCCCTCACCGAAGAGCAGGGCGAATATTTCGTCTATGTGCAGCTCGACGCCGAATGCTATAAGAAAGTACCCGTGACTGTCGGCGGCCGCAACGGCGTCAACGTGGAGATTCTGTCCGGACTCGCCGGAGGAGAGAACGTGGTCGTCAAGGGAGCATACCAGGTCAGGCTCTCCTCGGCTTCAGTAATCCCCGGCCACACCCACAACCATTAGTCGACCGCCATGCTGAACAAGATAATCGAATTCGCGCTGCACAACAGGCTGTTCATCCTGCTGACGGCGGTGCTACTGACCTTCGGCGGCATCTATGTCACCGAAACAATGGAGGTGGACGTGTTCCCCGACCTGAACGCTCCCACCGTGGTCATAATGACCGAAGCCCAGGGCATGGCCCCGGAAGAGGTCGAAAAGACCGTGACCTTCCCCATCGAGACGGCTGTCAACGGAGCCACGGACGTGCGCCGCGTGCGCTCGTCGTCGACCACCGGATTCTCCGTCGTATGGGTTGAGTTCGACTGGGGCACCGACATCTACCGCGACCGGCAGATAGTCTCCGAAAAGCTCGCCACCCTCGGCGACCAGCTTCCTGCCAACGTGGGCACGCCCACGCTCGGCCCCCAGTCCTCGATTCTCGGCGAAGTGCTGATAATAGGCCTCACCGCCGACGGACAGACCTCACTCGAGGAGCTGCGCACCATAGCCGACTGGACCATCAGGCCCCAGCTGCTCGCCGTGGGCGGAGTCGCCCAGGTGGCCGTGCTCGGCGGCGACATCAAGGAATACCAGATACTGCTCGACATGGACCGCATGCGCCGCTACGGAGTCACGACCGACGAGGTGCTCGCAGCCACTGAAGACATGAACCGCAACGCCTCTGGCGGCGTGCTGTATGAATATTCCAATGAATACATAATACGCGGAATGTCGTCCACGACCGCCGTCGACGACATCGCCCTCGCGGTGGTCAAGACTGCCCCCGACGGCAGGCCGATAACCCTGAGGGATATCGCCGAGGTGCGCACCGGCCCCCAGGAGCCGCGCACCGGAACCGCCTCCATCGAAGGCAGGCCCGGAGTGCTGCTGACCGTGACCAAGCAGCCAAAAGTCTCCACCAACGACCTCACCGACGCCCTCGACGCCAAGATGGCCGAAATCGCCCGGACCCTGCCCTCCGACGTGCAGGTGAAGACCGACATCTTCCGTCAGAGCGACTTCATCGACGCGTCGATAGGCAATATCAAGAGCGCGCTGATCGAAGGTGCGCTGTTCGTGATCCTCGTGCTCTTCCTGTTCCTGATGAACGTCAGGACGACGCTGATCTCGCTGGTGACCATCCCCCTCTCCCTGCTTATCACCATCATCGTGCTGCGCATCAGCGGCATGAGCATCAACACGATGAGCATCGGAGGCATGGCGATCGCCATCGGTTCGCTGGTCGACGACGCGATCGTGGACGTGGACAACGTGTTCAAGCGTCTGAGAGAAAACCGCCTGAAGCCCGAAGGACAGAGGCGCAGGGTGCTCGACGTGGTGTTCGACGCCTCCAAGGAAGTCCGCATGCCCATACTGAACTCCACCTTCATCATAGTTGTCAGCTTCATCCCCATCTTCTTCCTCTCCGGCATCGAAGGAAGGATGCTGATTCCTCTCGGAGTCGCGTTCATCGTGTCGCTCTTCGCCTCTACGCTCGTGGCCCTGACGCTCACCCCCGTGCTCTGCAGCTTCCTGCTCAAGAACACCGGAGCGACAAAGAGTACCAGCAAGGAATCCCCGGTGACCCGCTGGCTAAAGAAGGTCTACGGCAAGGCCCTGGCCGGCGCCCTTCACCACCGCAAGGCGGTGCTCGGAGTGTCCGCGGCCGCCCTTGTCGGCGCCATTGTCATGGCCTTCGGCTTCGGCTCCAGCTTCCTGCCGCCGTTCAACGAAGGCTCGTTCACGATCAACGTGAGCACCCTCCCCGGAGTCTCGCTTGAGGAAAGCGACGCCATAGGCCGAAAGGCCGAGGAACTCATACTCTCGGTTCCCGAAATCAAGACCGTGGCCCGCAAGACAGGACGAGCCGAACTTGACGAGCATGCGCTCGGTGTCAACACCTCCGAGATGGAGGCTCCCTTCGAATTCGGCGGACGCCCCAAGAGCGAAATCATCGCCGAACTGCGCGAGAAGCTGGGCACCCTGCCCGGAGTCAACGTGGAGATAGGCCAGCCCATCTCCCACCGCATCGACGCGATGCTGTCGGGCACCCAGGCCGCGATAGCCGTGAAGATATTCGGCGACGACCTGAACACGCTGTTCAACATAGGCAACGAGATCAAGGAGGCGGTCGCCGATGTCGAAGGGCTCGCCGACCTGAACGTGGAGCAGCAGATCGAGAGGCCGGAGCTCGCCATCGTGCCACGCCGCGAGATGCTGGCACGCTACGGCGTCACGATGTCGGAATTCGTGGAATACGTGGAAGTTTGCCTCGGAGGACGCGCCGTGTCCCAGGTCTACGAGGGCGGCAAGGTGTTCAACCTCACCGTGAAGGCCTCGGGCGACTGGCGCGACCGCATCGAGACCATCCACGACATGACCGTGGACACGCCCTACGGCAAGGTGCCGCTCGACCGCATCGCTGAAATCCGTTCGACCTCCGGTCCGAACACCATCAACCGTGAGAACGCGCAGCGCAAGGTGGTCGTGTCGGCCAACATCACCGGAGGCGACCTCCAGGGTGCGGTGGACGCCATGCAGGCCGCCATCTCCGAGAAGGTGGCGCTGCCCGAAGGCTACCACGTCGAATTCGGCGGACAGTTCGAGAGCGCTCAGAGTGCGTCGCGCACGCTGTCCATCCTGACGGTGTTCGCCGTCATCGTGATCTTCCTGCTGCTCTACAACCAGTTCCGCAGCTTCAAGCAGTCTGCCATCGTGCTCATCGCCCTGCCGCTCGCGCTGATAGGCGGCGTTCTGATGGTGTTCTTCAGCGACAAGGTGCTCTCGATACCGGTGATCATAGGCTTCATCTCGCTGTTCGGCATCGCGACGCGCAACGGAATGCTGCTGATTGACCGCTACAACGACCTCCGCCACGGCGGACTCAGCGTCGGCGACGCCGTGATGACAGGCTCGCTCGACAGGCTCAACCCCATACTGATGACGGCGCTGTCGTCGGCGCTCGCCCTGATTCCCCTCGCCCTCGGCGGCGAACTCCCGGGCAACGAGATACAGAGTCCGATGGCCAAGGTCATACTCGGCGGTCTGCTCAGCTCGACGCTGCTCAACGCCTTCGTGATTCCCATTGTCTACGACATCTTCAGCGAAAAGGAGGAACAGAAATGAAAAAAATCCTGACACTGCTTGCCGCTCTGCTCGCCTACTCCGCGGCAGGCGCACAGAACATAGACGAGATACTCTCGCAGATTTCCGACAACAACCTGACACTCAAGGCCCTCCAGCAACAGGTGGATGCGCAGGGCGACGCCAACCTGGCCGAATCATCGCTCGAAGGGCCGGAAATCGAGTTCGGCTACCTCTTCGGCGACGACGGGCGACGCAGACACGACTTCGGCGTGAGCCAGAGCATAGACTTCGGCACGCTGACCGGAGTCCGCCGCAAGGCCGCTCTCGGCCAGAACGAGCTGCTCCGGCTGGAATACCGCGCCAGCCGCCGCGACGTGCTGACTTCCGCGAGGAAGCTCGTCTACCAGATAATCCACCGCAACGCGCTGATCGCCGAATACGGGCAGCGTGTGGAGAACGCAAGGACCGTGGAGCGCGCCTACCGCTCCGGTTATGAGAAGGGCGAATTCTCGGTGATCGACTACCGCAAGGCGGCGGTGAGCCTAGCCGAAGCCGAAGGCAATCTGAAACTGCTGGAGGTCGAACGCGACGGAATGCTCGCCGAGCTCAGGAATCTCAACGGAGGAATCGAGATCAGCGTGACAGCATGCGAGCAGGAGACTCTGCTGCTGCCCGCAAGTTTCGAGCAGTGGCTCGACGAGGCGTCATCCAGAAGCAGCGCGTTGAACTATGTCCGCTGCTCGACAGAAGCATCCGAGCAGCAGCTCAGGCTGAGCCGCAGCGAGGCGCTCCCCAGCCTCTCGATAGGCTACAAGTCGGAAGTAGTTCCCGGCGAGGGCTTCAGGGGCGTGTCAGTGGGCATGAGCATCCCTCTCTGGTCGGCCGGCAAGAAGATTTCCAGCGCGAAGAAGCAGCTGGAAGCCGCCCGCATCGCCGAACAGGACGCTCTGGTGCAGTTCCGCACCAACGCCGAGAATCTCTACGACAAGGCCATGAGGCTTGCCGAGTCCGCCGCGGCAGTTGCGGATGCGGTTGATTTGAAATCAGCAGCATCATCCGGTTCAGCCGCGGCAGGAGGCCTGGACGACCTGCGCAAGGCTCTCGACAGCGGGCAGATGTCGCTGCTGGACTATATGAACGAAATCGAGTATTTCTACAGCTCCCGCGAACTGGCTCTGCAGACCCAGCTTGACTATATGCTCGCCGTGGCCGACCTGCTGGCATTGGAAATGTAGTCTCCCGAGAGCGTCTCCGGGGTCACCGGGGCGTGTCCGCATCCGGAAAGCAGGGTCGCGGCGGACAGCAGCGCCGCGCAGAGCAGGTGGATTTTTCTCATATTTCAGTAAATCGGGTAGTTCAAACGATGATATGAAGATACTAAAATCTGGAATTCATAGTATTTTTGCAGCGTTAAAAACTTTGGAACCATGCAGCTGATCAAGAATAGGGAATTCGGGGGCGAGCGCCCGCTGTTCGCGTCGCACGACCTCCATCTGGACAACGTGACCATACTCGCCGGCGAGTCCGCGATCAAGGAATGCAGCAACATCGTGGCTACGAACTGCCGCTTCGAGGGCAACTACCCTTTCTGGCATGTCCACGGATTCACGATCGAGAACTGCTACTTCGCGGTCGGCGGACGCTCGGCGCTCTGGTATTCGGACCACCTGAAGATGAAGGACACGGTGATCGACGCGCCGAAAATGTTCCGCGAGATGAGCGAGATCGACATCGAGAACGTCGTGATGAACGACGCCGACGAGGTGTTCTGGCGCTGCAGCGGCATCAGGGTGAAGAACCTGAAGCTGCATGAGGGCACCTATCCTTTCATGTTCAGCCGGGACATCATCGTGGACGGACTGGAAAGCGACAGCAAGTACGTGTTCCAGTATGTGAAGAACGTGGAGATTCACAATGCGAGGATAACTACCAAGGATGCGTTCTGGGAGGTCGAGAACGTGACGATATATGACTCGGTGCTGGACGGTGAATATCTCGGCTGGCATTCCAGGAACCTGCGTCTGGTGAACTGCCATATCTCGGGCGAGCAGCCTCTGTGCTATGCTCACGACCTGGTGCTGGAGAACTGTACTTTCGACGCGGCCTGCGACAGGGCTTTCGAGTATTCGACTCTGCGAGCAGACATCCGCGGTTCGATCGCCAACATCAAGAATCCGACCTCTGGGCTGATTGTTGCGGACTCCATCGGCTCCGTCACTCTTGACGAGAACATACTGCCGCCCGCCGACTGCGTCATCAGAACAAGGTGACATGTTGTAGCGGCAGGTGTGCCGGCGTCCGGGAGGTTACGCGCAAGCGCTCCATCGATGCTTCGCATCGTC
>ENA-OOXJ01001258-OOXJ01001258.1-human-gut-metagenome-genome-assembly--contig:-NODE-1258-length-17030-cov-4.315287_pt1 | contig 17030 bp, 9 predicted proteins | sample MGYA00241587_ERZ501343 | MGnify/ENA primary metagenome ERZ501343 (study PRJEB25962, sample SAMEA2042918) | human gut metagenome | biome: human gut; feature: human-associated habitat; material: faeces... | reverse complement strand
GTGCGACGAGGACGGCTGGGGGCGCGTGCTGGGCATCGGCGTCGTCGACACGGAGTCCTACGACTCGTGGTCCGAGCCCCTCGGGCGCGTCAAGGCGCGCGGCGCCGCGGGCGTCCGGCTCAAGGATGCCGGCACCGTGAGGGCGGCCTGCCACCTCGCCACCGAGATGCTCGAGTCATGCTGCCCGAAGGCCGCCGAGATACTCGAGCTCGCGGAGCCCGACGCGCTGGCATACCTCGACCTCCCGGCGTCCCACTGGAAGCGGCTGCGCACCAACAACGTCCAGGAGCGGGCGAACGGGGAGATAAAGCGCAGGCCGAGGGTGGCGCAGGTCTTCCCGTCGGTCGCCTCCCTCGAGCGGCTGGCAGGGGCGGCCATGTGCGACATGGACGAGGAGTGGCAGGAGGCCAGGTACTTCTCGAAGCGGAAGATGGACGAGTTCTACGACGAGTCGGGGCCGAGGAGTCGCCGACCCCCGAACGCGTGAACGAGTGCGGTTCCGTCAATAGTCTTTCGCACTTTCGTCAGCCAGGGTCCCGTCCCAGTCGCCGGAGCTAGCTCTGTCTCTTGAGCACCTCCCTCTCGTCCCATCCGTCCAGCAGTTCGGTGTCAAGGTAGCGCCTCGAGCCCCAGCCGCCCTCGGCTACGTACTTGCACCTCGCCGCCGCCAGCATCACCGCGGCGTCCCCCGCGGGGAAGCTCCCCACGGCGTCGGTGCGCCTCTTGATCTCCCGGTTCAGCCGCTCGATGCCGTTGTTGGTGCGGATCCTCCTCCAGTGCTCCGGCGGGAAGGGGGCGTAGGTCAGCGTCTCCTCGACGCCGGACTCGACCACCTTGGCCGCGGACTCGAGCCTCGGGGCCCTGAGCTCCGGGGCGACCTCGCGCGCCTTCGCCAGGCACTTCGCGCGGCTCTCCTGCGCGTGGATCGCCTCGAGCGAGGCGGCGACGGCCTTGCGACGGGTCCTCGGCACCTTGTCGAGCGCGTTCCGGTAGAAGTGCACGGTGCAGCGCTGGTACATGGCGTGCGGGTAGACCTCCTGGATGGCGCCGAGCATCCCCGCGGACTTGTCGCCGGTGAACATGCGCACGCCCGAGAGGCCGCGCTCCCTGAGCCCGAGCAGGAAGGCCTTCCAGCTCCCCTCCGACTCCACGTAGCCCTCCTCGCAGCCGATGACCTCGCGGAAGCCCTCGGCGTTCACGCCTATGGCCACGAGCACGGCCACGCCCTCGTAGGCGCCTCCCCAGTTCCTCTTGATGTACGTGCCGTCGAGGCAGACGTAGGGGTAGTCCCCCTCCAGCCTGCGGTGCCTCCACTCGTCGACGGCGCCGAAGGCCTCGCGGTTCAGCTTGGAGACCGTGGCGGGCGAGACGCTCGAGCCCCACAGGATCTCGGAGACGTCCTGGATTCTCCTGGCGGAGACGCCCGCAAGGTACATCTCCATCATCGCCTCCTCGACGGAGCTCTCCCGCCTGCGGTAGCGCTCGACCACCTTGGACGCGAAGGTCGCGCCCCTGAGCTTCGGCACGTCGAGCTCGACCTCGCCGCAGGTCGTCGTCAGGCCGCGCCTGTAGTGGCCGGAGCGGTAGGCCTGCCGCTCGTCGGTGCGTTCGTAGCGACCGGCGTTCGCGATCTGGTCGGCTTCCGCGTCCAGCAGCGCGTTGAGGGCGTCCTCGACGGTCTTCCTTACGAGCTCCCCGAGGTACTCCTGTAGTTTCGGCTCGTCGAATGATACTATCTCGTGTGGCATGGTCCCGTTTCCTTGGTCCGTTGGTTTGCTTGGTCGCTTCCAATCGTACCGAGACGGGGCCATGCCTCTTTATGCGGCTATCCGGTTTTCAAAAGTGCGAAAGAAACTGTACGTCATCTGTGTTGACATTCGTGCTCCTTAACCTCAATGAACTTGGAGTATCAGAACACTACGTCATGACTTAGGCCCTGTCTCCGAGATGCTGCTGCTATACGGAATCGATTGACCATCTAGAGTCAAATCATAGCGAAAAGATCCGGCCAATGATTGGAATGCGTCTGAGGATGATCGATACGCAACAGCAGCAGGCAAATAGGAATGTTACCCAGCAAACATTAGCAATAGTGACTGCGAAGCCCGACATCTTACCCATGTAGGCAAGCATGCCGGCCTGCTGCAGTTTCGAGAACAACGTGAGAGCGAACATGTGCAGCATATAGATTCCGAAGGTGTTCTTACCCACTGTCACAACTAGACGACGAATTGGAGCAATCCCGAAATGGACCGGCGCTAGGAGACAAAAGAGTGCTGATGCCCCAATATACGTGGGAAGGAGCCAGTAGCCATCGAGCACAATAAGATTTGCGCCTTGAGTAGCGTTCTGGAACCTTTGGATACAAAAGGTCGTGACCTAGCAGCAAAGAGCAACAGCTGCAAGAAGTCCCCTCCTGCTGAATAGTTCAGATAGTCTGACGTCCCACTTTGTAGAGATGAGCACGGATTCGCTATCCCCTTGAAAAAGGTATTCGTAGAGAAGCCCGCCCGAAATAAAATAAAGCAGCGTATAGCCATAATTTCCAAAGATATAGAACTCGCTAAGTCCTCCTAGCAATGAGGCAAGCTCGTGGCCCGTCATCATACCGCATGCCTGCAGAAGGAGCTTAAGCGTGTCTTTGCAGACCGTGAATCCAAATATTACAGCACCGACGACAAAAAGCGGGCCTCTATCCTTGGCATCAAACGCCTGCTTAACTAGCGGATACACCAAATAGATGCTTATGAGTGCGTTCATAAACCAGAAGTAGCCAGCAGGATAGTTACCTAGCTGTCCCCCCAGAAGGAACAAGAGGAAGTCCTTAAACGAGACTTGCTGGCCACCATCAGCAAAAACGAAAAAACAGGCCGCGATAACCTTCCATGCCAAGACAATAAGGATCGTCTGCAGCACGCCCCTATAGTGATGCGGCTTTCTCTCCCGAGGGAGCAGCAGCGCACCGTTCACTAAGAAGAATAGTGGGACGCATACAACGCAGAGCACCGTTGCCGCCGTTCCGGCAAGACCGCTAGAGTAGTACCTTGTGTAAAACGAATAATGCAGCAGCACCACGAGAAACATCGCGATGCCCTTAATTGCATCAAGACCCACAATGCGTTTAGACATTCATATCCCCATATTGCGTTGGGTGCGAAACACATCAGATTCGCGTGATGACACAACCACTATAGTCACGCCCACTTCTTAAAAACACGTGAGCGAAGAAGATGGGCAGCGTGCAGACGAGTTGGAAGACGTATCGAGTCGGCTCCCCTCCCATACCAGAAACAGGCACCAACATGAGGTAAAGAAAAGTCATGGCCATCGGCATGATAGATAGAAATAGCTCGAAAGAATGTCTGACGTTCTTTCCTCCAAGGATGAGGTACAGGATAAAACACGGAAGCACGGAAGCCCAAATCGAGCGGTAGAAAAGAAAGTTGACGACAGGAACCCCCTGTTCAGCATCATAGAGCGCACGTGCAGCGCCACTGTGCGCCTCTTTTAGAGGCCAGTCGGGAACGTATGAGAGTATCGGGTCGTAATACCAGGCCGATTCCGTGCAAACAACCATATAATTTGGCGTTCCGTCTTTGTTGACAAAGCTGAACCAGCCCTCCACAAGTCCGACCCACGACTCAAAATGCCCTAGCGGGTGCTCTATCCACTGCCCGGCCCATAGCTTGAGAAAATCCCCCAGATAAGCAGGATTCCTGAGCTGCGTACCCTTTACTGGATCAGCGATTTGCCAATCGTAAGCTCCGGGAATCTTCGAGTACTCAATTTGAAGGAATCTCGATACGGTCTCCCGGTCGCGTGTAGTCAGCTCGTTTCCGTTGTACTTGACATCATGTGCAACCTCCTGGATTGCAAAGGGAATGCTCTCTTGCACTCCTCCGGGGGCAACGTGCAGTGCTGGCATGACTGTGTGGGGGACGATAGCGAGCATTGTCAGAACTATAGCCATGCCCACAACGACACCGCTCGCCTTCGCTCTCCCAGACATCTTGGCAAATGCGATGAATAGCATTGACGGCGCGATGACGTATATCATTGCCTTTTTTGTTAGACAGGCAAGCAGTCCCAGGACGAAGAGGAGCACCGCATTTCTTAACTGAAGGAGATTTCGCCCTTCGCTAGCAAATGCTCGAACGTACATCATGGCAAACGGAATGAAAAACAATACTGAAAGCGTGTCCTTGACCAGGGACGTAAACATCACGGGAAAGAGCGGGAACAACGCAAAGAAGGCAAGCACAATGTGACAGCCGACCCTTGGAGTACCAAGCTCTCGCAGATACAGTGTTGTATACGAGAAAATAAGGACCGCAGACACAATCTGCACAAGCACGATGACATAGAGACCAAGTATGGCACTTCCAAACAACGACTTACCGATATCTGCCATTAGGCCATATAGAAAAGTTGTAGCGAACGGATGATGATCCGTTAAAGCAACGACGCCATAGTGCATGAGAAGTTGCTTTGAGGTATCAGACCAATAGACACCCGGATATAGACAGACGATGTAAGGTAACCAGCAAAGAGCAATGATGCCACCGTTGATCAGCAGATTTCGAGAGGTACGATCGTAGTCAATGAGCCTAGTATGGTGATGTCCAGTTCTTGGGCCACCATCAGTCCCATCCCCGCAAGATAAGGTGTCCCCGCGCTCAGCATTCTTCACACAAAACCAACGCAAGAGCCTCTCACCGAAGATAAATGCCACCGTGAACAGCAACGTGAAGAAGATGGCCTTAGCCCCCAGTACCGGAACCGATTCGTAGAGCCTGCCATCAGAACTTGCCGCCTGATCACCACAGGAGAATAAAATTCCCAGCAGTACGGGTATCGCAAGACGGGGGGATAGCCAATTTGATCTCGGCTTTGAAGCCACATCGTACATACAGCTACTTCTTTCCACGGACTGCTCGACCAATGGACTTCATTACCTCCCTGCGCCTGGTTCCATAAGGAGCAATGGGATCGATAACCCGGCGTATAGGGCTATTCTCCGAAACAGCCTTCTCGTGGCGCGGTACGCGCTCGTCAAGAGCTGCGTCCGAATGTCTGATAGCGTCATCTGCCATCACTCTCGCAAGCCGATCTATCAGCGACTCATAGAATGGTGTATCGCGGGCATATTCCCAGTAAACGTTCGCGAAATCGCAGTCAGAATTCACCCAAGGCTTCTCGAAGCCAGCATAGTGAATAATCTTTGGATTGGTGCGCGATGCGTTGTACGCGTCAAAGACCTCGTTAGGCGCCCAAGTAAAGACCTTTGCAACACGACCAGCACAGTCATGCATAACATTCCACTCCGCGGGAAGGTAATGCACTCTCCCCTGGCATTCCGCGTTAAGAATGTCCTGATCGTCATATATAAAGTCGGATTTAGAGACAATATCCATCCACTCGGAGACGGTGTGGAGCTTGCGCATCTCTCGCGTATTGAGCACTAAGACCCCTGCCTGAAAATATGCATAGGGATCCGACATACCTAGTGTATTCCTCGTATACTCGAGGCGCTTGCCATCCGGCATGTTCAGATTGCCCAGATAGTCCACGTCTCGCACCGCCGCCACAAGGTTGTCTCCCATGTCGACGTTGAAGAGCTCACTCACGTCGCCTCTGATGACGAGGTCGGAATCGAGATAGAGCACACGATCATAGCCCTCAAAGATTTTCTGAACTAGGAAGCGGTAGTACGTCTCCATACTGATGTGCGCATTATTGGTGGCAAGATCGTAGCCACTTACAAGGTCGGTTACGTCGTAGAAGCGCAGCTTGGAATTGGGATAGCGAGTCAGGTAACCCTCCATTGCGAGCCGATGCTCGTAGGAAATGTTGCGCTGAAGTACCACTATGTCATAGAAGTAGTCTCCAGAGGCGTTCTGGAGCATCGATCCGATCGTCGTTGTGAGCATGGGGACATAGCCATCGTCAGATGCGAACACGACTGGAATCAGCCTTTTTCCCCTTACGAGGTCAGGCTCCCACTCCACGAGTGGCGCAAGGTCGGTCTTCTCATCCGGATTCTCGAAGTGAACGCACTGGAGCTGCTTGGTCTTCCAGCCCGCATTCGTTCGCATCGCATGCTTGTAGTAGATGTTAAAAAGCCTCTCAGCGAGGTGACCAGGCGTACGCAGCGCCTCCTTGCTGTAGTGAGACATGTCAGCCTCAGCGCAGAACCTCTCCAGAATCGGGAAAAGCCACTCGCAATACGCCGAGAAGATCTCGTTTCGCATTATGTACATGTTGCAGAAGCACGAAAGGTGGCCATCCAGGAACTCATCAACGTCTTTCGAGTAGTCAGGATGCATGTCCTTTACGATTCGAGCTACGTCTTCAAGGTCGTGGTAGTGCAGTCTCTCGGCAGCCTCATACTGCTCTCGAGGGGTTTCAGCGTCACCGGGGAACTGACGCAAGTCATGGAATCCCGTAGTGATCACATCGTAGCCACTGACGCACTTCCTGATTGTCTCGTCGTCGAGACCGTACTTTTTGACAGCCGCCTCGTCGATGGAGCCATCCATAACCTCGCCATAAGGATTCTCATCATAGAAAGTATCGGTGAAGTTAAAGTACCGACGGTAGTGGCAGAACCCCACGTAATCGGACCTGACATTCTTCCATGCCCAGTATTGTGTCGTCAGCTCGCAATACATTGGGTTGAGATTGGAGATGTTCTCGCCCTCGTCGTCGTGCAGGTAGTCCACGAACCGGTCACTCTTGTTCCCAGGACCAACCTGAACCGGCTGGAGTATCAGTGAGTCCGGAATAGTGACGCGCTTGTGTGCCGTGACGAGTACTCTGATGCTCTGATTTGCATACTGGCTGAAACGCCGCCTACACGAGAGCTCGCGCACATAGTACATTGCAGTGCGACGCATGTCCCTGAAACGCATCCCGTCCTCATCGGTCACGTCGTCTGCGACACGCAACATGTCAGCATGCCTGACCAGACTCCAAAGCTCGTCGTCCTCTGCAGGGATGGCCTTCCCCTCTATGAATGGATAGGCCCTGTCCCTCACGAAACGCCAGAGCTCGCGAGCAGCGATGGATGCACCGCAATGCTGAACAAAAAGACTGGTAGCCTCGTCCTTTTCGTCCTCGAGAACGCGTACGTTCCAATCATTTGCAAGAAGCTCGTACATCTTGTGCCTAAAGCCATCGAAGGCCATGACTACGGAGGGAGAGCTATGCGTATGCACGTAATCCTCTGTCGCATCTATACATTCTTTGAAGCACTGTGAAAACTCTCCGAATCGTCCGGCGCCAATCTTGGATTCGCCGGTAATACCATAGCCATAGTGATAGATGTATCCCCGGATATCCTCGGCGCCAACGGAGGACTGAGCCTCGGCGGCTATTACGAAGCCCTCATACCCATCCTCCGCACGATTGAGGCGCTCGTCAGTCATGAGTGAGAAGGCGTGCTGAATGATCGGTGTACGGTAGGTACGTTGCGTGACGCGCCAATCCATGAGCTGGCCCTCGTCTTCCGAGAAGATCCTCCGTAGGACTTCGCTGCCTCGAATCGTGCCAGAGGGACGGTTGGCGTTGGATTCGAAGGCGGTGAGCTCACCCTTCGAGACACCTTCTGGCACAACCGTCATGCCAAAATGGACGATATCCGCATCAGCCGTAGAGCACCTCTCGTATAGCCTCTCGAGAAAGTCTGGTTCGAACTCGTCATCCCCATCTAGAAACAACGTGAACTCGCCAGTGGCTCTAAAGACACCATCCTTGCGCACAACATGCCGTCCCTTGTTCCGCTCATGGCGGACGATGATGAACCTGTCGTCTGACCCGGCCTCATCTTCGATGACAGACAGAGTGCCGTCCGTGCTGCAATCATCAACCACAATCGCCTCGAAGTCATTCAGGCTCTGCTCCTTGAGGCTCCTGATGCAACGACCAATGTACTTCTCGATGTTATACGCCGCGACTACCACAGAAAACTTAGGCATACGCACACCCCTGACAACTTTGACGGACGAGCACACAACACGCCGCAAACGTTAGAAACCTACACCGTCTCATACGGTGTAAAGGATACCGTAGACCAACACCAGCTTACGGAAATCTATCGCATGACCAAAGTACAGCATGGCAGCTTTAAATCAAATGTTGAGCAACAGTCAAATAGCCAATTTTGGACGTGACGCATGTCATCACCACCTTAAACACCGTTATAGTGATATTTGAACTCGCTGCACATACTCTGGAGGTGCCATGAGCCTTGGTAATAATTCCATCGAGCAGGCTGTTAGCCAATTGCTCGACAAAACCCTCCCGTCCAAGCGTCCGGAAAAACTAACTTTGCTGCTTAAGTCATATGAGCCTGCACAGATTGCGTCTTCAATATATTCTCACGCACAGAAAGATCCTATTCCGGCACTTTCTTCAATCCGCGGCTCATCTGCACTCCAACCGGCAGCCCATAAAGTCAGTGTCGTTGCAGTTCATTACATGCGTATCGGCCTGGGTGGCGCGGAAGACGTGGTCATACGCCTCTGCAACCTGTGGATGTCGATGGGGATGCATGTCGTGCTCCTAACAGATCAGGGCAAGTCAGAGCAAGAGCCCCCGGAAGGAGTCACTTGGATTGAGCTGCCACCCCAACAAGATCGCTATGCGGATTCTTATCTAGAGCGCGCGCAGGCTTTGCAGCATGCTCTTTTAGATAACCATGTAGACGTCTTTGTCAACAACCAATGGACAAGCCAGCTTGCGCCTTGGGACCTCTTGACCGCCAAACTGTGCGGCGTCGCGACAGTAGTGCACACGCATGGCACTTACACCGATTTGGCAACTTCCGTCTTTGATGGCCACAAAGTTCTTCCAGTGGCCTACTCTCTGGCCGACGGAATCGTGTGCCTTAGCGACAGCGACGCCGCTTTCTGGAGGCTATCGAACTCAAGGGTCTACCGCACGGTCAATCTTCCTCGCTATTCCTGCAAAAAGGAAAAGGTTTCGAAGCTTAAAGGTGCCGAGCTCCTCTGGGTGGGACGACTTTCACATGAAGACAAGCATCCAGAGCGCGCACTTGAGGTGATGCCTAAGGTCGTGAGCAGACATCCGGAGGCACATCTTACGATAGTCGGATCAGGTGATGCTCGATATGAAGAGGAGCTGATTTCCATCGCCTCCAATCTGGGTATTGTTGACCACGTAACCTTTGCGGGAGCACATAGGAATCTCAAGCCCTTTTATCAGCGAGCTACGGTCCATATCGTCACATCGTCGACCGAGGGCTACCCGCTCGTAATTGCCGAGAGCAAGGTGTTCGGCGTCCCTTGCGTAATGTATGACATTCCAACGTTGCAATTCCTGCAACATCCACAAGGTCTCATATCCGTACCACAGGACAACTCAGACCTGATGGCCGAGGCAATCTGCTCAATACTCGAACACACGTCTCTGCGAAATAGGCTCGGCAGAGAGGCACGCATGCAGGAGGAGGAGCTCGAGGAGTTCGACGTCGCGTCCTTTTGGCGTCGCGTATTCGGAAACGCGATTCTTGACTATGGATCTGTTCCAAAGATGAGTCCAACCTCTCAAATGATGTGGGACTCGTTCTGGGAAGGCGAGTTTAGACGTGACAATGCCGAATACGCGGTCCACTGGCAAGAGCATCTAAAGTCCGAGGAGGCCGAAAACCGAGCGCAAGAAGCCGAAGCGGCACTACTGACACAACAAGACTTAAGCTCTTCAAAGCAAACGAAAGGAAGCGGCATCAGGAATACTATTAAGCGGCTCTTTCATCGCTGACGTGACAGACGGCCCATGTCTGTTGATTCAATCTATATGAATTGACTGCTCGCAGCGACTGCTGCTTGGCATTCAGTTCCTTATGATGACGTAGAGCGCCTTCGAGCCAGCATCATCCTCAAGAAGCTCTTTTACGCAAAGCCAGCAATAACGATGGCCCTGCTCCTCCGTTGGGGGAGCAGGGCCTTGAATCTCTATTCAATCGGATACTGGCACCTTAACGCATTATGCCTTTAACAGCTCTGTCATGATATTGGCGATGCTCTCACCGTAGCCGTTGCCAGGAACCGCCCACTTGCCGCCGAGGGAGCCGACCGTTGGAGCGCACCCCCTGGTGACATACTTGAAACGCTGATCCACGCAGGCGTTGACCAATGGCTCCGTGCTTGCGTATGCCTTAAGATGCTGAACCTGAGCACGGATACCAGTCCGAACGTCTGCGAATGTATAGCCACGACCGTAATCAGTCGAGGCGCCATCGGCCGAGTTTCCCGTTGCGCCCAGACCGGCAAAGTTGCACTTCTCAGCCGTGACCAAGCCGCCGAACTTGAGCCAACCCGTCTCGTGCATGGCTTGGCTGAAGGCGACCTCGGCACGGACGCCCTCGGCAGTTGCCTCCTCAATCAGAATCCTCGCGAAGTCCTCAATGGTGGCCGCACCCTTGCGGCTGTACACGCTCGCGGGGTAGGTGGCGCCCTTCTCCTTGAAGAGACGGACGATCTGCGCCGCATTCGTGCGCGTGGCACCCATGATCGTCGTGTTCACGCCGTCTTGAGAGGTCTCATCTCCAGAATCCTTCAAGGTCGTAGACCCAGAGGGAGATATGCCGCCACCAGTGCCGTACATCTGTATGATGCCATCCGCGTCAGCCTGTCCGAGCTTCGCGAGGAAGGAATCACTTGAGAACAGCGCCGCGTCATGGGAGTTCGTGATGAACCCATGTTCGATGATCACGCCGAGCATGCCCCTTTGGCGAGCGTAACGCACGATACCATAGTAGTCCGCAACAGAACCGTCTGCATACCTTGACTGACTGGAGCCGTCCTGCGGGTAGTTGCGCTCGAGGAAGCCGTCGTTCCTGATGCCAAGCTTAGCGATGTTCTGGAGCACGTAGGAACCAAGCTTACGCCCCTCGGTATGGAGCCAGTTGTTGTAGGAACTCGTGTTGGGAGTGAGCACGAGCGCACCCTGCGCCGACGAGTCTCCACTGTTGATATGGACACTGACGAGCGCCTTGGCACCCGCGCTCACAGCGCGGAGGACACGGTCCTTGACGGACACCGACTCGCTCTGGGTCTTCGTGAAGTAGACTCCTACGCCCCTTGCCACGAGCCTCTCGCGGAGTGCGGTGGCAATCTTCCACGTGAGGGTGCTCTCCTGCAGGCCGTTGCCCGACGCGCCAGGGTCGTTTCCACCATGGCCCGGGTCTACCGCGATGAGGTACGAGACCACCGCAAATGGCTTTAGGAGCCAGCACTGACATGCCGAGTCAATCATCGCTTGAGCGGATACGTTGGATCCGCTCACAGAGCCCGCAGCCGTGCCGAGGACCGTGCCCAATGCAGACTTGACCACGATGCCGTAGTCGCCGATCTCGAAGATCCACCTTTGCGCGTTCGTGCCGTTACCCGTGTACTGCCAGACGTTCGCGCCGTCCTGGCTGGACGCACCGTATATGTCGAGCGCCTTTCCAGAATTGCGAGAGAGAATGGCGAACCAGCCATCGCCGTTGGAGCTGATGACCCAGCGCTGGGCCTTAGTGCTGTTTGAGCTGTACACTTGCACGTTCGCCCCGTCTGAGGTGGATGCTCCATAGACGTCGAGCCGAAGCCCCGTGTTGGACGCAGGCGCGAACTCGTACTCGCCACTGAAGTCAAGCGTGGTGTTCACGAATCTCCAGCCCCAGTTGGAGAGATTTCCCGTACCGAGCGCCAGCATTGGGCTCGCATACAAGAGCCTGCCGGAAGAAGCTTCGCTCAACACCAGACCGACGCCAGGTTGGAAGCCCATGTTCCATGCGACAGCCTGAGGATACTCGACCTGCACCACAGCGCTGCCAGCCGGAGCGAGGTACTTGCCGGAGCCGACGCTCTGGACCGTGTAGGTGTCGCTGCTGGAGCCATCGGCGTGATGGAGGTACCACTTCTGCGCAATCGTTCCGTTTGAAGCGTATGTCTGAATCCTGGTGCCCGACGCCCACGATGCCGAGGGGACGTCTACCACAAGGCCGTTTCCGCGGTTCGCAATCTGATACATACCAGAGGGAATCTCGTACCTGACCAGGCTCCAGAGCGCGGCATTCGCCAGCGAGGATGTGGTGAGCTTGCCTCCCGAGACCGCAAGGGCAAGGTTCGCGTAGGGCGAGAGAATCGCGTACGTACCGTTGGCACCCTCCTGGAGAATCCAGAGCTGGTTCCTGTTGCCACTGCCGTAGGCCCACTGCTGGACCTTGCCGCCCGGAAGCACATCCCCGTTGTCGAGGTCGAGAACGGCGGTGGAGTTGAGGTTGCTGATGTGGTAGTAGCCGGTGGATTTGTCGTAGCTGACGGCGAACACCTGTGCCTGCGTCCCGTTGGCGGCATAGGTCTGGAGTTGCCGGCCGTTTGCCGTGGAGGCGCCGGGGACGTCGATGGCCTTGCCATCAGATGCCTTGATGACATACAGACCGTCAGCGACGACCTGGCCCTCGGACGAAAGCGCCGCAGGCGTTGCGAGGGTAAACACGAACTTCTGCGCCGACGTGCCGTTCGCCGTATAGACATCGGCGTTTGCGCCGTTAGCCGTGGAACCAGCCCAGAGGTCGAGAACAAGGTTCCTGCCGAGGGCGGACCTAAGCGTGAGGGTGCCGTCACCGTTAGAGACGATGGCCCAACGCTGAGCGTTGGAGCTGTTGGAAGCATACTGCTGGACGTTCGTTCCAGCCGTGGTGCCAGCCGCATAGACGTCGAGCACCTTGCCGGACCCAACGTTCCTGACGGTGCGCCAGGGCGTGCCGTCTGACGCCACGGAGGTGGATACCGCCCAACGCTGCGCTCCAGTGCCGTTGCTAGTCCAGACCTGAACGTTTCTGCCATTCTGCTTGCTGCCGCCATGCACATCCAGAACCGAGCGGACGTTCCCGGAGGCCGATATGACGTAGGTGCCGTCGGCGAGGTCCGCAGCATGCTCCTTGGCGAGCGCGGCAACGCCACTCGTCAGCCAAGGATCACTCTGCTCGTCTTCAAGGCTCACGAACGTGAACCGCTGGGCAGCGGTCCCGTTGGATGCCCAGATCTCTACGTTGGTTCCGTTGGCAAGGCGTCCACCGCTCACGTCCAGGACGAAGTTGCCCTGGAGCGCGGAGCGCAGGAGGTAGCCCGAGCGACCCTGCGCCTTCGCGTCCTGCACGAGCTGCCACCACTGCGCCGAGCTGCCATTGGCCGTGTACTGCTGCACGTTGGCGCCAGACTTGGCAAGAGCGCTGTACACGTCGAGCGCCTTGCCTGAGTTCACGTTGACCAGGCGCACCATGCCGTAATACTTGCTGGTCTTGTCGCGGTTGTACGTGAGGCGCCAGTGCTGCGCGTCCGTCCCGTTCTCCTCGTAAATCTGCACGTTGGCGCCGTTGGACTTGGAAGCGGCACTCACGTCGAGCGCCATGTGGCCGCCATTGCCGGACACGATGGCATAGGTGCCCTCGGGAAGCTTGTCCTCCCCCGGCACGGACGCGGCCGCAGACGCCGTGGCGGGCGCCGCGGCACTAACGGCGGTCTTGGCACCCGTCGGGGCACTGGCAGCGTCTTTATTGGCATCCGCCCGTGAACTAGGCGAGGTCGCTTCCGGCGCGGGAGCAACGCTGCCATCCGCGCTTACATCGACACTGGTGCCAACGCTGGTGACGCCTGTCCCTGCGGTGCCACTGCCGTTTGCGGCAGCGTCCGCTCCCTGGGCGACGTCCGCAGCGGCTTTGCCGGTGTCGGAGGGCGTTGCGGGTGTCTCCTCGCTCACTGCCGGAATCGCCGATTGCGCCGATTCCTGGCTCGTGGTTGTCGCAGGCTGCTCTGGCTCCTCCTCAACGGAAGCAGGCACAGCCGCAACCTGAGCGGCCGCCCCCTGCTGGCTATCCTCTTCCGCCTTCGCAACTGTCGGCGCCATGCTGACCGCAAGAACGGACGCGAGCGAAATTCCCACTGCCGCCGCAATCACATGCCTTGCAACTCCGCATGGCGGCATGCGACGTGTCAGAACGTCAGGCTCCATGCTATGCATCCTTCCTCTGGTTCTCCTCGTCGTACACGCGCATTACCTCGAGTTCCCAGTCGCGACGTTGCCCCTTGACGGACGTGTCCAGGATGAAGCCGCAGCAAAGGGTAAGCGCAGCAAGCCCACAGAACGCCACGGCCACGATCGCGGTCGGAAGCCTGGGCACCAGGCCCGTATGCTGAAACTCCATGATGACGGGGACGCCCACGCAGAGCCCGATCACAAAGAGCACGAGAGCGAGGATGGAGAAGAAGGGCAGCGGCTTGTAGTCCTTGAAGAGCGAGAAGATCATCTTGAGGACCTTCATGCCGTCGCCCACGGTGTTGAGCTTGGACTCTGAGCCCTCTGGCCGGTCGCGGTACACGATGGGCACCTGCGCGATGCGCCAACGCTTGTCGACCGCGTGGATGGAGAGCTCCGTCTCGATCTCGAAGCCGGGAGAGAGCACGGGCAGCGTCTTCGCGAACACGCGGTTGTAGGCGCGGTAACCGGTCATGACGTCGTTGTACTCGAAGCCGTACAGCCACTTTATGAGAGCTCGCACGAGGTCGTTGCCAAAGCCGTGCCCGGCACGCTTGTTCTCCTCGCCGTACGTGCCATTGGACAGGCGGTCGCCCACCACGTGGTCGGCAACGCCCTCGACGAGCGGCTCCAGCAGCTCTGGCGCCGCCTCCGCGGGATAGGTGTCGTCACCGTCGACCATGATATAGTAGGGCGCGTCGATGTCGCGCATCATCTGCCGGACGACGTTGCCCTTGCCCTGGCGAGGCTCCAGGCGCACAACGGCGCCGTGCTCGCGCGCGATGTCGCCCGTGCCGTCGCTCGAGTTGTTGTCGTACACATAGATGGTCGCACCGGGGAGGGACCGCTTGAAGTCTTCGATCACCTTGGCGATGGTGATTGCCTCGTTGTAGCACGGGATGAGGACGGCCACGTCCTCCCAGGTGCGCTTGCTCAGATTCCGCTTTGCCATGGCCATCTGCTCTTCTCTCTTGAGTTACAGTCACAAGTAGGATAGCAGAATGCGAACTGGAGGCCCCGATGTGGCGAGGGCTATCCCAAAGCGTGACGCGATCGCAACCGGGCGTCGTCCTCACGATGCCGTACGGACGCGGAGCGGGGTTACGAAAGCTCGCGCTCCTCGCCGCGGAGGATGCCGTACTCGTACATGTCCACGAACTTGCCCTGCTTGTAACAGGCCTGGCGCCTCGTCCCCTCGCGAGAGAAGCCGCACTTCTCGTACAGCCCTATGGCAGCCTCGTTGGTCGCGAGCACGCTCAGCTCCACGCGGTGCAGGTTGAGGTCATAAAAGGCGTGACGCAGCATGGACAGCACGGCAAACGTGCCCATTCCTCTGCCGCGGTTCTTGCTCGAGCCTATCATGATGTGGAGCGTGGCCGATTGGCGCAGGTGGTCGATGCCGGCGAGCGTGACAAGACCAAGGATCCCATCTTCCTCCCCCACGATGGCGCAGCGCACGCACGTTTGGCGCGAGCGCATGTACGCGTCGAACCAGGCCTCGTCCACCTCCTGGTTGATGAAGCGATACGGGGCACCCAGGCAGGAAATGAGCTCCCGGTCCGCCCGCCAGCCGTTGATGGTTGCAATGTCCCTGCGAGCAAGCTCCCGCAGCCTGTATTCCATGCTCTTCTCCCCCACTGCTACTGAACGCGCACGCGTACGCGCTCCGATATTCCGTCCAGCAGGCGCTCCATCTGCCCCACGTCGTCAAATCGCAGGAACACGATGCCGACGGCCTTGTTTGCGCCGTCGAAGCGGCAGACCTGGTCGCCCTCGGAAAGGTACATGACCGTTCGGTACACGTGCGGCTCGATGTCCGGCGAAAGCTCGATGCCCGCGAACGTGCCGTCGCGGCGCGCGTGGGGCACGTAGGTGCAGACCGCCTCCTGGTTTCCGTCGAACGTCACGTCCATGGAGTCGTCGCCCATGGCGTAACGGACGTTGGCCTCCACCAGGTCGATGCCGCTGATGTCGGACAGCTGCACGGGAATCATGTTGCCACCGGCGCGCGCTCCAAGCTCTAGGAAGTGCGGCACGTCGCCGGGACCCACGATGACCTCGACGTTGAACTCGCCAAACTGGATGTCCAGGCTCGTGACGAGGTCCTGAATCTGACTGCGCACGGCGCGCTCCTGCGCAGCCGTGAGGCCGGACGGGTTGCGCTCGCCCACTGGCACGAGGCCGCCAAGCTCCTCGTCGCGCAGGCAGCTCATGAGCCCCCAGAAGCGGACCTCCCCGTGCGCCACAAAGACGTCACCACCCACGACGCGGGGGAAGCCGTAGCTGATGTACTCCTCCAGCTCGAGGATTCCGTTGCGCGAGAAGGACCTGGCATGCTCGAGCGCCCGGTCGAGGCTGGCCGCATCCGCCACGTCCAGGACCGAGATTCCCTTTGAGCCGCTGGAGTCCGTGGGCTTGAGCACCACGGGCAGGCGCATGTCGCGCGCAAGCTGGGCCAGTCTTGCGCCGTCCACCGCATTTGCGTCCACCTCGCGCGAGGCGGGGCACGGGAAGCCGTGGGTGTGCAGGTGCCTGCGGAAGAGGTTCTTGCGACTGAGTACCTCGACGGAGTGCAGCGGGTTGGTGGGAAGCCCCAGCTCCTCGGCAACGTAGGCCGCGGTGGGAGCCGCAGGGTCCGACGCATAGGCGAGCACGCCCCGGGCACGCTCGCTGCGGGCCACCTCAAGCACGGCCTCCCTGTCCGTCGTGCTCGTGGAATAGGCCACGTCGGCAACGTACTGGCCGGGGTTGTCCGGCAGATAGTCGCACACCACCGTACGGTACCCCAGGCGCTTTGCCGTCTCTATCGCCACGACCTGCTGCCGCGACCCTCCCAAAAGGAGGATGGTGTCCTTCTTGCCTGCGTCCTGCTGCATGCGATCCAAGTCCCCCGCGTCCCTAGTGGCTGATTGCGTTGCGACGCCTGATGCCGTCTGCGTCGAGCGCGGCGATGGCGTCCATCTTGCGCTGAAAGTAGTCGTGCAGGA